>Ga0307511_10004925_pt1 | contig 13623 bp, 11 predicted proteins | sample 13_EM_MG_FD_200266 | JGI IMG/M metagenome (GOLD analysis project Ga0307511, IMG submission 200266) | Populus trichocarpa ectomycorrhiza microbial communities from riparian zone in the Pacific Northwest, United States - 13_EM | ecosystem: Host-associated > Plants > Roots > Unclassified | place...
ATCCCCTCCCTTTCCCCCCACCAAAATGGCACTCTTCGCTCGCCTCCGCCTCCGCCTCCAGTTCCTCCACCTCCGCCACCACATCAACTTCTCCACCTCCCCACTCTCCTCCAAATCCAAAACACGCGCCGCCCTCTCACTCCTCAAAAGCGAAACCAACCCCGAAAAAATCCTCGAAATCTGCCGCTCCGCTTGCCTAACTCCCTACGCACACATCGACCGAATCACCTTCTCAGTCGCCATTGACAAGCTCGCCAAATCCAACAACTTCTCTTACATCGACGACTTCTTAACTGATCTCCGCACTTCACGCCCTGATCTCCGCACCGTACGCTTCGCTGCTCACTCCATCATCCTCTACGGCCAAGCTGGCATGATTGATCAGGCGATTCGGCTTTTCAAGGAATATCATGAGAAGAATCAAAATGACGTCGTTTTAACCTCTGGGTCAGTGAAATTGTTGAATGCCTTGCTGTTTTCGTGTATTTTAGCAAAGAAATATGATGAAGTGAATAGGGTTTTTGTTGATTTTAGTAAGAGGTACAAAATCGAGCCGAATCTGGAAACTTTTAATACTGTCATTCAGTCATTTTGTGAGAGTGGGAGTTCGAGTTCGTGTTATTCGGTTTTGAATGAGATGGATATGAAGGGAGTGAAGCCGAACGAAACCACTTTCGGGCATTTATTTGCGGGGTTTTATAGGGAAGAGAAGTATGAGGATGTAGGGACAGTGTCGAAAATGATAGAGGAGGATTATGGGATCAGTGCTGGTATTGGTGTTTATAATATTAGGATTCACAGTTTGTGTAAACTTAAGAGGGCGAGAGAAGCGAATGTATTGTTAGAAGGGTGTTTATCGAAGGGAATTACGCCGAATGGGGTTACGTATAGTCATTTGATTCTTGGGTTTTGTATGGAAGGTGATTTGGAGGAAGCAAAGAGGTTGTTTAAGAGTATGGAGAATAGAGGGTGTCAACCGGCTTATAGCTGTTATGCTACTTTGGTTTACTTTTTGGGTAAAGGTGGGGATTTCGAGTCGGCCTATAGGGTTTGCAAGGAGAGCATGGGGAAGAAAATGGTGCCAAATTTTTCGACTATGAAGATTTTAGTGCAAGGGCTTGCGAGTAGTGGGGAGGTAGACAAGGCGAAAGAGCTTATTGGGGAAGTAAAGGAGAGGTTTTCCAAGAATATCGAGTTGTGGAATGAGGTTGAAGCTGGGTTGCCTCAGTAGCAAATGGGATATGGTAAGATTTTAGTTTGTTTGATAGTTCAAGGGAACGTTGTATAGGAATGAGAACCTTCTATGCTGGTTTAGAGGAAATAATAGTTTTTCATCTTTGGCTGTTGAATTGTGTTGAGCATAAATTATAGTTGAATGAAAATGTTTCTTTGCTTTGATGAAGGTGAGGTTTCAATTTTTTAGAATCATTTTTCTCTGTACTCTCCCTTTATATGCTATGTAAGCTGTCTGAAAGACGACAAATTCATCTGATTCCTGGCATTGAATTGATTTAACTCTGTAGCTACTATATACGGGCCACAGGTGAGGTTGTTGCATTCAAGGGCATAACAAGATCAGGCCTTAGACACTTTCTTTATTTTTTCATAACACATATTCACAATGTCCAAGAGTGCCCTAGATTTTTTTTTTCCTTCTATATTTATAGAGATTTATAGAAAGGAACATCCAAGCTTTTGTTTTGCAGAATGTCTATTCGTTTATCACTGTAGCTCACAACATCAGCACATCTGCCATTAAGTTTAGATGACTGCTTTAACTTATTATCACAGCTTTTACTTTCTTTTTAGAATTTCCATATTTATCTAGTTCTTTGCAACCGAAGGTGATAATCTTACACTTTCTATTTTGACTCATTGTTGTGTTTACCTCACCTTGCTGCTTTCACTGCTGATTGTTCCTACTTGCTGTGATATTCAGCTTTGAAGAGCAATAAAGTGAAAGTCTGATTGCCTCAGAAAAGCATACATCTCATAAGCAATTTGATACATCATCTACACCAAACAAGTTAATCATGATGTTGAACTGAGGTGATGTTTTAAGGGAAAAGATGAGTTGAATCAGAACCTGCAGGAGCATTGCCCTAAGATGAGCTGAATATCCAATAATTGAATCTGACTTAGTGTCTTATGCTGTTGTTTATGAAAGTGAACTGCATGATGCAGACATTCTTTATATTTGTCTACTGTCAAATAAATACAAAAGTTATTCTATAAACCATCAATCCAGGAAACAGGAAAATAACCTAAATTAATGCACCCAGTAGGAACGCATTTGCAGTAGGAATGTGATAGTAACATATGTTATCATCTTGGTCTGACTAATAAAGACTCTTGTGGTTACTAATATATGGCCGGCATGACTTCTTGACATTCAGGCGGCAGAAAAGTTCTCAAATGATGTCACAGCATCAATTCTAACTTTACAATTCAAGGGACATAGCTATAGTCTATAGATGCTGGAGTATGCATTTCGATGACTTAGTCAGGAATCTTTGGTTCAATTTCTATCTCTAGTCCATACTTGAATGTTGGCATTGGATCTCTAGAAAAAGAAATGTTTTGGCAACAGAGCTTCCATGTGAACCTGTTCACCAGGTAATGTATTGTAATCAGAGTTTCAAGTCTTGCAAATTCATATCCAGGACATATTCTATGTCCACCGCCTAATGCTACAAAACTGTATGGAGGGAGGAATGCTGCTTTCTTGAAATGTCTTGGTTCAAACTTTGATGGATCTGGGAAGATACACTCATTCATGTGTGTCATGCAGGCTGACCAAGCTACCTGGAATAAATAGTTCAAACCTAAAGCATGTTAGCATGTAGCATGGTATTGAGCTACAACAAATAGGGAAACAAGCATGGGATTGTGTCACACCTGCCATCCTTTGGGAATAAGGTATCCTTCATACTCGAAATCTTTAACGACCCTCCTGAAGGAAATGAATACAGGAGACATTATCCTTAGAGACTCCAATGCTACTCTCCATGTGTATTTCATACTTGCAAGATCATTCCATGTTAGAAGCTCCCCCAAGGTCTTACTCCTGACAATTTTCTCCTGTTCTGCAGTGCCATATTTTTCAACCATTTATGGTTTTATGTAATGGTAATCGATCTTTATTCAGTTGGTAGTTGTTCCTTTCAACAACTGATTGAAGCATGTGAATGGCAAATTGATTGGCACCGATAGAACGCCCTTCAGCAGTTGTTGAAATAGCTCTACAAGTATGTCTCTTTTCTCACCTTGTTCAATTCCAATTATCAGTGAGCTCAAAATGTTGAATGTAAGGGTCTTCATCAATAGCATTGCCTATGCATTCAAGATAAAAGAAACATATTAAGATGTGCTGATATTTTCTGTTTGATTAATTTGACATACCGAAATCTTCTGCTTGCCATGCCAATGCATCTCAAAATGCTTCCTAACTTCTTCATCTATCTTACCAACATATTGCTTTAACACTTCAGGCTGGAGAAATGATACAAGGACCCCTCACGCTTGTGCTCATGTCCATTCAATTCCAGGATATTCCTCTCACCGCAAATCTTTCTTACCGATAATGGATGTTGATTGACAAGTGTGCTACCATCACAAGTATAGATGAACTTATTTGCAGCCAGTCCATGAAGGAACATTGTTGGGGTCCCAAAGAAGTTCATTTTTTAAATGGGGCCGTATTTTCTTATTCTATCCTGAAGCCATTTATCTACTGTGTTTCATGCGCATGGCACGTAGGAAGCTCAGGCTTTGGCCTATGATGGGTAACCCCAAAGAAACTGGTGGAAGCCTTTTTGAACTTTTCCTTATCAGGAGAAGGTAAAGTGGAAGAAGAAAAGGAAGCAAGGAGAAAAAGATTCCAGGATCCATATCTCCTATAATTATTGGTTTAAACCACACAAAATACCTAGAGAGGAACACTTCTACTTACGAAACACTGACTTAACAATCCCACTTATAAGAAACTCTAATTTTGTCTCCTGTTGTTATCCTGGCAGATCTACACGTATTCAAGCATTTTGGTCTTGATGCTGATGCATATCACTTGTAGATGTATATGCTCCAAATCATAGATAACAATGATCTGAGTTTGAACCTTCCCATATTGAAAAATCTGAATTTCCTGAGGATTTGTCATGAGGTGGGTGGAATATCCAATCAAGAGCTGAACTAGTCTTCTATGCGGACGCCATCATGAGTACATGTTACACACAAAAATCCAAGATGCTAAATCAACCTACTTGTCGGAAAACGTTGCAATGTTCTTGAAAGTTTTTCGGCAACGCATGTAAATCCTACTACTTGTCATCCAGGAAGAACAAGAATAGCCTTAAACAGCTTGGCCAACAGGAATATCTTGCTCTTGGGCTTTCTAGTAACACAATGTGTCACCCAGTATATACTGATTAATTCAGCCCTTGTCACTACTGCAAGGCAGCATGTCATATTTTTGCCGAATTTGGACAGCAGAATTTCTGTTACTAAATACTTGTATATTCAGACAAAGGTTAACTATTTTGTGTAGAACTGAAGAAAGTATTTAATAATAAAACCATCTTTTGTCCAAGTCTACTGTCTAATCTGAAGCTCTAAGTGATGAATGCAAAGTGATCAGAGGATGCTGCTTTATTTTATATATAAAGACTTCTCTAAACAAGTTTATATCTATAGATATATAATATATATGTATCATGATCTGTTGAATATTGGATATCTAGCTTATCTCTCACAAGCCTAATAATCCAACGAAATAGATTGATGGTAGGATCTTGAAGAGTCTATGATCATTGAAATGTTTTGGGGAGAATTGGCTTGGTGGACTCGTGTTAGGATTCCATAGTTCATATATAATAACCTAACACGAGGAGGCATTGGGCTAATAATTCTTGATTCGAGGTTATCGCACAAGATTGGGGTGCTTATGATCAAATGTCATTATTATCTTCAAAATATTGGTTTTGAAAGATAAAGAATCATCGAAGTAGTTCTAGACCACTAGGTAAAGAATCAACCAAAAATCATCGTCAATCTTCACATTATCTAATCAATCATGTTTTGGAGTGAATATATTTGAGAGGTCACTTATGAGTTCAGTACTACACATTGTTTCTTTCATGGAGATGATAGATGCAACATTCTTGATGGGCTATTCTGCTGAAATTCCAGTAGTAAATGTTTGACTGAGATGGAGCGCCAGTAGTTGGATTCTTATTTGCATTGCATAGAGGTTGAAAGAATATTAGCGAAAGGGTAGAGTCCAATAATAGCATCAATTATAACTTTGGTCGAGGGGAATAGATCCCATTATTGCAGAAGCATACACTTAGATGATTTCTCCAAGAATCTTTGGCTCGATTTCTATCTCTAGTCCATCCTTGAAAGTTGGCATTGGATCCCTAGAAAAAGAAATTTCAGGACAACAAAGCTTCCATGTGAACATGTTCACCAGGTAATGTACTGTAATCAGAGTTTCAAGTCTTGCAAATTCATATCCAGGACATATTCGAGGTCCTCCTCCGAATCCCATGAAACTATATGGGGGGATCGATGACTGCCTTTCGAAATGCTTTGGATCAAAATCCGATGGATTTGGGAAGATAGAACCATCCATGTGTGTCATGCAGGCTGCCCACATCACCTGCGGCAAAACATTTGAAACTCAGCATTGATGTTCACAAATGATAAGAGAAGCAGAAGTAGAGTTGTATCACACCTGCCATCCTTTGGGAATAAGGTAACCCTCATAATTGAAATCTTTCAGGACCTTCCTGAAGGAAAAAAATACAGGAGGGTTCATCCTTAGAGACTCCATAGCTACTCTCCATGTGTATTTCATTCTTCCAAGATCATCCCATGTTAAGAGCTCATTGGAGGCCTTATTCTTGGCAATCTCTTCTTGTTCTGCAGTCTCACATTTTAGTAATTTGTTATTGATTAATTTACAATCATTTGATCTTTTTTATATTCATTTAGTTGCCTACCTTGAACAACGCCGGCATAAACAGATGGATCTTTGGCTAAAAGCCTGATCAAGAAAGCGAGGAGGATGGAGGATGTGTCATGGCCACCTATCATTATAATAATAGCATTATCCACAATTTCCTCATCAGATAATGCTACAGAATTGTGATCGTTCCGGAGACTAAGCAAGCTAGTGATTAGATCTTGTTGAGGAGAGGCATTTTGATGGTCCAATGCAACCCTTTTTTCACGAATAAGATCCATGACGATTTCTCTGATCTTTTCACTTGCTTGGAGGCTACGGTTGAAGCGTGTGAAGGGCAAATTGATTGGTACTGATATAAGACCCTCCATCAGTTGTTGGAAGAGCTTTACTGGTACATCTCTTTTTGAACCTTGTTCTATTCCCATGATAAGTGAGCTCATAAGATTGAAGGTAAGTGTCTTCATCAATGGCATTGCCTGTGTCGTGAAGAGAAAAAAAAAACAATTTATTAATTAGCACAAAAGAAGCAAATTCACAATCTAGTGATAAGTGTTGAAGATTGCTTCAGGACTGCTATAAGTTTATATTTCCTTTTTGTTCTGTTAGCTTCAGATTTTTATGTTTCCAGCAAATAAAAATTGTCTTAGTATGTAGGAGTTGTTAGTTTGTTAGCACATCATAGCATGATTTGTTGCTGTTAGTTAGCATTTCAATTTTCTTTTACTACTATTTATTTGTAAGGATGCTTATCAAATAAATGCAATCAATAATCCCTGTATGCAACATACAAGTATTCTTGCAGTCTTTTAATCTCTTCTATTTCTTCCTTTACTTTTTTTTTAAAAAAAATAAAACTATCAATTGGTATCAGAGCAGTCTTTTTAAGGGACCTATGATGGAAGCTGAAGTCAATTTCTCTCAAATTGCTCCTCTTGTCTTTTGATGGAGAAAACTACCAGCTTTAAACAGTGAAAATAAAGACATACCTGAGGCATTAGATCTATGGGAAGCTATGAAAAAGGATTATGAAGTTCCTCCATTGTCAAAATGGGTGATTTTGAGTAACCAGGTGTATGTCTGCCACAACTAGATGAAGAGTTGCCTCAAATAGATTACATGGATGACCTAACACATATTTATAGACCAGTAGGACAGGTCTAAGTCCAGGAAGAAGTTTGGTCACGCCAGACTCGAATAACAGCTGAAAAGAACTATAACTTTTGATTCCACTGTTGAATTATTAGATTTTGAAAATCTCACCCTAGACCCCCTTGGTTTTGTCAGTTTTTATAATTTTCCTAGTTATTTTTGGATTTTATACTTTCTTCCTTTATAATCTCGAATTTATATTTTTGTTTCCTAGTTGAGGTTGGGTTTCTAGCCTATTTAAAGCTTTGTAAACATCCTAAGAAGGCACACTATCACTGTTATTCTAGAGAAAATAAAATCTGCGAACTTGAGGTTTATATCGGCAGCCTCTTTCGCTCATTAAAATTCTTGTGTTTTTTCTTTGTTTTTACTGTCTTTAGCTTTCGCCTACATCACCACGACTCAGATCAAAAGTCATTAGGAAAGAAAAATCAGGAAGTCAAAGGCAAAAGCTTGTTTGTATGTTGTTGTTTCAACAACTATTTTTACTAGAATCATGTCTGTTAGATCAGCAAAAGATGTTTGAGATTATTTAAAGAAAGAATATGCAAGAGATGAAAGAATACGTGGAATACAAGTGATGAATTTAATAAGAGAATTTGAGTTGCAAAAGATGAAAGAGTCCGAGACAATCAAAGAGTACTTAGACAAATTGCTTGGCATTGTTAACAAGGTAAGGTTACTTGGCAAGTATTCTTATTCTTGCAGTCTTTTAATCTCTCCTGTTTCTTCCTTTACTCTTTAAAAAATAAAACTATCAATAAGATATCAGTTGAAGATGTGTTCAAATGTTGCTGTTCAACTTACCATAACCTTCTGCTTTCCATGCCAATGCATCTCAAAATGCTTTCTAATTCGTTCATCCATCATACCAACATATTGCTTTAACACTTCAGGTTTTAAAAATGATACAAGTGCTCCTCTGACACGCCTGTGCTCAAGGCCACTCAATTCGAATATATTCCTCTCCCCGCAAATCCTTTTTACTGACAATGGTTGCTGACTGGAAAGTGTGTCGCCATCGCAAGTATAGATGAACTTGTTTGCAGCCTGTCCTTGAAGGAACACTGTTGGGGTCCCAAATAGGTTCATTTTTGAGACAGGACCATATTTTCGTGTTCTATTCTGAAGCCATTTTTCTGCTGTATTTTTGCGCATGGCATTTAAGAAACTAAGGGTTTGGCCTATGATGGGTAAACCTAAAGAACCAGGTGGAAGCCTTTTGGAACTCCTCCTTGTGAGGAGGAAGTATAGAGGGAGAAGGAAAAGAAGCAAGGCAAAAAGGATTTCAGGATTCATTCTTCTTGCTCGTAACTTTGGTGCAAACTGCGAGTATATGAAATGTGTTGAGACTAATATCCTAGCTACAGGAAATTCTGATTCTTATTGCTCTTATTGTTGTCCTTGCCGGCCGGTCTACATTAGCAGTATTCCTGTATCTATTTCCTAAGCTGCTGATGCTAAACAATTTTTAATGCACCAAATTGTAAATAACAAGGATTTGATATATTTGAACGTTTCCAAATTGACAAATCTCTTATTGTTGTCCTTGCCGGCCGGTCTACATTAGCAGTATTCCTGTATCTTTTTCCTAAGCTGCTGATGCTAAACAATTTTTAATTGTAAATAACAAGGATTTGATATATTTGAACGTTTCCAAATTGACAAATCTGAATTTCCTCCAGTGTTGTCATAAGGTGGGTGGAATATCCAATATGGCGAACCCTAAGGACTTGCGCTTCTGTCCAGGGATGTAAATGTCATGATCACACATTGAAATGAAATAAAAATTTTGCCGGGAATGCATAAATATCCTACTAAGACATGTCAAGGCAGAAAGAAGAAAAAGAATCTGCAACTCCTTGCTCAGCAGGAATCTTGTTGCTGACAGGTGTGACAAGAACACATGTTATCGCGTAATATACTTGCCGTAGTCCTAAAATCTCAAACCAGTCTGAAAGTAAGTTTTAGAAATTCAAAACAGGACAAATAATAACTCGAATACCGATCCAACCTCCTGCATGTTTACATCAAAATTCCACTGGAAGTCACCAAGAAGCAATAAAGGAGCTAGCTCTATTTTTCAAAATCCTGATATGTTTTCCTACATGTCAGAGATGACAACTGGCTGCTGGCAAACTTGCAGTGTATACAGGGGCCATCCTTCTCATCAATACACATGGCATCATAGAATCGAGATTGAGAATTGAAATTGGGTTTGCTTTCGCTTTCCTGTAGTAAATGGATACGGGCAGATAACGTTTTCTGCAATTTTAACTAATAAAGAAAATCCTAATCTAATCTAAGATAGTTGTAATAAATTAGAACTCAGAACTAAGTCATAACTTACAGGTTCTCAACTCAGAGACCTAGTTTTTCCAGGTTGAGTTGCTGACTTCAAGGCTGTTTCTGCCACATATAAAGCATTTTAAATCTGGAGCTGTTTTTTCATTTTCTTCATTATCTCCAGTTTAGTCTTGTAAACTGCCTCTTCTAGCCGACCTACTGCAGCTTGGAAGTAATTTCTGGATAAACAATCAAACAGTTAAATCTGAAAATCTCATGACTGTGTTGTGGAGTAAAATCAAATAACAGCTTCAGTTCTTAAGTTTATTGAAGGAAAAGAGCCCAAAATTGCAGGAGTATGCATTGAGTTGACTTTGAGAGGTCCCTTTGGCTCAATTTCAATCTCCAGTCCATCCTTTAAAGCTGGCATTGGATCTCCGGAAAAGAAATGTCAGGGATACAGCGCTTCCATGTGAACCTGTTCACCAGGTAATGCATTGTAATCAGAGTTTCAAGTCTTGCAAATTCATAACCAGGGCATATTCGCGCTCCTCCCCTGAATGCCACAAAACTATACGGTGGGATTTGCATATCGAAATGCTTTGGATCGAAGTTCATTGAATCTGGGAAAAGACAGTTATCCATGTGTGTCTTGCAGGCTGCTCAGGCTATCTGAGTTAAAAAAAATTGAAACTTAGTACAAGAGTTATATGTTATCATGTTGTTCTAGTTATTAAGCTACAATGGAAAGTAAAACAAGCATAGAATTTTGTCACACCTGCCATCCTTTGGGAATAAGGTACCCTTCGTACTCGAAATCTTTAAGGACATTCCTAAAGGAGTTAAATACAGGAGGGGTCATTCTAATTAGACATTCCAATGCTACCCTCCATGTGTATTTCATCCTTGCAAGATCATCCGATGTAAAAGCTCTCCAGAGGCCTTACTCTTGGCAATCTCCTCTTGTTCTGCAGTCGCAAATTTCGGTAAATTTCCATGAATTTGTGCGATATTTTTCAATAGTATAGAATGGATTTAGTTGCGTACCTTTAGATATACTTGCATAAATAGCTTGATCACTTGCTAAAAGTCTAATCAATAAAGTGAGGAGCACGGTGGCTGTGTCATGCCCTGCTATCATTACAGTGATAACATTATCTACAATTTCCTCATCAGATAATGCTGCTGAAAAGTCTTCATTTCTGAGACTAAGTAACGTGTTGATAAGATCTTGTTGAGGACAGGCAGTTTGATGTTTCTGTGCAGCCCTTTTTTCGTGTATACATGATGATCATTCTGATTTCCTCCCTTGCTTTCAGACTACGACTGAAGCGTGTGAAGGGAAAATTGATTGGTACTGAAAGAGCACCCTTGATGAGTTGTTGGAAGAGCTCTCCAAGTGTTTCTCTTCTCACGCCTCATTCTATTCCAATTATCAGTGAGCTCATAATGTTGAAGGTGAGGCTCTTCATCAATGGCATTGCCTACAATGCGATGATAAAAATAGATATATCGCGCGCGCATATATTGCCTATGATTTATAGTCAGGAGATGGCAGAATTAGATTTATGGTTTAAAATATTCTTAAGAGATGTGCTGATATTTTGTTGTTAGATAAAATGGACATACAGAAACCTTCTGCTTTCCATGCCAATGCATCTCGAAATGCTTTCTGATTCTTTCATCCATCTCACCGACATGTTGCCTTAACACTTCAGGCTTTAAGAGTGATACCAGTACTCCTCTGACGCGCTTGTGCTCATGGCCACTCAATTCAAAAATATTCCTCTGACCACAAATCCTCCTCACCGACAGCGGTTTCTGACCGGCAAGAATGCTACCATCACAATTGTAGATGAACTTGTTTGCAGCCCCAGACAGGAACACTGTTGGTTTCCCAAGGAGGCTCGTTTTCCAGACGGGAACGTATTTTCTTATTCTAATCCGTAGCCATTCTTCATCTGTATTTTTGCGCATGGCATGCGGCCGGAAGGTGATACTTTGGCCAATGATGGGTAACCCTAAAGAACCCGGTGGAAACCTTCCTGAAATTCTCTGTCTCAGGAGAAGGTAGAGTGGTAGAAGTAAGAAAAGCAAGACGAAAAACATTTCAAGATTCATTTCTGCTTGCTCAAAAGATTGGTGTTAAAGCAGCTGGTATATATGAGATATGCGAGAGAAAAACTTCTTCCTATGGGAAACTGATTTGTCTCTTAACAGCAGAATTCTTCCATTAATTTCACTTGTTATCAATGCATAGCATTTGTCGATGGAACAAATCATAGAGTACAAGGATCGGACTTTTGAACCTTTCCAAAATGACAAATCTGAGTTTTCCTCAACAGTTTGTCAGAAGGCGAACAGAATATCCTATCCAACGAACTCATGAAATACTTTAGGAAGCGTTTGGTTAATGACAACAGAGAGACCGAGATAATAGTACAAAGGTTGGTTGAAAAAATAGTGATAAAAACATTAAAATAAATATATTTTTAAAATAATTTTAGAGTAAATTTATTTAAAGTATATATAAATAGGTCATGTCTTGAGATATTATTTATTATTTTTATGTGTAAAATATTCTTGTATATAACTCTTATTCTCAAAATTATCCAACTAAAACATGTAAATATAAAATTATTATTATCATAATTTTAAAAATTGACTCAGGAGCTTCTCTCGGATTACAATTTAGAAGAGTTAACCCGGGTTAACCTTATTTTTTTTTTAAATGATCAAAACAATATCGTTTTGATCAATCTTTTTTTTTTATAAAAAGTTAACAAGTTATTTACCCAGGTTTTGAATGGGTTTTGCCCCTGGTCATGGGTCGATTAGGGTTTTTAATCGGGTTAGTCCGAGCTAATTCTTTTCTCTTTTTTTTAGAACTCGGATCGGTCTAAATTCTAGGTTGATCGGGTCTCAGATCGACCCACTGAGCCAATCTCGGTTTTATAACTAGGGTTATTATACTATTATTAATTTCAATACTCAATATAAATTAAATTAAAAAAAATATCTAATTAATTTTTTAAATATGTAAGTTTAATAGTAATTAATATCAGAATAAAATATATTTTTGTATATTTCATTATGTCTTGTCCACCATAAACCAAATAAGATAAAAAAAAATTAGTTATTTTGTTTTATATATCACTACCAAACATAATTTTATCTTTGTTTTGTGTTCTGTTTTATCTTTTTTATCTCTACCTCTTTCATTTCATGACAATAACCAAACGCTCATGAGAAATACGATATCATGATGAAGAGGCCATAATGTTTTTAAAATTTATCTGAATTATATAATCAAACAAGCAATTTGGGAGAGTTAAATCAAACTAGCATGTAGAAAATCAATGTGTAGAGTAAAACCTTTGCAGGCAGGGCCAATAAATCCTTGTAAAAATGTCAACCTAGAAAATCAAAATAATTCTATGATGATAGAAAATATTTATATGAAATGATAAGGAAAAATTAAGAATACAAAAAACCACAACATCAAGTTTTGTTTCGCAGTGTGGTTAGTCGCTTTGATCACTGCCAAGAATTTATATTTAGATTTTAGTGATCTTGTTGAGAGTTTACTAAGGCTTACTTGTTTGGTGTAGTGGTCGTTTTTATTTTCTAAAGTGTTTTTTAAATTATTTTTTGCTTGAAAAAAATATTAAACTGATGCTATATTTTTATGTATTTTTCAATGATTTTGATGTACTATATATATATATATATATATAAAAGAATTATGACAAAAAATATTATTTTTAATATATTTTCAATTGAAAAACACTTTTAAAAGATATTATGCACCATATTACACAAAGTATCTGCGTCATTTGTCCTCATTTGTTATAGAATAAGATCAATAATAATAATAAAAAATTCCATTTACTGCTGTTGGAAATCACCAAAATAATGAAGTAATTATTCGTTTGTATCATGGATACCAAACATCTTAATCATTTCATAATTTTCATATTGGAACAAATTATTGTCCCAACAAGTACCTATTTTGAAGATGCCTATCTTTTTTCTTCTAGGTGGAGGATTACCATGCACCTTTTCGATTCTCTACCGAGCTGATCATCTATGCCTATATATATATATATTCGATTTGTTAGAAAATAATATAAATCATATTATGGGACCTTACCTAACAGCTTAAGCTATTGGGTTGAGAAGGTTCTTTGACATGGTATCAGAGCTTTGATGACCAAGCG
>Ga0307511_10004927_pt1 | contig 13621 bp, 6 predicted proteins | sample 13_EM_MG_FD_200266 | JGI IMG/M metagenome (GOLD analysis project Ga0307511, IMG submission 200266) | Populus trichocarpa ectomycorrhiza microbial communities from riparian zone in the Pacific Northwest, United States - 13_EM | ecosystem: Host-associated > Plants > Roots > Unclassified | place...
GTCATGCAAATTTTTTTCAACTCTCTGGAACTTTCTGAAAGATTTAGTATATCAATGATTCCATTTGTAATTGTCAGTGAAAAAGTCATGTAATTCTTTATTGGCTCTTTAGAACTTTTTGAGGGAATTAGTCCATCAATGATTTTGTTTATAATGGTCAATTAAAACAACATGTAAATTGTTAGCATTTACATTTCATTGGTAATTAAAACAAAATTTTTTACAAGTGTTATTGTTTTCCATATCTATCCATTTATGTTCATAATAATAAAACCACAACAATAAATGTTTCATCAATGTTAATAACAATTTATTGTAAAGGAATAAACATAGAGATTATATTAAAATCAATTAATTTCATTACACATTGATGTTTTACCATTTAATCAAAATTTTCCTTTTCTTCTTCAAGTTCATCATCGTCATGTCCATCATAATCTTCTTCATTGAATTGATGCTTGTTGATATCATCATTTTCATTAGCTTTTGTATATCCACTGGTCTCAATACATTATTTAACTCCTCAACGTCAATATTAATAAAAATATTCGCAGCACACAGAAAAATTTGAATTTTCTTCTAACTTGTTAAACGAGGCAACTCGTTATGCATCAATTAACTCATCAATTTGAAAGACATCGTCTCTTGTAGTTACTTCATCGTTACCTTATTGAACAACTTGGGCAAGATTACTCGGTTTGTTTTTCACTACGGATAACCAATCAACCTTAGAATGATCGTTTTTAAACGAAGGAGTGTATATATATGTAATAACCTTGTTGACATTTATTTGTAAAAACAAAAACATCATCGATGTTACAAAGTCTAACCTTCGTATTAATTTCAACTAAACCATGGTGGAGATTTACTACGATTCCTCTATCAATGGTATCATACTAATAGCATTTGAATAAAATTTTTTTTTATTAAGCTTATGATGATATTGCAGTTCAATCACCTCTTCTAACTTCCTATAATAATCAACTTCAAGCTCATTAGAAGTTGATCTCGTAACACAAACTTTATTATTATAGGTCTTTCTACCTTGACCATACTCTTTAGTATATTATTACCGATGAATTTACTGACGGGTATTAGCGACGAGCATATTTTCTCGGTAATTATGTCTATAATAATGACACGTCATTTTATTTTCATTCCTTCAATTCCAATTGTTATTCTCTCGGTATTTACCCACGAAAAGATTTCGTTGATGTATACCGAGAGGAAATAGCGAGAAAATATTATGTTGGTACATGTCAATGTAATTTACCAACATGTTTTTTTCTGTTGGTATTTCTATTTGTATTTGACAAGAATTCTTTTGACAGTGCAAGGAGAAGAGAACATCCATCATGTGTTATGATGAGGTTATGGGTGCGTCTGGGTTCCTGCTAGATATGGATGCAAACATAAAGTGTTTTAACCATGGAGAATTTTCTCCCAGCTCTCTCTAGAAAACATTGACATAGCCAGATTATACCCTATTCCCTGTGATATGCTTAATAAAAGGTAATCATCAGGCACTGTGAACTTGGTTCCGGGCTAAATGATTGGCTTAATCTTGTTGCATAATTACGCTACATTCGACGCGTGCATGATGATCTGGAAAAGGAATATAATTAACGAACTAATTCGATTTGGATTTACCTGCTTTACACAAGTATCAAATCTGATGATAATTATTATACAAAACGCAGCAGGGAATGTATAAAAGGTATGACGTCCCGTAAACCACGGTTAAGAGTGATTGGTTAGAACAATTGTCAATGATTCTCTTACAATATTATTTGCTTAATTAATTAATATAAAGCATACGTACTTTAGCGCCGTATGAGATCTTTGAGACTCTGTTGATCTGTCATTGGATCAACTCTTCAAAAACATCTCCTCTTTGTATCTTTTTTCTTTATCTTTTCCAGAGGCAAGGAACGTCCAGCCATTAATTTTAGGTTTAAATTACAGGATTCTCGGGTGATTAATTACCAATTAACTAAGCTGAAAGAGAATGGCATCTTTACAAGTTAGGTCACTGCAACTGGCCGGGTCTTCTTCAAGTTTGTCAAGGGAAACACGAACTACTTAATTGAATAACAATATTGTCGACGTCTCCCAGGTATTTATTCGTATGCAACACTCAAAAATATATAACCTTTTAATTAAGTTAAAGCTTGCCTAGCCCTAGTGATCATAAATCAAATCGAAGAGTTCACATATATATCCTGCTACAGGTACGACCGTACGAGGTTAATTTGAGAGGGGCTTATTGCAAGAATCAATAATTAAGAATGATTTCGTACAGTTTGAGATTAAGAACTCAAAATCTGCAAACGCTTCAAAGTGTTTTGCAAGACGGCTTTTCTCAAACCTTATTGGTATGTCCCCACTGATCAGATTTCTAGAGCATCGATCCAAGAGTTCCAGTTAATTAATAGCGTCTACTGACACAATTAACTAGAAACTTTTTTTAAAAAATAAAACACAAACTAGAAATGAAAGAATTATCAAATTACTTGTGTAAAATCTTACTAAAAAGAGGAGAATATTTTTGTTATTGTGTTCTCTTTAACCCAAAGCCCCTATATAATATAGTGAGATCCATGCATGTTTTTTTTTTTGTTTTTTTTTTCTTAAAGAGAAACATGCCTTTTGAACCATACCACTACTAGAAAGTTGCTAAACGCCAATGAAATATTATTTCATTATGTTAGCATTTATGTTCTATATCTATCAACATATTAATTCTGATAGAATTGTCAATGGATTTGATCAGCTTATTGTCGAGTGTTTGATGTTCATCTGCAATTTTGTTGGCGAAGTAAAATGCTGACTAGTACGTGTTCGTCAACAAATATATTGGTATAATAATTATCGATGAATATTTTTCATAGTTGATCCATCGGTCAGGTTGCCAAGATAAAAAAATCCACAACGTTTTTTAATTCTCCGACAAAATTGGTTTGGATATCGTTGATGAAATCACCAATAGAATACTGATTTTTGTCGGTGCTTTTATCGGTATGTCATTAATTTATTTGTTTTTGCATGTTTACTTGTAATAATCCCAATTGCATTTTCTTAAACTTAAAATCACAACAATAACAAACAACAAATTGAACAATAGAATTTTATAATATTAATTTAACAATTAATATCAATATTCCATACAAATATCTTAATTACAATATTACAAAAACTCCTAGCAAGATGGAGGTGGAGGAGAAGAAAAAGATCTTGAACTAGGAGGTCCAAGATGTCCAAGAGGGGGAGGATAATGCATATATCTCTATCTATGCATGTATTTTCTCCCAATTCTTCCTATCTTTCTTTTCTTCCAGATTAGATTTCAGAATAGACAATCACAATCGTTTCTCAACTTGTTCTTTAATCATTAACGGCTGCTGATGGCTAGCTTGCTTGGATTGGATATGTTATGTATTTTAATAAATTAATTTCCCACTTGTATATAAAAGTGATAAGGTTTTCATTATAGTCGATCAGTTCCTTGAAACTTTTTTAAATTTTCTATTGAATTTAAGATTTGTTTTAGCAAAAATATTCTACATCCAACCCGGAAAAAAAATCGGCATACCGGAATTCTCTAAACTAACTTGTAGCCTTCTCCCTCCATACAAAATCATTTGTAGAAGCCATACATACAACTTGTACGAATTATTGATTGGACTTTACTGATTTATCACGTTATCTTTCTTTTTCTCTGATACAGTACATCTAGAAAATATATTTAATCAATGTACAAAACCATAAATAATCACATCATTAATTAATACTTAATACATGCACTTAGAAATACACATTGAATTTACACTTCAAAATTAATTCTAACATAATTAATGCGTATTGTGTGTGGTGAAGAAATTAATCTACAAGTATCCAGAAAAGCAACAGATTTCATGGACATAAACATTCAAATCAGTATATATGAGAACGTCAGCTCTCAGGCACATCAAATAAAAAACGCCTTTAATTAACGTTAAGATTATGCAAGATCATTTTAATAACTGAGCTGCCTTAATTAATCAACTATATATCTATCTATCTTTACATGTGTGTGTGGGTACCGATGATTTTACCATTTTATGCAGCTTGCAGAATGTTTATTTGCCCGATACAGGTTTCCAAAGCTTAAGTTGTTGCAGATCGAATCAAGTTTCTTAAAGAACTAAAATTGGATTTTCATTTGAGAGTAATGATGCATGAGAGCAAACTCGGACTCCAGCCAAAATTTTAATCTCCAAACCCACAAAAGCATGGAAAATCACTCTAACAAACCATGGATAAAGGCCAAAAATCTTGTACGCATGCCATTTACAGTAGAAGACAAGATTGAGCAGAGCACCGGAAGAGATAGGATAAAGATGTGAAGGAGATAAAAAGGGAAAGTATTTGGATTGGAGGGTTAGAGATTTAGAATTACAAGACACATTGGTAATAGTAATTGAATAAATGTATGTGGTTAGGGTTGTATTGGGAGGCATCAAAAGATAATGCTTCATGTGGAATATCTTTTTCTCTCTCTCTTTCCTTGTGTCATGCTATTGTATTATCATATTGGAGACCACATTTATTCCATACGTGATGCAAACTCTCTTTATGGTTCTATATAAAGGCCCTAACATGCCACCACTTCTACACACAGCAAAGCAAACATAGCAAGGTTCCAGTACTCTTTTACGGAACAATATAGTTTGGGTCATATATACTAGTATAATAGGGTTTTTGTTGAGTTGTCTGCTGCAAGCGACTACACGGGTTGTGCTTACAGCCTGAAGAATCGAGGGTTTTAAGGGTAAGGGAGGTGACAGAAGAGAGTGAGCACACAGGGTACTTTCTTGCATGACATCCATGCTTGAAACTTTGCGTGCTTACTCTCTATCTGTCACCCCACCACCATCTCTCTCTCTTTCTCTTCCCCTTTCCCTGTCTGTATGTTGTGTTTCTTAATACTTAGTGTCTGCACATGATATTATGCTGAGTTAATTGATTTTCTTGCAAATATGATCAAGGAAATCAAGCATCATAAGTGTGGAAACAGGCTCTCATTTAGATTGTTTCCTTCCATTGGCTATTTGTAGATCCATGTTCTTATATTTTCATTGTAATTATTGCTAGCTTCATTGGTTAGTGTTCAAACACATAAATCGTTACTTTTGTACCCATAAGGTCAGAATTAATAACTTGCCATTTTATTCTACTTTGATGCATAAAAGTAGAACACTGGCCTTGTTCTTGGTTGTATTTGGTTGCAACTGACAATTGACATTAACTAATAGATAGTGGTATTTCAGTTGAATTACCTTGGTGTTTTTTTTTTCTTCTCAGCTTATGTTGGCATGAGAGCCAATTGTGAATCGGAATGATACTCTTGAAGACACGCGTTAGAGAGCTAGGGTTGCGTTTCATCCCTTTAGCCAGTCCACTTGGGATCCGGCCAACAATTCTTTCAGTAGGATACTTTAGATCTGGCTGTTCATCATACTTGTAATAGCATATATATATATATATGATCTCTTTCTGATACATGCATATCCTTTGATTATAGTGATGATCCTTCTTATTGGCCTAGTAAAGAAATAAATAAATCATCTGTGCTTAACTTAGGCTTTATTAAATATAAAGCCAGGACAATCTAGTGCTACAGGAAAGTTTGACATGAGTCACGTGATGTTCCCTCAAAACAGAAGCTGAAAGTGCAATTTAAAACCCCCACTGGAAATATCTAGCTAGGTTTTATATATAATAAGATATTTGAGCTCATGAAATGCCTTTAATCATCTTTGGAAACTAGAAAACACTCCTGTTGACATTGATGATCTTGTTGCCAAATTTTCCTAGATGGTCCTTAGCTGACGTCTTTAGGCAAGCGAATTCTGTAGCAGACTCTGGCCAAGCAAGGAGAATGGAGGAGTAGTGATTTTGTGGTCTGGTTTATGTCAAAGAATCAGTTCAACTCAAAAAATTAATCTATGTAAGGCCTTATTAATGGTTTACTGCAGAAAATTATGCAGTTTTGATCAATTCAATGCCTGCAGGTTTTGTCATGTTTTCTGATTTGTTTCGAGGCACTGCAGATCCTTGTTTAATGGTGTTCATGTGCGCTACTTGTTTGAGGATCCTCCTTTGGTTTGCTGCTTCTCTTAAATAAGGGTGTGGTCTTTTATAGTCTTAGAGAGTTTAGGCGTGGGCATCTTGCTCAGCGCATATGTTTTTTGAACTTTTTTTTCAGCTAGATCGATCGATCTTTATCGAGCGGCTCTCCTCTCTCTTTGTTCCTGTTCTGTTGTGCCTTTTTTTTTTAAAAAAAAAAAGACCACTCATGTAATTATTTCCTTGTATTTTGCCTCGAGTTTATGATATTCTATGATTAGGAATAGCTATGATATATCATGTGATAGCAAGCATGTTGAGATACTAGTTGAAATCCTAGTCTAAAATAGGATTTTTTTAAAAGAAAAAAGGGATATGTTTAGAATCTTTATTTAACTAGTTAATTAAAATATTTATTGTATCATGCACTAATACAAGCTGAACTTACTTCTAAATCATAACCTGTATAAGTGAAATGCTTCTCACTAGCCTGTGACCAAGAAGAAAGACGAAACAAAGTTATAGAGAAGCATATTTTTGCATTAGGTTGAAACTCATTAAAAACTAAGTCATTTCTAGCTAGCCAAATACTTCAATCAATGCCAAAAGATATAGGAGTTGTGTCTTTTTCTGAAATTTCCTAAAAATCATGTGAGGCCATTCAAATGGTAAGTTATCTAGTGATTTAGGAACGTACCAAGAAACGCCCCCCACCATGACATAAACTTAGTTCACAGTCTCCATGCAAATGAGCAATGAATCAATAGATGCTTTGCTGTTTCCATATCAATTGTACATGAAGGACATACCGAAAGCTCTATTAGTAGCAAACCTCTTTGACTAGAGAAATTAAGTTCTAGTACAGATTCTGCCTTGAACCGCCAACCAGGTAAAAGTTTGTATTTTTAGTGGAGCTGTAGATATCCTGACCCTTGTTTGAAAAGAACATACACCATTGAATTCAATTATGTCAATTAAAGAAGAACAATTCTTGACTGTAAAGTTACCATCTGGATATAGATTCCATATCTTTCTGTCATTTCTATCTTGTAGTGCATGGAGTAGTCGATGATAGTAATTGATGTAGAGCTTCACACTGTTGAAATTCATAAACATGTAAAGGAGTTCTCCACTTTAAATCCCATGTTCATTCTCCATTTATCCAAACTTCCATATCTGATACTGTTGCAGCTGGTGTGCATGTAAGCATGAATAGTCTCGGAAAAGAAAGCTTGATGATTGTATTTCCTGCCCATTTGTCATTCCACAATGAAACATTCTTTCCATTCTGAACTACAAAGCTGATACAATTTCGCATGGACTTAGCAATTTCCTGATCTCCTGGTTTTATGACCGAGACTATACTTCTTACAATCTTTTTCCATTTGTCTTGAGTTGGACTACATAACCCTTGTAACCACTTAAAAAGCAGTGTCTTATTCTTACTCAATAAAGAGCCAATACTCAATCCTCCTTTTGTTTTTCTTTAATCACAGCCTTCCATTGAACCTTACAAATCTTCATTTGTTGTGCAACGCCAGCCGAAAGAGATCGTCGTTGGATTGCCGTTAAAATGTTGTAAACACCCTTAGACATTAAGGAAATGAACATAAAATTAAGAGGTAATAAAGCAAGTACACTCTTTATCATGCATATCCTTCCTGTCATGCTAAGCATCTTACCCTTCCATATTGAATCATGTTTACCAATAGCAGAATGATCTATACCTGTAATGTGAGGTTCATCAAGGTTGATTCCAACTACCAAACTTTTATGAAAGTTGATCTTTAATTCAGAACACAATTCAAACCATCTAAGAATCTGCTTAACTGCTTGCAGTGATTGTAAACTGACCGGCATAAACACAAGAGTGCCACTACAAATGAGTGATACATTCTCTATTTCACATCTGAATACCATTGAAAAGTCCAGTAATTGAACCCTTTGAAAAAGAACTGAAAGTCCTTTTACAGCTGTGTCGAATAACAGAGGTGATAAAGGATCACCCTGTCGAATTCCACAACTAACTTTGAATTCCTTTGACGGAGATCCATTAATCAAAATAGGCAATTATGAGGTATGAGGTAGAGAGACATTCATTAAAAAAAAAACTCTTCTCCATTTATTACTGAACCCCATATACCCCATAATTTCATCTAAATAAATCCTATAAAATGGTGTCAAATGCTTTATGGAAGTCTACTATAAAAACCAAACATGTTTTACCATCAATCTTCAAGTTATGAACCATCTCATTAGCTATATATCAAGAAACCATCAACAATCTGTCATTCTAAAATTAATGATGTCTGGTTGTCACTAATTAAGTCTTGGATAACATACCAGAGTTTGTTAGAGAGGATCTTTAACACAATTTTATAAATCCCATGAATCATTTTGATCAGCCTATAGTCGGAGAAGAGCTTTGGTAATTTTGTTTTTGGTATTAAGTGACATATGCCAAATTAATACCTTTAAGCATCTTGCTGATGTAAAAAACTCATTTACCAAGTAAAAAAGGTTCATAAAAGGTCGGGTTTAATCTCTAGCTTATCATTATGAATAAACTAACTACAAAAACTTTTCTCCACCTATGAGATATGCTACAAGGAAATGATTTGAGTTGCCTTTTTTTTGTAAAAAAGAGATTGAGACTGCAGAGCATATCTTTTTTTAATGCGAGATGATATGGCAGTGCATGGTTATTGGTGGTGACTTGGTTAGGACAAGAATGGATTTTACCAATCTTTAGATGATTTTTACTTGCATGGAATAATACTGGAATCTATGGGGAAAAAAAGTTGTTTTTTTTTGTTTGTTTTTTGGAATATTTTGACTCGTTTAGGATACTCGCAATAATTTAATTTTTAATAAGGTGTAAATCACTGGAATAGTATATATTACTTAATTTTTCATAGAGCAGCAGGTTTGAGCAAAATATTGTGATAGGAGTTTCTGGTATATTGGGATAGACTTATTAAGATCACTAAATGTATTTTTATGTTGACAAACAAATCAAGATTGTATAATGAATCATTATATTTTTTTTACTAGTTGGCCAAGTTATTTTTAGACTTACTAAGTCGACAGAGTCATGTTAAGGCAACTCTCATGTTGTTTAATTTTAAATCCTTGTTAAGCAAAAAGTTGAGTCAGAAAATTTTTTTGTTGTCAATTTCATCCTTTTTTAATGATTAATTGGATTGTTTTTGGATCGGTCAAGTCAATAAAATCATGTTAGATCAACTCTCATACAGTTTAATTTTAAACTTGAATTAAGCAAGAAGTTGAATTAGAAGATTTCAAGGTTAACCTGTTGAGTTGAATAATAATATCAAATAATTCTTTACGACTTTAATATTTCTCTTATGGTCAAAAAACAAAAACAAATAAACTAGATTATTATGAAATTAATATTGTTTTTTTGCATATTATTAAAGGGAAAATAGTATTATCGTTGAAAAATAATTAAATTAGTTAAATATACATATTATATAAAAACAAAACAATAAAAATATAAAATATACTTTTTTGTATTTTGTATTGTCTTATTCCTAGTCAACCAAACAAGGTTTTGTTTCCAATATTATTACCAAACATAACTCCATCTTTGTTCTCTCTTCATCGTTTCATTTTATCTTTCTTTTTTTCTTGGAACATCATCCAAACACCACAATAGCAAGGAATTACTTTAAGCAAAATATAATCATATATTTCCTTCCATGATAGAAAAAAATAATTAGAGTTATAGCAAAAATACAGTACGAACTATGATCGTTGTGGGATAAAATATTTATACAAGATCATTAATTCTTTTTCAGTGAATCTGCGTGTCAATTTCACGACATTGTTCATGTGCAGTCATATACAGTTTATACGGGTGACCAGGGAACAGTGACCAGCATAATAGTGAATTCTCCGTTTCTTCTCTTCACTTCACTTGAAAATGCATGCTGCAAGAAGTCAAATTGCTGCAGGTTAAATAAATAGAACTGCAGAAGAGTTTTTCAAGAAGTAATAAGAGAGCTAAAAATCTACAATATTCATGGCTGCCAGGCTGCAGCTTAAACAAAGGAGATAGGTAGCCGCCTTCAGCTAGCTAGCTAGGGAATAGAACAGCGATCAGTGGACAGCGCAACAGCTGCTGTTGGTAATTAAATAGTAGCATGCACGCATCAATGAGGAGAAAATGGGTGAAAATGATAGCATGATAATTCCCTAGATTGCAGTGTATATTGCTGGTTTAACACAGCATGGGATTGAAAAGTCTTGTAATATATTTTATCACCAATGGAATGCGATTCAATTTTATCTCAATAGGTTATGAATAATGTCCATTTCAATCCCTAATTTTATTCAATATTTTCCCAACTTCATTTATATTACGGTTTGGTTCTTGGATATCAAGAAGAGGGATCGATGATTGAGGAGAGAAAAGGAGCAGCATTGGCAGGAAACGTGGTTGCTAAGGGCCTTAATTAAAAGGTGAGGTAGTTTGTTTACACAGTTGCGGCTGCTTTTCAAGCAAACCGCGTAAACAATAACTTTGGTAATAATAAAATACAAATTAATGTGTATTTAGAGCCTGTTAAAACTGTTGGTTCGTGAGAAGCAGCTCTTAGCTGCTTCTCACGCGGCCGCATCTAGTGACCAGGTGAATTAATTCACCTGGGCACTGTTCACGTAAACAGTGTTTCAACTATTGATTAGACCGTGTTCGACTCGGTAAATTTTTTTAAAAAAATTGTGTTCTACTTGAAAAACTAGTATTTAATATTATTTAATAACACTACATAAATTAGAAGGATATTGCATGATGACGTAGTATTTGCGGAATTTGATCGCAATTCCAATTATGTTCTTGCCGGGTCCGACCCAATTAAAAAAATTCAGTTTTTATTTTTATTTTTAATTGTGTTTTATTCAAAAAATTAGAAGAAGATCGCTTGATGACGTAACAAAAAATTCAGTTTTTGTTGTTGCGCGCTTAAGAAACCATGGAAAATATAGTCCTTGTTGGATAGATTTCGTACGTGATGAAATTGCACATAATTTAATGAAATAATAAAAAATATTTGATATCAATATTATTTATTTCATGGTGTAATAACAGTAGTTAAATCTACAATATTTAAATTAAAAACCATCAATATATATATATATTAATTATTTTATAACCTCAATTTGAAAAGTATTTTTTTAACCAAACACATTAAACTACTTTTCGTTCAACCTCAATTTCAACCACAATTTTAACCAAACATATATTTTTCCAAACCAACCTCAACTAAAAGTATTTTTTATAAAACAACTTTTTTTAAATCACAATCACAACAGCTACCGCAATACTAAACACACCCTAGGTGCTAACAAAAAAAGCTATTTACGTGCTATTTCGGGTAAGAAACAATCTGAAAACTAATACCGTGTATTTGTTTTTTAATCAATAAGTATACAAGGTGTTATATTCAAGTTTTTAAATTCAAAATATTCATTTTCAATTATTTTTTTCACTTGAAATTAAATACTAAAGAAGTACTCTAGACACCTCAGAGATAAAAGTTCAAAAAGACTTCAATGAAATTTTTCTTGTCAAGAGAGATTCATTGACACAAACTTCAACTTTTTTTTTTTTTTTTGTCAAAATAGAACTAACTATCCACTTTTTCTCTCCTTTTTTATTTTTCGACGACTTCCTTTCTTCTCTTCAAAACTCAGGGCCTTAAATATTAAAGAAAAAATAGGTTTAGAGCCTAAATATAAAAGTCTAAAATCAAAAGGACCAAAGATGCATAGATGAAGACTTTTGGCCTTAAACATTTAAATGATGTTTTTCACATCTAGCCCTGTAAATAAAAAACCTAGATGAACGTAGAAGGCTAGGCCAGCATGCCTGTTTATTTTATTTTCTTTAAGTAGGCAAACAAAACATCACTCTCCCTATTTTTTTAAAATAAAATAAAACATACAATATATCATTTACTAGTTGAAATCCTAATCACTAGAAGTGGCCAAAAAGTTGGAGTTTAAGGTTTTAGGACACAAAAATATATTATTTAACCTTTTTATCTTAAAACAGCACCCAAGAAACATCTTAAAAACTTCATTAAACTCTCAATTTTAAAACATCTTTTAATCAGTCAAAAAACCTTTAATAGAATAAAAAAAAATCTCAAACCCTAATTTTTTTAAAAAAAATAAAATTCAAAAACACCTCAATTTCATGCCTCTTTAAAAAAGGCACATGTTGATACCAAAATCAGCTTTTTTTTTTTTAAATATGACCAACTGACCTCTTCCTTTCTCTTTATGTTTTCAGTGACTTTCTCTCATCTCTATCTCTTTTAAAATTAAAGGACTAAAATGTAAAAAAATGAAGTTTAGGATCTAAAACTAAAAGGATAAGAAAATGCATAAATGAAGATGTTTTGGATAAAAATGAATTTTTTTGAGTGAAAATGAAAAGGGACTCATTTTATTTGATTTATAATTTAGTTATTCTTTTAATTATTTTTGATACCATAAATGTAAATCCTATTTAATTATATTGGTCTCTAATTAAATTTGTACAGCTCTCTACTCCTGCACTACTCTTACTGTAATCAAAACTAACAGATTTATTAATAGAAGATCATCTTGTTTAATCCGACAATGGTAACACTATATGATTGCTTTCAGTCAGGGAGGAAGATACCGGCGAATCTTTTCTGAAAATATAAAAACAAGACCACCTAATAATCTTAATTCCTTCAGTGACAGAGGATGGATGATTTTTCATATCACAAGTGATTTGAATTCATATTTTTCTCGAGGACAAGAATGGGGGATTAGGAAGGATCAAGTTTAACACAATGTGGACGAATAATCTTCCCTGACGATTAAAAATATCACTGCCAGGTGCAAATGACAAAACCCTCTTCTGGGCGTCAGGATCTAAATGTCTTTCCACTTGAAGGTAACAAGCCATTGCCTTGCTCTGTGGGGGTAACTGACAATGGCTTTCCGTTCAATCCAAAAATATAAAAAAACCAAGGATCCTTTTATATCAGTGTGACAATTATTCTGAGTTACTTTGCTAATTGATTTGGATCTTGTACAAGCACAACAAATCATAACGGTTTGAGAAAAATGAAAGGTTAAAGTGCACGATCATGCTACAATAAAATATGGATTTAACAACTCAAGCTATAAATCAGACCGATGTAATGAGGAAAAAAAAGAGAGGTAAAATGGTAGCACAGCAAGGCTTCACTGCAAGTGGAAGTACATGATGTTCAATGCTGCATTTGGGATGTACTCCTCACGACCATTCTCTGGGAACCAAGAGCGTACGATGCTTTGAGATGGATTAGATGGAATTCCTAATGGCCATTTGTCAACCAACTTAAAACCAAATTGAGATGCAGCTGAAAGTAATGATGGTTCATCGACTCGGCGAAAGATATGGCAGAGAATTAGAGCTGGTTCCTGGTGTCCACCATTTCTGTCACATGAAATTAATTCCTTTGCAGTG
>Ga0307511_10004930_pt1 | contig 13620 bp, 9 predicted proteins | sample 13_EM_MG_FD_200266 | JGI IMG/M metagenome (GOLD analysis project Ga0307511, IMG submission 200266) | Populus trichocarpa ectomycorrhiza microbial communities from riparian zone in the Pacific Northwest, United States - 13_EM | ecosystem: Host-associated > Plants > Roots > Unclassified | place...
GATATGATGATGATGATGATGATGATGATGATGATGATGATGATGATGAAAAGAGAAGTCATCAGTAATGAATGAGTAATGAATGAGAAAGTTCAACATTGAAAGCTGATATAGATTTGATATGTTGAATAAAAGATATATGAAATTAGTTTTATTTGGTAGTATTAAATTGTTAATAATCACAATGATGCACGAATTCATTAAGATTTACATGATTTGATATGTGTTCCAAGTAAAAGTTTGTTAAGATCATAGTTCTCGTTATTAAAAAGTTACTAAGCTACTGGGCCCAGCTTATAGCTAATCCAAAGATTTTGATTTAAATAATTCGTCAATTTTATATTTGTTTGGGCTCAATATATAATTAAACTTAAATGTATTAGGCCCGGAAGCGAGCAAACCTGTGTTATCTAGGCTTAGCATAGGTATATTGAATATAAACACGAATTTCACCTACTTGTGAATGGATTACCACCTTGCACCTTGTTGTTGGAGTTTTTTAGACAGGAACTTGTGCTCTTTAACAAAGCGTCAAAAAAAAAAAAAAATGATTCGTTAGTAAAGTTGCAAAACAAGGTTGGAGAATTTCAGAATCACTTCTTAATTCCGGAAGGTGACCTTGGGGACAAGGAAGTTATCGAAGGGGAGGGAAAGATGAGAATCAGGCTGTGAAGGCAGCGGCAGAATTTGCAGCAGCAGAGTCAGGAGAACAATCCTTGCAGGAAAGGGGATTCCAATCTGCAGAAGGTCGGCTAGAAGAGACCTAATTCTGCCAGGTTGAGTTGCTGCCTTCAACACTGTTTCTGCCGCTTCTTTCTCTTCTTATTTCTGGACTTTCTTTCTGCTTTCCCTTGTAGAGCACTTCCTCTCTCTTCCTCTCCAGTTTCCGCAAGGACATAGCCTTCTCGGCCGACCTATAGCAGCTATTTCCCGCAAGGACTGTTCTTCCAACCTAGTGACTTTGCTGCTGTTTCCTTGCTTCTGCCTTCTGCCGCAGTTTTTCCAGCCTGGTTCTCATCAGAATCATCCAGCTCTTTCTTTCCAACGCATCTACATATTTTGATTCAAGGTAATGTGATTTTCATCATGTCATGTGGCCATTTTTATTTGTTCTTAATTAATTTTGATGGTTGACTTTACCATCTTTCCATCATATAATTTATACAGTTACGAATTAATATTTCTTTGGATTTGAGGATTGTGACAATTCACTAAATGTCAGGATAAGCAGTTCGGTATTTTTTCCCTCATTTCCACTAACGCAAACACAAATCTTGTCAATATTTTATTTTATTTTAAAATAAAATCAGGATGTAAAGTCTTGCTGCTATCGATCAAACTACATTATGCTGTGATGAAATGGATCGACAAATGCTCCATAAAGGAAAAGCAAGTGAACTTAGTTAATGAGCAATTGAATAAACTTGGAGGTGGTGGTGGCAAGAGTTGTTAAACTAAAAGTATAATTGAACCACCACTGTAAAGGAAGGAACATATACACCTTTACAACCAAAACTGCAGCTCCAATCCCCTCAATTTATAGCTTGGAAGTAGCAGAGGTGGCCCATGGTCACATACTTGTGAATGCAGAAAAGTATCCGGCCCCACACATATATAAATACAATTGAGATCAGAAGCATTCATATTTGGATACATTCATAGATGTTCAAGGAGATCAGAAGAGTCATAATTTTTAAAGCAAGAAAATGAGGAGAGCATATCGCAAAATGTGGCGGGTGGTGCCGGACTGCACAAGCAAGAGAATCTTGCGAACGGAATCGATGAGAGACATAGAAGAAATACTCAAGAGTAAGCTGGCAACCATCAAGGAAGATGAGTCAGAAAGTGATGAGGTGGAGAAGAGTGCTGTAACACCAGCAATATTGGCCAGGAGTAAGAAGAGATCAGAAATAAGAAAGAAGGGGCGGTGTTTTGTGGCTCACTTGAGCTTTAAAAACCGTATGCTATTCATGACTGCTGGGTTGCAGGTTTGCCTCCAAAGATAGCTTGCTTAAATATTAATGGAATTTTAAGCCATGCAAGCACGTATATGTATGTTGGATTCAGAATAAGTGAGCAAGCTATCAGGCAGATTGATTTCTTTTGTTTGGTCAAATTAGACAGAGTAATTGGTGTGATTTATTTGACATCTTATATATATATATATATATATATATATATATATCGCTTTGTGTTTTACGTTTGATTTTTACGGGATGATTATTGTGGGTGGGCGTGTGTTTAAAGAATTAGATGTAAATTGTAATAAAAATTGAAATATTTTCCAGCTCACTGACATTAATGTTTCCAAATTTCAAATTTAAGTTTTATAATTAAAAAAAAAAAACATCTTCTTTTCCAGCGAAGCTATGATTGCACATTATTGGCTTTCATTGCTTCATTATTCATACGTGCCATGGCTCTCTTGGGCTATTCTCTGGTCACGGCCTCTTTTCACTCAGATGAAGAAGCAGATGACTATGAAGGAAGATTTATAGCCATAAGGATGATCAGTTTTGGGCCCTAGCCCCTAGGGTCCCGGGGGGAGAAGCCACGCTTTGCTCTTGATGGTCATATCGAAAATGGGCCTAATAACTTATCTTGGAAGGCTTTGTCCCCCGTCTTCTTCTCCCAGCTAAGATTCCATTATTTGAAAGTTGAAACAGAAAGCCGGCTAGTATCATAAATATTCTTAGCATTAAGGTAGCCTTTCCACCCATTTCGATGTATTTTATCATAACTTGTTCCTAACAAGATAAAAAGCACAGCCCTCACAAATCTACGGGATATTATTTGTAAAATAGCGCGTCGAGCCTAAGCTCAAACAGGCCTCCTCACCATGCTACCATAATTATTAAAATCGGTCATGGGTAAAATTTTAATATCTCAAATCACATAAAAATAATAATTTACATGGATTTAAATTATATATATTGTAAATAATAAAATTTAATAAAAAATATTATCTTATATTAAAAAAATATTATATTCTCCAATAAAAAATTTTTTACCACATTCGTTGGTGGCTGCCAGGGAAAGTTTGTTGGCTGCCATAGGTGGTTTTGAGCTGAGCTGAAAATCGTGTGGCGTGAGCTGAAGGTAGAAGATGAAAGAAAATTGCTGTTTATTTTATTCAAAGTAAAATGGTCAAAGTTTTTATGGTCCAGGATTAACCTGTTGCCTCCTTTCCATTCCCTCTTTTCAACCATACGGTAATTCTTTTAAAACGGTCAAGGTTTCATGGTCCAGGAAAATATAAATGGATCGTTAGAATAGCATTTTTTCATTAGAGTGCACACCTTAAAAAAAAAAACTATATTTTTACTATTTAAAAATTAATATATTAACCGTTTAGCTCTTTCATTAGTGTTAGTTATTGGAGATGCTCTAAATGTGCTTCCAATTGTATATTAAAAAAATAATTTTTTTAATTTTTATATAGTAAAATTTGATATGAATTAGTAATTAATAACACAAGTAAAAAGCTTGCGTGTATAAAATTATACTGAGCAATAGAAAATCTTCAATTGCCCCTCATGCATGAGTCAATATGCATACTTTCTAAACATTTTTATCTTTTATAGGAATTTGTTTTTAACTCTTAAACTTAAATCATTATTTTATATCAGCCTAAAAAATTTTATTGCAGCTCTAAAAAAATATACGAGGCTTGGTGTTTGTAGATTAATATTTTTGTTTGTTAAAAAAAATATGCAATAGTTTAATTTTTTGGTTTTTTTTTTATTAGAAAAAAAGTTTATGCTAGGTCACCTGGCAATTCAGCCAGGTCTTTCAAAATCAACCACCTGTCGGACCAGTCTAGTAACTATGCATGGTAGTGTTAGGCAAAGAAAGCACTCTATTTTATGACATCTGGACGCAGGAGGAAGCACTTTCCTTTTCTTTTCTTTTTTTGTTTTTTTCAATTGTAACAAATAATAATAATAAAAAAATTAAGAGGACGAGTTGTTGTTGTTGTTGTTTCTTAAGTGGTAAGAGAGAGTGAGGGTGAGTCGGTGAAAAGTGAAAACGAAGGAAAAGGGCGGAAGATGTTATGTCAGGGGGGAATATCCTTTCGTTTCAAGTGATGGATAAGCCACAACTGAGCCGAACGATTTTACCTCCACCTGCCTCCCACTCCCAACCACACATTCTCTCTTTTATCCTCTCCTCTCCGGTCTCCCCCTGGCTCTCTCTCTCACTGTCATTTACATACACGCAACTGGAATAATCAACCAGTGTTGTATTTCATTCCTCTCTCTTTCTCTCATTCTTAATCCTTCTATTTCTCCTCTTGCAATAACAATACAAGGTATAATAGTATTCAAGACAAATAATATTGGAGTTACAACGTGGTCCGGTCCTCATCCTTTCTACTTTTTAATTTCCAAACACAAACGCAGATTTTCCCCCCCTTAAATTTATACACACTACCTAAGTCTATGTTTGTGTCAGATGCTAGGCTGAATATTTCTAAAGAAGATGACGATATTCAAGATCAAGCAGAAAATAGACCGCACCTCACTTCCACCAACAACCACTGCATCAAGAAGAAGAAGAAGAATAAGTTTATGGTGACCAATAAGAACAAGAAGAAGAAGAAGAAAGATGTTTCTTTCAGAGAAAGTTACAGTACTAGTGATCATCGATCATCCGGTGGTGGTGGTGGTGGTGGTGGTGGTGGTGGAAACATTGATTTCAACAAGCCAACCAAAGTGATCTTCTTTCCATTTAATAACCCCAACAAATTTTTCTATAAAAAAAGCTCCCCTTTTTCTCCATCTTCTTCTTCAAGTACTGCCGCTGTTTCTGGTAATGCTTGTTTTCCAGGTAAGATTAGTAGACCTATTTTCTTTTGTTTTAAGCAGCCCCCTACTTTGGAATCTTCTTCAACATCAGCCACCCTCCAGTCTCAAACAAGCGACCCCAATAATCCTAACTTCACTTTCGACCGGTTGAAATCTTTGATTGAAAACAATGATTTCTTTTCCAAACAATGCAACCCCCACTCTTTATAACATACTTCTACTTTCTGATTCCACCTACCTCATCATTTTATGTTCATCCATCTTGTCACCCAACACCACCACCACTACTGTTACTACTACTGTTTTCATCTTCTTTACCTGCTAGCTTCTAAAAGACTGCAGATTGATCATATGGGTCCACCTCTTTTGTGACACTCTTTTAAAAGCTTTGCTCTTTGATTTCATTCACTGGCAATTCTGCTGTGCCTTAAGAATATATATTAATCTCCTTTCTTATTCTTGAGTTTTCCCTCAAAGGTCCAGAGTATACTCTGCTTGCCATCAACTTGAACAAATTACTATTGCTGAACTCGGTCTTGTCTGCTTCTTGCTGCTATGTTAACTGTTTACCTCTTGGATGGAGAATTGGAGTTGGAAGCAGCTCTATGATATAATATTAAGGTACTTTCTAGAGTACACACACACACACACACACACACACACACATATATATATATATATATATATATATATAGAGAGAGAGAGAGAGAGACAAAACTATATATTGGGAATCTTACACAATTCAATATCAATTGTTTCTCAGGATACAAATTTCAGGCACAATTATTGGTGAAGGCTAGGGAGCTTCAGAAGGATATTGATATTTAGAGGGCGTGGCTTAGAGCATTCTGGTCCTCTGCAATACTGGAAGAGCTTTCCAACATCTTTGTTTTTTTTTTTTTTTTCAATCTCTTTATATACAGTGGCTGAGTCAAGTAGTTTGAGTATTACTTCTTGCTTTTTACAGCACAGTTCCATGATCACTCCTGATCAATGCCTTTGAATTGTTAGGTTGAATGAGTGTTAAGGTCTTTGTACGAGCGATGGAATTTTTGACATGTTGAAATCATTGATTGAGCAGAATGATTTTTATTCCAAAGGATGCATTATTTTCTAATGTATAGACATGATATTTTTCTTATTTCTTTAAACACAACCGCTAAGTCAAGTAGTTTGAGGGTTATTCTTGTTTCTGTACTGACAGCGCAGTACCCCGATAAGTCTTTGCCATGTGCTTTTAGGTGCATCAGTGTTGAAGGTTTTTAGTATGATTGATGAACTTGAACATGAGTACGACTTTGCTATGTGCTTTTAGGTATGACTCTTAGGTTCATCTACTGTTTATTTGGATGTAGATTTCATGTACGATTATATGCATAGACTAGGTAAATTCAGAAGGATTCAGGCACATGGTAGATATGGAAAGAGTAATTGTGCTTCTCTTGGATTGTAGATTCTTGGTTTCTGTAATTAGATGTAATGCCGAAACTGCTTTTGTATATATCCTGATTGGTTACAGTAACGTGTTCAACTGGCAGCTCTTTTATCCAAGGTAACGAGTTTCTTTCTCGATGACGTTCAGCATGAAAGTTGCTGGCTAGCTACCTATACTTGAGCTTAAATACAAGCGGAAACGAGTAGCGAGGGCCGTGTCCTTAAATGATCACATCCTCTTTAAGAATCAACATAAAGACGGAAAAATTTACAGGTAAGGTAATCAATAGATGTGGTCTTAATGCATCAATAGATTGTGGAATGTAGCTAATTCCTTTTAATATTCTGGATTTTGACATATTTTATGCAATAATGTTTATATTAATGAGCTATTTAGATAAGTCAGCATTTTTCTTCAGATGGATTAATTGTTTCCAATGCCTGAGGCTTTCGCGATTCTCTGCTTGTATTCTTGGTCTTCTCAGGGGAGCTACCATTAAGAATCTATTGAGGGGGGGAATTCAGTAGGATTTAAGCATGTGGAAGAAACGGCAAGAGTAATTGTGCTTCATCTGAATTGTAAATTTTTGTTTCAAATGGATTTTGGTGCATTCTTGTGTGGTAAATTATGTTCCCCTCGATGTCTTCTAATCTAGTAAAGCTTGTTTAGTAGTTTGAATGATACTTGATGATGTTCCAAAAATTCAATATATTTAAAAATAAAGTTTTTTTTGAGTGTTTGAATAGTGAGTAATTACGCGTTCACTTCAATATTCTCTTTTCCAAAGTTCACGAAGTTGATGGTTAAAGATAAAAGACTTGACATTTGCAAAATAATCTCTTTTTCGTGGGGTTTAGGGACCCTCTAGTGATAAAGTCAATGACTTTTGATAAGAGATTGTAATAAATGAGAGAATAAACTTTTGATTCTAAGAACAAGAGTATTTGTTAGTTGTATATGATAAATGCTTTGAAAATAAAAGCGTGAATATATTAGAGAATAGAAAAGGTGTGAATATTTTACGTGGGTAGTTCAAATGGTATATATAGTCTTTGAACCTTGTTATGTTGTTTGAATGAAGCGTCATTTTCTTCTTATAACATTAATGAGAGATAAATATCTCTTACACAGTATATTAATAGGGATAGACATCCCTTACGCAATATTTATATTGATGAAAATATGGTAGGCTATTTGAAGACTTTTATGCATTTAAGGATATAAGAAAATAATTGTTCTTAACTTTTTATATTTTATGTTAAAATACATGAGAATAACCAAATAAATTCTCGTGACCCAACATGAGACCTAAAAAGATTATCAACTTCATATGTAAAACCCTAGGTAAATCCATAAGGATTATGAAGTAAATAGTATGTTAAGCAAGTAAATTGAGTATTTACACTAAGACGAAGATAATAGATTTTGGGAATTTGAAATAAAATGCTTGTGTTAAGTTAAAAATGTAAATATGAAAAATGATTGAAAAATAAAAAAGTACAGAAACACAAATAAAAACTAAATGAAAGTAACATATCAGGAAAAAAAAAATGTTCTTGTATAAAGTTTAATGACTTTTAATATTGTCCGAGTGAAATCTGGTATAAATAGGTATTGAGATCCAAGGAATATTACCTAGAAAACATAAAAGGTATAAAGAAAAAAATGTAGTGGGAATTCACAAATTATATATATAACTATTAAAGAAGAAGAAATGGAAAGAAAAATCTTCATTTTTCTTAGCTTGATTAGAGAGAAAACTTGAGGGAAACCAAGGATTAAGAGAAAACTTATGAGATTTTTTTAATTTAAACACTTAGACACTAGAATTAAAAGAGGCTGGTAAGAGATTCAAGGAAGTAAAGAAAGAAGAAGAAAGTTTGAGGAATTTTTATTTGGTTAGCATTTGGAGTTTGTATTATTGTTTGGTAAGTAGTTCTACACTTAAATTATCAAGTTTGATGGAAGTTTAAACCAATTTTGAAACAAATTTTGTGTTATAGTGAATTGGGTTCTTCATTTGAAAATTCAGGTTCATGTTAGATTAGTTGTTAAAAGTGTTAATACATGTGAAAAAGATTATTATGAATGTAAAAGTTGACATTCTAAAAAAGAAAACATAGAGAAGAAATTAAGGGAGTGGTCGGCCAAGTATAGAAACAAAAGGAGGGAGGAATTCTTATTTTGTTGTATATGTGTAAAAATTGTAAGAAGTTAAAGTAAAGTGTTATATATTTATATGTGTTGATTGAAAAGAATTAAATTATATTATCAACTTTGCTTAGCACAATAGAATTTTGTGAGTTATAGTGTTGGAATGAATTGTTAGCGATGAGGAATAGAATTTTGTGAGTTATAGTGTTGGAATGAATTGGTAGCGATGAGGAATAAATTAGTGCACTTTGTTTACATGATATATGTAATGAATGATTTTAAACTTAAAATTATGATAGAAAAGTATTAGAAAGGAAAACGAAAGAAGAAAGGCTATGGTCGATTATGAAAACTATCAAGAACCAAAAATGGTTAAGTTGTTTTAAGAAACGACTAGATCGATTTAAGAAACGGTCAAACCGTTTCTCAAAACAGTTAGACCTTTTTGGCCATTGTCTAGTTTTGGCTTGATTTTGTGTTGTGGTCTTTTCTTAGTTTTCTTTGGTTCTTTTGGATTTGTTAAGGGAAATGAAAATTGTTTGGTTGAATTTAACATAATTTATATGATGAGAAATTAAAATTAATACAATGTATCTGCTAGTACATGTGAGATTACAGATACCATACAACAGTAAGGGACATCTAGCAGAGCATAAGCTCCATGTTGGTGTTAGACACTTTAAAACAATTAATTAATTATTTTAATTTAAGTATGTAATTGAAATTCCATTTGATTTATATCTTGAGATATCAAATAATGTGCTAAGCTAGATGCTCTACTTTAAGGATTAGCGCCCGATTTGGGTAAGTGTCATGGTTTAGAGATTAACATCCAATTTAGTCATGTTGAGCTAGATGCCCTCGTTAAGGGACTAATGCCTGGTTTGGGCATGTTGAGCTAAGTGCTCTAGTTGAGGGACTAGCACCCTGTTTGGGGCAATGAGATTGGTTACTTTGGATTATGGTTTATTCCCGGTATCATAACTCATTTCTAGCTTATTCCCCAAATTTACTCTCTTTTTTTTAAATCAAAAAAATAAAATAAATGCTAGCAACATGAAAAAAGCAGGCCGAGGAGGATTTCAAACATATAGGAAAATCAAGATGCAATTTTGGATGAACTTCAAAACCTAATTATACCCCATTATACCCAAGACTGAAGAAACAATGTAGATTCAAGATCAAATTAAATGATTATTTGATGAATCTGTATAAAAATTAAGTCTAAGAACATAATTAAATTTCTAATAGGCCAATTTGATTTAATCATGAGCCAAAATGAAGTTTAATTATGTTTTAAGAATTGATTTGGGTTCAATTAAAGGATTTAATTAGGTGCAAGGACTTACTTATACTTTAAAAATGGTCAAGTTAATTTTATTAGGGGCTTAAGTGGTGAAACATTAAGTTTGGAAGCCCAATTTAAGTTTAATTGAGAAGATTGGAATTTTAAGAGATCAAATTTAATTTTTGTCAAGTCAATTAATTGAAATCAGGGGCAAAATCGCAAGCAAATTAAAGTTTTGGGGTCAATTAGGGGTTAAATTGAAGAGATTCGCAGCCAATGATGAATTTACAAAAGGAGACGAACTATGAGGACCCAATTGATTAAAATCAGGGGTGAAATTGAAGGAAATTGAAAGTTTAATGGTCAATCGAGGGTCAAATTGCATAAATCCAAGATCAATGACCAAACTAAAAAATGCGTTGCAATTAGAGGCTGATTTGAAATTCAGCAGAGGCAAAATTGCATTAAATCAGAAGTTTGAAGAAAATTGAAAGTTTAATGATCAATCGAAGGTCAAATTGCATAAATCCAAGACTAAGGACCAAACTGAAAAATACGTTGTAATTAGAGGCTGATTTTGAAATTCGACAGGGGCAAAATTGCATTAAATCAGAAGTTTGGAGTCAACTAGGGGTAAAATTGAAGGAAATCAAAAGTCAAAGGATCAAATTGAACTTTGACCAAAATCCCTAATGTAAGGTTAAAACAACGCCATTTTTTATATATATAAAAAAACCAGATGACATGTTGTCTGGTTACTGCTCATTGTCTTCTTTTTTTTTTTTGCCTAAAAACATTGTCCATGTGGCTACTTTTCAAGGGCATTTAATGCTTCATATCTCCATTAAATGTGACAACACTTGAACCAAAATGATTACCTAACATTTCTCTACAACCTAATATGGTCTGTTCAAGCTGATTAACAACACAAAGGTCGCGACGCTGACCTAAAAAGGTCGACTCAAAAGTCTTTAACTATCGAATTTGATAGTTCATGGTGCCTATTTTGAACCAAATATTGAGATCTTTTTCAGCCGAATCAAGGGTCAGAATTTTTCCCTATTGAAGACAAGATTGTCCTCTTCCATCCCCTATAAATAAGAGTGAATTTCATGGCCTAAGCATCAAGAAAATCGGGTCTAAAGTTGGCCGAGATAAGCCCCCCTCAGTTTTTGTCTTCCCAAGACAATTCTCTCTCTTCTTTCTTCTCTCCCAACTGTTCCAGCCACCACCAGTTTGTCTGCCACCATCTCCACCACACGTCGCCAGAGCAACCACCAGCCACCCACCCCTGCGTCCGAGATAGCCACAGTGAACTCCTCTCTCTACTCTACAAGTTTCTTCTCCCTCCTCCCACAGCTGACGTCGACCACCATTTTTTCCACTAACACCACTTGAGCTCCTCATCACAGTGACGACCACCATGCTAGGTTGCTCTTCTATCCTTCTCCTTCCTCTTCTCCTTCCCCCGTCTTCATCACCTTGAATTCGTTCTGCATACAGGTGCAAAATAATTAACTCATACGTTGGATCAGACTAGTTTTGGCCCAGCCCAGATGGTTGGGCTGGGTCAAACCCGACAAAAAAAAAAGTCATACATGTTGGGTTGCTAGTTTGCCCAACCTAATTGGGTCCAGCCCAGTTTGTTAGGCTGGACCCAACCCATGTAATAATAATAATAATAATATATTTATATTATAAAAATAAAAAAAATTTAAAAATCCTTTTAAAAAATTATGATTTTCTCACATGTTTTCCTATCAATTTTGCATAATATCAGATTGTATATTTACAGTGTAAAATACAGATCGGATATTAAATACTTGGTTTTCTCCAAAATATTTCAAAAAAAATCTCAAAACTTTTAAATTAATTTTTCTTTTCAAAAAACAAAAAAAAAATTCATGCATATGGTCAAATCCTAAAAAGTTTTATATTTTCATTAAAAAAACAAAAAATTGCATCTTTCTTATGTTTTTTTTTAAAGCAAAAAAAAATATCGTAACCAGTTTATGATTATCCTTTAGGATTTGACCAAAATATCAAAAACTCTTTATCAATCATTTTTTTAGGGTTTAGATGTTGACTTTAATATCTGTGGGATGTAAAACTACACAATAGAGTACACCATTAGATACTAAAGATATAAGATGTAAAATAAATGCGATGCTAAAATTTAAACTTTATATTGGTAAGGGTTAAACCCAATGAGGTAGAGACTCTCTCACGAAAGAAAGTCTGCTATACACTTTAAAAAAAGACCAATAAATAGAAACCTGACCTAGAAAAACAATTAAATAAAAATACAAGTTACCTTAGGTATGATGCATTGGAGGTGATATGTCTTCCCATTACATAACCAGTCTCTTACTCAGACTCTCACAGATCATAGAGTTTCTAGTAACCATAATATTAGTTAGCAACTCTAAAATTTTAATTATAATTTTATAATTAAATTTAAAAATCTTTTTTCTTTCCAATAATACCTCTCATGAGGCATAATAGCTCGCCAACACGCCACCGCAACACCCAGCTTTAGGCTAAAAGAAAAGTTTATCATGATAATAAGTCAGATGTCCGAGGGAGAACTAAAATCATTAGTAACTTAGAACTGTGAACTTAATCAGAGGTTGACTTAGTTAAGTTGAATTAAAAAAAAAATTCACTTAATGCATTTTATGCATCATGATATTTTTTAGTATGCTTAGTTTTGTGAGGAATAAATTTTCAAGATCTCGCAACAGTACGTTGGCCCTTGGTTCATTAAGAATTTTATTTTTGTATAAAACTTGTAATGTAATTAGTTATTAGGTCGTTTTGAAATGTAAATATATTTTAAAATGTTATATTTTGGGATTGTACTAGAATGTTATAACTTATCTTGAATGATGTAAGTTAATTAAGTTGAAAACTTGGATGATTTAATTTATATTTTGCCATATGTTTACTTTAAATTTTTAAATATAATATGCCATGTATTGATTTGCCATTAAAATGTAAGGCTTTAAGTATATTCAAATGCATAAATTTTGGGTATATGTTTTAATTATATTATGATTATTTTTAAATAATATTGAGTGTGTTTAATTTTTAAAGAGGTAGGTATGATTTATCTATGATTTTTTTTATATATATAGATTAGATTTGGTTTTATTTTTATTTTTATTTTTTTATAAGATTTTTCATATGTGAAACCTTACATTGTTTTTTGTTTTAATTATTATTCAATTAATTTTATGTGTCTGTTGATTTTCATTACAAATTTTATGTGTTTTTCTATTACAAATTTATTTTGATAAAAGAATTCATTAAACTTAATCAGGTAAATTACCCATATATTTTGATCTTTATTTTTCTCTTGGTTTTCTTAAAAACAAAAAAAATTATTGTTGATGAATTATGTTTTTCATTACTTTACACAATGGTTATTAAATAAGTTTTTCGATTTATATTTAAGAGTTTTTTTTAGTGTAAAAAAACATGTTGAATAATTATGTATATATATTTTTTTTAATCATGTTTTGATGTTTAAGATTTGATACTTATTCTTATATTTGTTTTTACTTGAATCTTTTATGAAAGTTTTATTTTTTTTAGTTTCACTCTTTAATCCAAGCTTATAGTGTATTGTTTTTTTTTTTGTCTTTGTTTTTTTTTTATCATTTTATTAATGTTTTCATTCTTTTCAATTTAACTCTCAAATTTAAAATTTATTGTTGCCTTTTGATTTTTTTTTTATTGCAATTTTAACACTCATTATTTTTATTGTATTTTTAATTTTTAATTTCTGATTTTTTTATGATTTTAACCCTCATGATTTTTTCATGTATAATGTTGTCAGTTTTATAACCCAGGTCACAGTTTAAAAAGTTAATAGTAATTGATTTTTTTTGTTTTTTATTTTTTTTCTATATAATTATTCTATTCTCATTTAA
>Ga0307511_10004932_pt1 | contig 13619 bp, 8 predicted proteins | sample 13_EM_MG_FD_200266 | JGI IMG/M metagenome (GOLD analysis project Ga0307511, IMG submission 200266) | Populus trichocarpa ectomycorrhiza microbial communities from riparian zone in the Pacific Northwest, United States - 13_EM | ecosystem: Host-associated > Plants > Roots > Unclassified | place...
CTATCACAAGTCTCGTAATAACGGAGGGCTGACTGCTGGGTGGAAGAAATTTGCCTTGGACAACAATTTGCATGAATTTGATGTGTGCGTATTTGAACCTCTGGACCTGGTAAACTACCCAATTATTCTGAATGTCAGCATCTTTCGTGTCGTCGAAGAAGCAAGTCCAATTACCTCACAAGAGGACGAGAAAAAATCGCAGGGCCATGCATGATCGCACAATTCGTTTGGACTGTTTTATGCTAACTGTTTTCTTATCAACTTAAGTATTCCAGACTAATGGATTTAGCTTTGGCAGTTGAAAGTTTTCTGTATGAACTTGAGTAGATGAGTTTGTGATATATTGTATGTAAATACAAATGGTGATGTTTTCTTAATGTTTAATTTGGTGGATTCCATGCTTGTATTGCAGTGGCTGGCTTGCTTTCTCCATCAATGAAGGCCCCGGCTCTGTAATACAGAGCCAATTTCAGGCTGGAAGTCAACAAACGGACCTGGGGATCAAGTGGGCTAATCGGAGGCCACGTTTATGGCCCTTTTCTTTATTTATTTTTCTCTATCTCTTTCTTTTTTCAATGGCCACGTTTATTAATTTTGTATAGTATTTGACAATACAATTTACCATCGGAAAAACTATAATGATAGAGCACAAACGGAAAATAAACCCTCGAAAAATTTATAGCTGGGTTAATTTCCTAGAAAGGATCGGATCATTATCGATAAATAAATTATTTTTAAAATATAATTTGTAGCATTTAAAAAAATAAAAACTGAAATATTACATAATACAACTAAAAGACTTGAAAAACATTATAGTGATTTCGTCCAAAACTAAAAGAATTGAAAAATATAATGTTAATTGTTTTTAGACAGGCAAAATTGATTAAGTCGTATCAAGTCAACTTTCATTCAATTTAATTTTAAACCTAGGTTAGACAAGGAGTCAAGTTGAGAGGTTTATTTCCTGTTAATTTTATCCTTTTTTTTTTCATTTTCATCCTCAGAATTGTTTTTATCGAGCGATGGGGTTGCCTTTAAACTGGTTAAGTCAACTGTGTTATATTGGAACAACTTTCACATGATTTAATTTTAAATTTGAGTTAGGTAAAAAGTTAGGTCGAGTGGTTTTTTATGTCAATTTTATTTTTTTTCTCAATTTTATTCTTAGACTTTTTTTACCAGTCGAACGGATTGTATTTAAATTCATTAAGTCGACTAGATCACGTTAGGTCAACTCTTATATAATTTAAGTTTAAACTCGAGTTAGAAAAGAAATCCAGAAGGTTTGAAAATTGACATGTTAAGCCAGATTTAATAACAATATTAAATAGTTTTTTTATAACCTATATATTTTTTATCATGGTAAAAAAAAATAATCTGCAACATATTACAAGCTTGTGAACTACTTTTTTTTAAAAAAAAATCTTACACGATCATGATTCTCAATTAATTAGAATGGAAATCATGTTTCTCATCGTGATATCAAGAAATTATATTAGAGAAACGAAAAAACTCTCGCAGTTCCACAAATCCCTCAAAATAAAAGATTCAGAATGTAAGATTAATACTATTTATTATGATTAAAATTTATTGAATTCTACATTGACGTGAAAGGTATAAAATATTTCCATTTAAAAGCTTGCCAAAAAATTATGTAGGAGTTTTTTAAGAAAAGATAAATATTTTTTAGTTAATTCTATTTTATTTTTATTTTTCTATTATTTATTATAATTTTTTTTCTATTTGAAGAAATATTTTTCCTAATTTATTTTTTATATTCAATATTACAACGGTTTTTCAGTTTTTTCTATATAAAATATTGTAATAGTCTTTTGGCAAGTAAAGACATGAATAATTACAAATTAAATATTTTGAGTGTTTCCTTATAGAGATGACAATTTAATCTGAATTCGATGGATATAGACTTAATTTGACCTGAATAGGTGAATATTTTTTTAGATAGTTACCTTACTATATGGATAATGGATATGATATTGATATTATCGAACCTTAACCTGAAACCCGCCCCCTAACCAGAATATATATTTATATCATATAAATATATTTGTAGATCATTTAGATTGTTATTAATAGATAATAGGTTAATCTAAATCTTTTTTTTGTTATTTTTTTTTAGTTTCACCATTCAATATTGGATTGTTTGATAGTTGAGCTTCATATTTTATTCAACTCGCTTTTGTTAATGACTTTTTTTACCTATTATTGGCATGGATAATCATTTGATTAAATAAAATAATTATTCTAAAAAGCAGTTATTAAACAAAACCGAGTACATGGACCATGTTGTGAGATTAAATATCTTAATATTAGTTATCTCTTTATTAAATTTTGATATATTTAATTGGATGCGTGCATAAGCATTTCAATTTATGATAATTTTTTTTATCCAAAACACATGTTAAAAAAGCTTGCTTTTTATTTTTCTTATTAAAAATAAAAATTTTCAACCCATGGCAAAGCATCAATCAGATAACTAATTTACTATACAATATGTGAGACCTAACTTGATTAAGTTCCAAGCAAGCAAGATAAAAGCTAATAGGAGTTGCCCTACTTCAACTCTTGGATTTAAAACATAGAGATCCTAAAGCGATGACATTTTTAAAACAAAAAATGTCAGTGTAGAGTGTGTTTGGTAATGCAATAAAATGTGTCTTTCAAAAGTTATTTTTAATTAAAATACATTAAAATAATATTTTTATATTTTTATATTAGCACGTCTAAAACTATTAAAAGACAGTTAAAAATATCAATTTAATAATTTTTAAGAAAACAATTCTTTGAAAAATAGGAGTCTTTTGGGTACTTAGCATAATTAAAAAATAATTTTAGTAAAATAAAATATGCAAAAAATATTTAGGGATTAAGCACGCTTGATCGAGTTGCACATAGCATCTCCGACTCTCGAGTCACAGAAAGGATCTGAGACGCTTCTAACAGACTCATCCTGAAAAAATCTCTTTTACCATTAAATCCTTACCCCAAGAAAAACAACAATTTGCACAATTCAAATAACCAGTTTTTCAGCATCAAAACACAATTCACATAAGCAACACAAAACATCTTCAATCATAAATAATAAAATTAGACTGACAATTAACATAACATAATATTTTATCAAAATTAAACTAACTGATCTATTTATAATTCTCATAACATATAATAACATGTAACTATATCTACTAATCATTTCAGCTCGAAGAAGAGTTTGAAGCACTCGTGAACAAGTCCGGAGCATCATCAAAACTCGTCCAACTAGAGGACAAATCTGTAATATCCATGTAAATGTGAGGCGTATCAATATCACCCTAGCTCATTGATGGACCTAGGACTCTTATGGATGGGCCTAAGACGACGCTCAATGATGAGCCTGGGACGCTCGTGGACTGGTCTGGAATGCTTGTGGATGGACCAACATCCCCAACACTCCCACAATAAGCAATCTCATTTTCTGCTAATGCCACTTCAAAATGCTTAAGCTCCTCATCCTCTTGAAGTCCATCACGACACAAATTGAGCGTAGTGTTAACCATAATACATCTTATCTCATCGACACATTCACAAATAATCTTTGTTGCTTTTTAAGCCTTTTATACTAAGTAATGAAAATATTTGCATACATTAAAAAACAATTAGTAGTCATCATCTATAATAAAATTAAAATTGTATTTAATAAATATTGTATGTAAAATAATATTACCTACCAATCAATTTTGTCTAGAATATCATCAGATTGCATGGACACCTCGGGAAACATGATCACGTAGGGGTAATGAAATGACACGTAATGGGTAGATACCATCTCATGTAGGTATCTACATCAATCATTGAATGTTGCTCCTTAAAAACTTTGTGTTGTACTTACCATAAAGGTGAATATCGTCAATACTAATTAGAGGACGCAAATATTGAAAACCATCAATTGAAGCACTAAATGCCTAAAATGCTCTCCTAAATATTGTTTTATTTCCATAAATCATTTTATGATCCCAAGTGATAATTGTTCTTGGATTTGAATCTTTAAATGCCAGTAACGTTCTAGATAGGTTTTGAAATGACTCTTTATATGTACCAAATAATCGCTCCAATATTTTCTGTTTAACCATCCATGCCTTCCAATAGGTGATTTCATGCCCATAATCCCTCTCTATAGTACCTTGAATAATTGCAATACTCATACTTAACTCTCTTTTTATAATTGTCAACATAAACTTAGTAATTAGATTTGAGTCAATCTAACGATGGCGTTGCAAAACAAGAGGATTCCAATATATGTGTGGCTCTTTCAATTTTGAAATTTCCCATGAATTAAACCTTTGATAATATCATCTACGCAAATATCATCTACAAACTGGTTCTTAAACTGCATTAACACATTCAGACTTGTCTTTGAATTTTTTTTCCCAACTTCTAATTCATCAACTATTCAAATAGAGCTCCAATTTATTAATCTCATTAATCCTCGCAAACCCAAACATTGAGTTCACACTCTTAATTAATGTAACGGTCTGGCCCAACATGTTGTATATTGTCTGCTTTGGACCTCCCAGTCCACCCATGTCCAGGGCTTCCACTTAGGTCCCCCTCATGGTTTTGTTTTTGGTAGCCACGCATGACCCCAAAACGCGTACAACATGTTAGAAACCAACACCACTTATAAGGCCCTGGCTCTGGACGCTCGCTTTCGATGTGGGATATCACAATTAACATTGATTTCCCATCACTACAGATTGGTACACCGATATTACAAACTTGACTGATCTCAGTTTGCAACATTCTCCAAGTAATTTCAACTTTTATTTCACATACATTCCAGTCAAGTCAATCACATATGATTCTAGATAACTCGTTAAGGGACATATCTAATGTAGTTATTAGAAATTCATATGATTCTAGATGACTTGTTAAAAGACATATCTAATGTAGTTATTAGAAATTCATGGCTTCCTCCATTATAAGTGATACCATTGTCGGTATTGACAATGATACTACCATGAAAGCATAATATTCCTAAATTACTAGACATTTTTATCAAAAAAACACAACAAAAATACAATTCTAATTTATTAATATCTTAGAGTTAATCAAAGTGCATAATTTATCAACAAAACCATAACAGTAACTTGAATTCATCAAATTAATCAGCAAACACCTAAATTCATCAAATTTCACTACCATAACAAAGTTATCAATCAAATTCATGTATTTCATTTCTATTATTATTATTTTATATGTAATTCGGTATAATCTATAATTTAACCTAAATCAACATTGACTTTTTCAAAATAATTTTATTAATTCACAATCAATAACTACCCAAAATCATTGACTATTTAACAAAATAACCTAATTAACAACTTAAATTATATTTAATGAACTTAATCTCTAATTCAAAACCCTAACATTCAATAAAATCAAATCAACATAAATTAAGCATAAATTACATCAAATTTATAGAGGGGAAATGTTCAATATACCTCTAAATATAGAATATGGGTGGTGATGGTGACCAGTGGTGGTTGTTTTGGCTGGAAAAAAGATGAGTTGCCATGATGGAGATAGAGAGAGATGGCTGATAATCTGGGGCTAAAGAGAGAGATGGGTGATCTCGTGCTATTATGAGTGTGTTTTGCGATGGGAAGAGAGAGAGAGAGAGGAAGGTTGCTGATGGCAGGGATAAAGGAGGGTCGTGTTACTGTACGGAGAGAGAAAAAGAAGGAAAGAAGAAAATAAAAGGAAAGACCGAGGCTCTCTAGGTTTTAATTTTGAATCAAGGGGTGTTTTGGAGCGTGGTTAAAAAATTTTGAATTTTTTTGTGCTTCAAATTAATTTTTGTGGTACTTTTAAATCATTTTGATATGCCGATATCAAAAATAGATTTAAAAAAATATATTATTTTAATATATTTTTAAATAAAAAATATTTAAAAAAACAACCTTTATTATTATTTCAAATAGCCTCTAAATAACAGATGCCATCTACATCTCATGTTGCACATTACAACCACGAAATACGACTAACAAATAATACATAGGACTCACGTGTTGTAAATTGTATTTACAACTCATGAAACTTGCTAGACCTCCAAATTTTTTTTTTCTCAAATGTTATTTATTATTTTTTTTTCCCTTAACTTTGCTAAGAAAACAAAAACAAAAGTCGAAAAACAGGTCGAAAAAAAAACACATTGAAATTAATAAAGAGACAGGCAGGGATTCCGAACGAATAATCCAAGGCCCAAGGATCCGAGCGAGAAACACGTGTTGGCTCTTCGTTTCATGTCCCTGTCTTGTCAATGCAACTCTCTCTCTCTCTCTCTGCACTGACTTCTCGTTCGGTTAGTTCTTACAAAATTTTGTCCCCTTCGCTGTCCATCTTTCTCACACTTTCTCCCTCCTATCTTTTATTGAAAAGTAATTTATCTTTTTACCCAAAATTATCGAAAGCATTTATCACGAAAGACAGTAGTAGTGGTGGTTGTTGTGTAACCGTAAAAAGTCCCATAATGTTGTTTGTTTGCAGTAAAAGAAAGTAATTATGAATAAATTTACAGCCTCTCTTAATTTTGAAGATTTGTTTGGCTCATTCTAGTCACTTTCTGATATCCAGAACAGCGGTAAGTTCAGCAAGTGGGAATGGGAGAAGAAACATGTGAAGATTGCAGAAGCTGGGAAGAGGAACTGTATTGGACCCATTTCCAGTGCACCCATTTTTCGCAGATTCTCGATGCTGGTTTTGGTCATCATCTTGTAAGTTTTCTTAGCTACGAGCCTATGGGTTTAGGGTTTCAGGTGTTTGTCTGATTTCCTATCATGGTTTTGTTTTAGGCTTTCAGGGGTTTGTCTTTTTCTTTAGTTAATTGTGGTTTTGTCACGATGCGATAATAGCCCATTATTAAACGAATTTTCAGGGTTTATCTGGTTTTGTCTCGTAACATTTGCATGAAAATGAGTTGGGAAAAGTGGCTAATTTCACTAATGCTGGCAAAGTTTCTTGTCTATATATATATATATATATATAGTGATGTTAAGTTTATAAATGAGTAACATATTCTGCTCTTGCCGTTGAAATGTGCTCAACCGAACTAAATTTTACTCCCTAAAAGTTTGATGCATTAAAGGATTGAATAAAATAACTTTCTTCCTTTTCTTAATTTCGCGGCCCCTTGCCAAAAACTAGCAATCCTGCTTGTTGAAATGCGTAACGTGATTCATATCTAGGTCCTTGCTGTCCCTTGTTTGAATCATTTTGTGGATACTCTTTTCCTTCTAGTCTCCTTACTGTTTTCTGAGCTACCTTTTACGTTTCATATGCATCTGGATTCTAGCAATTGGATCCTTGGACTATTCTATTTTGGCCTCAATAAATTTGATGTTCTAGAAACTTAAATGTTTATGTGACATTATTTTATAACTAATATTTTGAACTTTCACCAAGGATATGGAATGATATGTAATCATGGCTGATATATTTTTTATTCATGATGCTAAATCATAGTTGGCCATATTGCCACTCTGTGTTTAAATTGCAGCCGATCCCTGAAAAATTTTCTAATCATTTGAAAAAGAAATTGCCCGAAAATGTAATTCTTAAAGGTCCTAGTGGCGGTACTTGGCAAGTTGAACTGACCACAGATGATGACACCATGTTCTTCAAAAATGGCTGGGAAGAATTTGTAAAGGACCATTTTCTGGAGGAAAAAGATTTGTTGATCTTCAAGTACAACCGGGAGTCATGTTTTGAAGTTCTAATTTTTGATGGACAAAGCTTGTGTGAGAAGGCAGCTTCATATTTTGTCAGAAAATGTGGGCACCGAGAACGTGACAGTTTTGTCCATGCAAAGAGGAAAACTGTAGAAGATTCTGCTGAAGTTACTATTGCCTGCCCCCAGGATAGTCTTGGAGGCACTGCAGAGAAATCTGCAAATGATTATATTTACAAAACACCTGTAGAAAACACTGTTATCTCAGAAGCTATTAATAAAAAGACTCGGAGGGAAATCAAGTTTAGTAAGCCGACCCAAACTAGGCAGAGTGTGAGATATGAAGAACCTTCTTCTACTGATGAGGAAACAGAAACTAAACCTGGTAAGTACTCGTAATTTTGTTATTTAGAATGTTTCTACATGTAATGAATGAATAATGGCTCACCGCCGGTGGGCATTAACTAGACTTGTTCTGGTAGCTATCTATCGGTGTTCTCGGTGTAGGAAATATCACTGGTTAATCCAGCGCCTTGCTAAGCATCCATCTTCTAAGCTTGCCTTCCTAATGGAAAATCACACAAGTTGCTTGCTCGCGTTCACTTTTTTTCTTCTGTATGTGTTTCTCCTAATATTGTTTAACTGACACCGGCAGTTTTTGTATTTTGAAATATTTTTCTTCGGTATTTTCAAGGTTTCTTTATCGTTTATTTTGAAGTTTGTTTCTATTTATTTTATCAATAAACCTCCTCATTCATTTTCGCCATTTTACCAGTTATAATGTTATCAAGTCCTTTGTTTATTCTTTAATAGATGTTAGATGTATGGTTAATGAATGAAGTGTCTCTGTGTTGCTAGATGCGTAGAATTGGGTGGTTGATGGAATATCTTGCCTCTTAAATTTTTATGGTTTATAAACGAGTCAGATGTTGAGCATATACCTATCAACGCGCCATATGTATCAAGTAGAAGGATGGTAACAGAGGAAGACAAACTCAATGCATTGCGGTTAGCACAAACAGCACAATCCAACGAGGGCTTCGTAGTGGTTATGAAACCAACACATGTATACAGGAAATTTTACATGGTACAAATATCTTCCTTTGTTATCATGTATTTGAATTTCTTGCTATTTCATCTCAATGTCCCTGTTTTCTTTTTATCCAGAGGTAACTGTAAATTGTTTCCAGTGTCAGGATTGATAGGCAGCTTTGAAGTTAGGTCTTATTATACTTACGATGCTACTTCATTCAGGTAATCCCTTCAGGATGGGCGAATAGATATTTCAGAACTCTGGAAAAGAAAGACGTGATTCTTCGCATGAAAGAAAATACGCGGAACACCAAATTTTTATATTGTAAATCTAAGAACAGCGGAGGGCTTTCTTCTGGGTGGAGGAATTTTGCTTTGGATAACAAATTACAGGAGTTTGATGTGTGCCTTTTTGAACCTAGCAGCGCAGTGAACAATTCTATTGTCTTCGATGTTAGTATCTTTCGTGTTCTCTAGCGACCTTGAAGGTCATTTGTGAATCATCAAGGGATGAAGCTAGGCACACTGGTCATCTACCCAAATCTTTTTATGATTTGAGTTGTTGACTAATGTAGAGATTTAGCTAAACTTCCGAGTGTTGTAAGCTATAACAATTGCTGACTTGTCTCCGAGTTGGCGTAAGGCTATTACAACTCATCGCTGTCTGCCATGCCTACTCGGTTCTTTCTATGATCTATGACCATTGACATAGATCGATCGCTTTTGTTCTGTTGAATCCATGTAGGACCTTTGATGACCAATATGTTCAGCGTATGATGGGGGGAAAGGTAACTTTGCCTTCTGGTTAGATTCCCGTTCAGGTGTTATCCAGTAATTAGGGGGGGGGGTGTGGAAGAACATCTGGTTAGCTTTGCCACGCTCTTCTTTCATTCTAATGCACAATTGACACGTATTTTTGCCCAGGTATCAGTTGAGCTCAGTCACGATAGCTTGATAAGAAAGAATGATGGGTTGCATGGGCCCTTGTCCATGTTCACTATGGTGTATTGCAAGTTTATATACTGAGTTTAGGGGAAAGGGGCCAAGGGCTCCTTATTTAAACAAAAAATGGTGCCCAGTGACGAGCTCTTTCTTGGGCTTGTGTGGTCTATAGTATACAAACGTTAGCATTTGCTTTGCCTCTTTATGGCTCTGGTTTCACTTTCTCCTCGTGGCTCCTATCCATAGTATTTCTCACCTTATCTAAATTCATCCCTTTACAAAAACGCTCCTTCTTGACTCTCTCTTCTTGCTTGCAAGCTTCTCCAATCCAAGATATAGGCAATCCCATTAACCCCCTCCTTCAATTTCAACATTTTATCTGGCAATTCTGATTCAATGCAGTTAGCTTATTAAATTCGAAAGCTATGTAACTTCCAAACTTGTGCTCGTTTCAGACATGGCAACAGCAGCAGCTGCCTTTGCTCCTGCAACGATAACCCGTGCAGTCATGAACTTTGGCAGCAAGATTCCCAGGAGAACGAACAAGGTGGTTGACATTGTAGGAACGAATCCCTATGGAGGTCTAAAAGCCAGCAACAGTGTCCTTGCTCTGAGCATGCCGGTCTCCACCGAGCAGTGCTTTGCAAAAGTGGTTGGCTCGTTGAGAGCAGCATCAAATACGCACGGAAGAGTTGGAGGTGCACTCTCCTCTAAATGCAGTGATGTGGGTGAGATATTCAGGATTGCTGCAATCATGAACGGCCTTGTTTTGGGGTTGCTGTTGGATTTGTACTCCTCCGAACTGAAGCGTGGGTCGAGGGAAATGAGTGAGTGTATTGTTTAAGATGTGTATCAAACCACTCCTTTACCCGAGATAAAAAAAAAAAAAGGTGCAACTTGTCGGGTTAGGAACAAGTAACAAGCTTACAAAAGACAATCAATTACCCGATAATGCAAGTTTTGTTATCATTCTGAACGCTTGTCAAGGCGAAAGTTCAATTTCACCGTTTTGAGCTAGTGAAATAAATGAATGCCAAGGCTTCAAACCTTCCTGTTGAGTCATTAGGACAAGCAAGTCTCAGGACAATATAGAGAGCAACTAATTCCGTGGTGTTAGGAATCACTCTTGAGTCAGATGGCAGGAGGAAAAAGACCAAGTCCAGTGCAAGTCAAAATTGTTTCTCAATAATTTCTAAAGGTTATATAGAAGAGACTGCAATTTAAAAGCAACACAACAGCCTCTTGAGGCAACAATTGGCAGTGATAATTAACAGCAATATGATCAGCGAATTCTTTCAATATGCTTCAAGAGCTTTTTCTTCAGCCAATTATCTGCTGTTAGAGAAGCTACTGGACTGCCTCAAGAAGAGGGTCTTTGACATGCAGAAAAGAGCTGCCAGCTAATAAAAGCCATCATCAGAGAGGTGAACAGTTCAAAGCCTACCACCTTAGGAAAATGCCACCCCAATCCTCTTCTCAAGTAGCTGCAAAAGCCATAATTTAGCAAGACGGATGAAAGAATAAGCTCAGTGCAAGTTGTTATTCTAGACACAGAAGAATGAAACCATAAACATACAAAATTCATGATGCTCTTTTTGCTATCATCTTTGGGGTTGTAATGAAATGCAATTTCATTACACATGCAAAGAGAACACAGTTTCCAAGAACAAATTTTACAAGGTTTTAAGAAACAATTGACACAAACACCTAGTGTTCAGCCTCTCTGATTTTTGATACCCTCCAATCATAGGGTAACTGTTGAATCTAATGCATTTTTCTAAATTGCTATATAGCTCAAATATCGCGTGCACACACAAACATGACCTTTTGACATTATGCAAAGAACGAAGGATGAGTAGCAAACCTTGTGATGGATGGCATGGTTGCCACAATTCCCGCACATGCATATATGATGGGAATCAAAGTCTTGGGTTTATTTTTCCGAAGCCACATCAGAGATCCCAAAGCAGCAAGAGATATACTCAACACCTGAAATTCACAGATGAGAAGAAAAATCCACTACAAATATCATACAGAAAAATCCACTGCAAATATCATACATGTATAATCCCAATTTTTTTTATCTTTTGAAGTTTCAAATTAATCTAAGCAAATTATCTGACGAGCAGTAACAGAGATTAGCAAGAAAACAAACATACCAAGTTTGCGTTTGCTTCAAGGCCTTGCAGAATGTAATCCCATGTGAATTCTAGTCCTCTAGATCCCACCCATAGAGGTGCCAGTCTATGTAAAACAGAATCAGCAAAAGCCCATCCTGCAAATGGGGAAATAATGTTGTAAAGCTTATGAAGATTAAGCTCGCATAACTAAGGCCAAGTGAAAAGAAAACCATGAGGATGGATTTATGAGATCACAACTCCTTTTTGCATGCGAGCATGAATAGAAGAGATTATGAAGATTTGCAACATGTATAAATACAATACCGTTAATTTTCTTCTTTATCATTTACAGCAGCACAAACCAGTTGTAGTTTCTATATTTTTCATGTAAAAAAAAAACACAGTGGTTTGAAAAATTTCCGAAGGATCAGGATCAACAAGAGGAAAAGGGTCAAGAAAAGGACAAATGTCCATGAAGAAATGAGGGAAACAGTTGAAACTAACACACAGTAATAATAAAAAAAAGCGCCCTAACTCAACTGCTATTTTTTGAACTATGGTTTTCTGCACCCTTTTTTCTTAAGGAAGTATACCACAAGTTGAGGCCATAAGTTTCTGAAGAAATTATAAAAGAATCTGTTGCAAGATTCTGGAGAAGCAATTCAGTATCAATTCAAAGCAGTAACTCAGCTTAATTTTGAAGGGAAAAGAATGTTGCCATTCAAATGATATGACTTAGACAAGTTAAACTCACCAAGTCCAACAGCTTGAAATTTATGATTTTGGGAGATGTTCCTATGAGTCAATTGAGTCAAGGCAAAGTACAGCCCAGCAACATCGATAAATCCAATTAGTGCTTTCAGTAGTTCCTGCATATAGGCGGTGTTAGCGACAGGTGATTCCCAAATCAGAATACAAGTCTTATCAGAAAGCAGGAGAAACTTTAAGAGCAAGCAGTCAAGCACAACTAGCGTGAAAAGAAAATAAGTTTGCATGTTACTCCTCTCAAGAGCGAAATTTAACGATATGATGAATTTAAAACAAGAAATTATAAAAGAAGGCCAGTAAAAAGATATTAAATGCTACATCATTCTCCTTTCACTGTTTTTTTTATCATCGCTCCAGGAAAGTTTTTATTTTTCATACACAAAACTTGATAAGCAGCCTCACAAGCATATCTTTGGTGATCGTACAACACAATCAGTTTTCATTACCTTCATGTCTAAGCATTTTATTTCCTCTTTAACACTCTCTAGCCTTCTTATACATCAAAATTCAGCTAATCAAAGACAAATATAAATTGCTCCATCTCAACTTCAAAATTGTCAAAAATTAATCTTTACATAAAAAAAGAGCACCTGATACGGATCAAAGCTATCATTCTCAGACACCTTAAGAAAGGTTGCCAAGCAAACCAGCTGCCAACATACATAAAAAGAAATCTTAGCTAAGAGATCCCACCAATGAATTAAAATTAATAAAATCCATAATTAAAGGACTCTACAAACCTTAACTAAAGCAGTTCCAAGATAAACAAGAGCAGCTTTAACAGAAGTACCAAGTGTGTCGTACTCAGACCTGTAAACATTTAATTTTACCAGAAAATTATTTAAAATAAATCAGAAATTATAATGGGTTTTCTGCAAGATGATTATTGGAATTTGAAAAGACTCTTCTGAGAGGGGAGAGTACAAGGGAGTGGCGGAGTAATAGACGGCGTGAGGGCCGAAGGTGAGAATCGCGCAGTTGAAGAAGTGAAACAGTGTCATCTCTCTATCAACTTCTGTCTCTCTTCGTCTTCG
>Ga0307511_10004934_pt1 | contig 13611 bp, 13 predicted proteins | sample 13_EM_MG_FD_200266 | JGI IMG/M metagenome (GOLD analysis project Ga0307511, IMG submission 200266) | Populus trichocarpa ectomycorrhiza microbial communities from riparian zone in the Pacific Northwest, United States - 13_EM | ecosystem: Host-associated > Plants > Roots > Unclassified | place...
GAGAAGCTAGCTCTCCTTTCATCCCGGGATGAGGAGTGGAGGAAGAGGTTTGAAGAGGTTTCTAACGAGCGGGATTTTGCCAGGCACCAGGCCGATGTTCTCCAGATGGAGAAGGAAGAGATGGTTAAGAACCACACCCTTGAGACCGGTGAACTCCGTAAGAAGAACAACTTCCTTGAGAACCAACTGCAGAAGATGGAGACTGTTATCGAGCAGAACAACATCTCATCCGGAGGTGCTGGTGGTGCTTACACCGACGAGTTCGGATTTGAGGATATGGATATGGGTAGCTTCTGGGGAGGACCAAACTTCGGTACTGCCGATCCATTCGACATTCCTCCAGAGACCAAGACTGCTGTTATCAAGAAGACCAAGAATGTTGAATCACAAGAAGTTAGTGACTCTGACAAGCCTGCTGCTTCTGGCCTTCTCCTTATTCTTCTTCTCTGCGGTGCCTTTGTCGCATCCTCTACCTCTCAATCTGGCTCACTCCCGCCACTTCCCCAACCAATCAAGACCGCCTCTGCCAGCATCCTTCAATCTATCTTCCAAGATGCTGGTGTGTCTCAGAACGCCAGGGTTCAGGACCTTGAGGCTTCCATGAGTGAATCATGGACTGACTCCAAGTCTGCTGTTCCTCAGTTGGTCGGTTTGGAGTCCTCAGTTGCCATGTTGAATGCCCAGCTCGCAGAGTCCTCCCTCGAGGGTGATCACCAACAGTTCATGCAACTCACTGCTGCTGAGTACAACGAAGTTACTTCTAAGGACTTCGGCCCAGCGAAGGTTGGTTCTATCAGGGGTCGCAAGCACTTGGCAGACGGTCTCGCCTCTCTACAAAGCCACAGCAAGCCAACCCTCGCTGAAGTATACACCAGGTCACTTCTATGGGATAAGGTTGATGCCGAAGTCGTACGTCACTTTGCAGCTTTCACTCAACGGGCTGCATCAAATCGAGCTGCCACTGGTGAGGGTGTTGACATGATGGTATAGATCACTGGTTTGGTTGGCATCTCCTAACTTCTCTTGTAAGAAATATCATCAGTACCCTTTCCATTTATACTATACACACGAGTATACGCGGTAATGTGGTGGATGGGGCCAAGGCGAGCGAGGCGTTTCTTATGTCGCTAATCTTCTGGCTTGTTTTATCACCTCGCTTTTCTCCTATGTCTTTTACTCTTGGTCTGCTTTAGCGATTTCTTTTGTTTTTTTCGGCGGGTTATATATTCTCTTAAGTGTGTTGCGAGGTTACGCTCAACACTTGTGTTCTAGGGATCATGGCGGTGGGGAGTTAATCTTTTACTTTTCTCATGTATACGACTCGAGTTCTTCTATTCTTTGTACACGCTGAGCGGTATTTTGGGATTGGATTAGGAAAGGGTAACGATGGATGGGTTATGAGTTATGACTAGTGGTACAATATGGACTGGAATTTGGGGCTTAGGTTATGGGTTGGAATAGGGTACGATATGAGTTGGATGACGGATTGGCATGGACATAGGATTGAAAATGGGCTTGGTACGATATGATCGGAGGATTCCATTTGTTTACTTTTCTTCAAGTTGGTTTCCCTTTACTCTACCATGGGTGGCGAGATTACCCGTTCAACTCCTTGAGTCGATTGTTTGCACTGCTTTACTTTACGCTACTTTCTGATTTTGTTTATTTTTCTTACTGGTCCTGGTTTGCGATGCGGAAGGGTCACCTTTCATGTCCCCATTACCAGGGCCACCGTCTTCTTCAACCTTCACCCGAGCCGATCGCATTGGGAGGAAAGGAAGCAGAGGGGATCAAAAGCTACTACTTTTCTTTTGTCTTTTCCTCCTTCGGGGGTTATCTGCCTTTTTATCTCTGCGTTTTTTTTTTAAACTCACGAAGTTACGCGATCCATGATGTTATGACCTAACGGGTTAACGACCGTTTACGAATCTCCTTGCTTCAGAAATTCTTTTCTTTATATATTTTTCATATTTAGTCCTTATTTCACTCAGATAGCTATCGATTAGTTCTGCGCGCATTATCAATAGGACTCGAGTTATATTTTATTTATGTGTTTATACTTTGGGCTACATTTAATATATAACTTTGCATGGCATGAGCGTGAGCATGAAGCATGATTTTATAGTGAACCTGTGAGGGATGCAAGGGATCGTGATCGGTTGATGTTTGGGGCGGGGTTACGGTGACGGTGGGGGTTCGGGGCTGAGATATAGTTGAGGGAAATGCACAACATACATATTCAAAGTGTTGAGGTTATTTCACCCTATAATGTCCAATTTCGGACCGGTGAAGCTCATCACCCTTTGGTTGCAATTGGTCTTGTATGTTGCGGAAAATCACAACCTCCCACCTCTTCACCTCCTCTTGTCCTCTAGAAGGCCGTCCGACATGACTCCGACAGTCGACTGCTATGTGAGTATGACGTATGGACTGCCACGACACTGCGCCGTTTTTGGAGGTGGGCGTCTAGTTGTGGATATTAACCAGACCATCGAAAAACCCACAATTTAGTCAAGCCGTTAGGACCCTCCAGCTGCATACATGGAGGTTAATGGATATTACAACGGCTCCGAGTTTCAAAACATATTTTTGTGTTGTAACTCAGATTGGGGGATTGGTATAGGGCCCCTCTTTGCGGTTGGATTAAGCTTAAGGTGTCGAATCTCGTCTCAGAGCTCTTTTGATGAACATGTGGGGATTATGGTCATGGTCATGACTCTCGCTTGGTTGATAAGCGGATTTCTTCTAGATTGGGGGTTGGGGGGGTGGGGGGGGGGTTAGTAACTAGCGAGCGAGGCGGCTCAGAATTCACCATCACCACCAAAAAAAAACGTTTCTTTTCTTTTCTTTTCTTGAGAACCAAAAGCGCGCGCCAAAAAAAAAAAAAAAAAAAACTCCAACCAAAAGGGATTTCAGCGCCTCGCTACCCAAGTTATCTCGCTACTCCCGATTCATTACGTTAGCGATTTTCCTCCTCCAGGTAGCCCCTCCCGTGATTTTACCCACTTCCGACAGGGTGCAGTTCTGCATACAATGCGGCGATTGTTTGATTTACACTTCCGTGCGCGAGAGCTTGGGCCCTTTTAGATAAACAACGAATTTTTGGGGGGTCCCCCCCGCCTTGGGGCACAACTGTTATCTGTCTAATTCACCCTGTAACGTTAGCACTTCAAACCAACGGAGAATTTACATGACATCTTCATACAGTCGTATCTCATGCATAATGGTCTTTGCACCGCAGCAACTTGAGTTTTGAATGCACAGCTTATCACGAGAGGGGGCGGCCACCACCAATCTTGGGAGTATTAAGCGGAGATAGAAATCACTACGTAATTAGATGTAGCCAAGGACAATTACATGTATATTTGTGAATTTATGAATAATAATGGAAGCACATGTATTCGCATGCATAGACCATTGCCGGCCACGATGGCCATCTGAGCTCATCGATGCAGCAGAGCTCCCTCAAAGGAAATTTCTGATAATGCCCACGACCGGATGGGTAAATTAACCGGTACCGGTACCGGCCGATACAATGACCAAAAAAAACAAAATGAACAAAATAGCCTCAAAGCCTACGGATACACTCTACGTATAGTAAGTACTCATAAAGTATGTTATGCTGCACTACGGTTTCATATGTAAAATTAAAATAACATATTGCGCATGTGGCATATTGCGGGATCAACAAATGTATATTGTCGAATTAGCTGCTATCGGCTTATCGGGGTGTGCGCAAGTCATATTATAATGAGAAATCTTCGCATTGCACAGAGTTGAGTTTAACTTTGCTTCACCCAATTGCACTCCAAATACACAACTCTTACTTCCTCCTCCTCTCACCATCTTGCTCGTATTTGATATATTTGTCTTTGTAGATCCTGTTGTGCGGAAAGGTTGTCTTAGCCTCATACTTGAGCACAGCCAGGAAAGTGGGTGGATAGGAATGCAGATACGAATATCTTTGTGTAGCGGACTCAGCGTGCTCATCGTACGCCTATCATTGGGTGTGTCCACATGTGGATGTATTACGGCGAGGGGATGAGATGGGATGGGCTGCTTGGGAAGGTGCACAGCTGGGCAAAAGGTTTAGGAAGTAGAAATAAGAAAAAAAAGTGGGCATCAATTGGACAGGAACATGGCTGTGGAGTTTTTCGACTGGGGTAAATGGAATACAAGAACTCCCGATGAATGATGACCAGCAGGAGGCTCCGACCCATGGATACCATGGATAGCCAACCAAGTACCGAGCCCGTCCCATGCGGTCCGGCTCATCAACCGGTTGGGAGTGAAAGATAAAAGTTGGAGACAGGCATGCGATTAGCCTAGAACCCAGCTGTAGGGCCAGTGAAAGTAGAAGAAATAGATATGTGAGTGACAAACAGTAAACAAATTGTGAACATACCAGGAATTCCCGACGGTTTTGTTTCCCTTGCTCTCGGCGAGGCGATAATATCTCGCGGCTTCAAACTGTGCAGTTCCCACAAAAGTTAGCCCATCATGGGTGGTGCGGATGCTTGCGCTTCGAGAACCTGGTTGCTCTACCGCCCATGCGGTGTTCTCGTTTTCGCAACGCGGGGTGATGGAACCACATGGGGCGATCTCACCCCCACATCGCCGATCTCGTGCAAGTGGTGTGCCAACACGAACTCTAGCTGAAACACCCATTCACCTTTCCCCAAATTCTCAGCTCAATTCAATAGACCCTATACGTACCTTGTCTTTCTTCGTCCCATACCCTTCCAGATAACACAGTGCAACTTCATTCATCGCATCAGTATCGCCTAAATTAGCTGCGGTGAGATAATATTGGAATGCCGCTGCAAGGTCCTTTGGAACTCCCCAGCCCTGTCGGTAGCAGTTTGCAAGTTCATAGATAGCTAGGATGAGTTCACCTTTCGCGGAGCCACCCTTGTTCATGCCCGCGCGAAGAGCTTCCTGTTCAACATCGGCTGCATTACTAGCTGCCCGGCGGAGGTATTCGGCTGCTTTGCCTTCGTCTGTTTGACAGCCCCATCCATGTCTGTGGTTGATGGGTATTCCCGAAAAATCGGGAATGTATACCGTTAGCGATTGCCTTCCATACTGATAAAGGAATTTCTGGAAACATGGAGATAAGATTTTTCCTAGATTGATTTAGATTAGAATTCTCACCTCAGTGAAAGTGCATAGAGAACTTGGCTGAGAGGATTATTGGGACCATTCGGATCAGCGAGTCTCTTGAACATTTCTGTTGCCTCAGTATATTCTTCATGAGCACGCCATAGTAGTTAGCCCTATCGCATCCGGTACATAAACACACAGGGCAACTCACTTTGCTTCTCATGGAGTGCGATGGCCTCTTGAATCGTATCCTGGTAACACATTGCACCCGAAGGCATTAGCGACATATTCATCCATCCACTCGGAAGTTTAAGCATCAGATGAGAAACGGTTCATGCTCAAGTCATGTGCTAGGTTGAGGTTAAGCGGAGCTGTATCTATAAATACCACCTAATGTGTAACACACTTACATCCTGACCCGAGATAGATGGTGCGCGTGACCTGCCAGGGGGCATCAAATCAGTGGGATTGGCTACACCCTTGGCCAATATGGTAGCTCGTTCCTCCCACTTTGCCTCATCCTCTGGATTCCCGTTATTGGGCTTCGTAATCGTCGGGAGTTCCGGAATATTAAGTGAAGGGTCAGAATTCTTCTTGTGATGACCGAGAAAAGAATGCCTAAGCCGCGACGCTGTGGACGCACTTCTGCTGCGCACAGCGGATGACGACGGTTCTTGCTGCTGCTTGCCATCACCTTGCGCAGGAGGATGGATCACGGTGTTGGAAGTCTGTATCACAAGAGCAAGGGCCAGCAGACAAAGGCTCAGTTCTACGTCAGTTCATGTCATTGGTGAGTAACCGATGCGGAACTTCAAGAAAGAGGCATGGTATGGGCTGATGGATGGTTGGACTTGCACCTGAGAATTGGGGCTCCGTCTTTTGATGCTCATTGTCATCTCTATGGCGGTGGAAGAATCGGGACATGATTGGCTGGCAGGTTCTGTGGTATGGGTATCAGAAGATGGCTCGTTTGCTTGATTAGTTGGCGATTGGTAATGGCCGGGGTCGGGCAATTGACAGTTGTCTGTTTGTAGGCGCGCGGGGCGGGGGGAGCGGGGGGGGCGGATTGCAAGTAATTCGAGTCCAGTTTGGGGGAGCCAAAAGCTATGTCTCGGAACCTGTGAATGACTAGCAAGGGTATAGCTGATGGTATTGAATATGAACTTCCAGAGAATAGAGCGTTTGACGTTTATATCTATTCTCGGACTGTTTCCAGTACCTGGCAGCAGAAGGAGAGCTGTCGCAGATGACCTGCACATTATTGGTGGTTGATCACGGCTGCCAACAGGGACCAAGGGCATGTCCAAGGACATCATCTATTATCAGATGAGGTGAGGCTTTGCAGTTGTTCTATTCTAAATCTGTAATAAATGGGCGGTGCCATTGTTGCTTGGGCTGACAAGGGGGTGCGATAGCTTATTCGTCGGAGAGTTGGGAGTCCGTGGGGCACTGTAAGTCAGTACCGTACGTGGCACGTGGGCGGAGTGCACTTCTTTCCTCCTTTTGAGGTCCCGACATATAGGTAGCAGTAAGGGTGCTTCTCCTGTGCGAAATACGCCTTGTCTTGGAGTAGGTATTTGGAGTGCTACCGTAGCCTCATCCCTTGGTGGACAGGAAGCGCTTCAGTTGATCGGCGTTATGACTGGCGGGTCACGTTGAAACCTCGTGATCGGAGCTGAAAAGCAGGAAACGGCGCAAGTCAGAAGAAAAACAACCAAATCAACGTTCAACAATCGTACCCATGCTCGCATGAGATTGTAGCAAAACAACTCAAAAATACAGGCAACAGCCAATAATATGTATAATAACGAATGAAGGGAGAGAAAAGCAGCCCCTAAAACAAACAAAAGACTAGCATGTGACGCCGTGCCCCGTCCTTCTAGTGAGAAGAAGTAGCGACTCTAACCAGACATCCCCCATATTCCGCCTGCCGATCCCTAAACACAATTACATCCCAGATAAAACCAATGAACGCCTATCTAAAGTCTCTTCACTAAAACCCCAAACCAAATTAATCAAGCTATAGACCAGTGGCTGGAATAAACAGAAATAGTGGTTTTCGACCAAAGTACACAGCTGCCCAAAAAGGATTATAGACTGTCCCCGCCCGGCTCATGCCCGTGGCCGTGTTTAAGTGAAACCCGCCTTAGGGGTGACCGTATCAGGCGTATCACTCCTCGACGGCATTCCAAAGTAAAATTGATCAAGCTTCATAATCCATTCTATCATCTCTCGCTCGTTCCTTGCCGCAAACAAATATGTATTCAAAGGAGTATAAACCGCAAAAACGTTTGCTCGTCGTAATATTTTTTGCACTTGAGGTTGGTGATCAATCCGGCAATTGCTGAGATTGATAGCCATGACTTGTTCTCCCTCTGGAACAGAATAAACATGCATGTAAGGCCGCCGTAGTTCAAAGTATCGCTTTTGCCAGTAGTTTGACTCATCTGGCATGAGGAGATATCCTGCCTTGAGGATGGTGTCGCTGTACGTGCGTTAGGTGATGGCGCATGCAACTTGGGCGTTCTTACGATCTTTTGGGGGGCTAGTATACCTTCTCGGAACATGGCGAACATCGGCGATTAGGCGTGGAGGTTCTGCATCTGTTTGTTCGGCAAAGCAGGCTCCATTCTGTGGTGGTTCACAATTCTGCTGTACAAGAATTGCCTGGGAAAGTGTAAGTCAGTGATCACGTGAGATGAAACAAGATGGACCACAAACCTCACTCGGATCCTTCCACGATGACCACAACCTTAGGTACTTTCTTAAGATTTGTTGTTCGTAGCTCTCTGGTACTTCACTATCAGAACCCTCTGAAGCACATTCTGGGGCATCATCTGCTGGGACACCGTCTTGTGTGGTAGATTCTTCTGAGGCAGGCGCTTCTGGAGAAGACCCATGCCGACTTATTTCTTGTGTGCTCTTCACCCCACTGCCATTGACACTTTGCCCATTGATAATAGGGCGGCTGCTGAGGAAACCCTTTGCGTTTTCCACCTCCGCAATTCGGATTCTCCGCTTACGCGCAGTAAGATAATCCCGGACAAGGGAAACCCCTCGAGGTGTCCAACCACCCAAATATTCCTCTCCCTTGACATAACGCTGCAGGGTATTCATTCGCCATAAATCCCCAGCACGCCTAGCAGCTGCGGGGCGTATGGCCAATACGAATAAACCAACAACAGCGTGAACAATCCTCACATTGGTCCAGTATTGCATCAGCTTGGATGGAGAACGAACAATCCTGGGCTGGATCTGCAACGCTGTGTCCATAGAAAACACGATTGGCTCCGATACTCTTTCAGATGTTACACTCCATTTCACAGACATCTGTACCCTGTAGTTTGGGGCCGTCGTGCGGTCCAGTAGGAGCGAGTTGTGCAAGCTGGAATCCCATTGGGCGATGACTGTAACCGAACTTGTTCCATCCGGGTTCACCTGAATCGTGGGATTCTGACTCGGATGAAGAGTGATTTCCTTATCAGTTGACATATCTGGGGTTTTCCCTCGTGGGTCAAGCAGTCTTATCGAACTGACTTTGATATCTGAGATGTTACACCACTGCAGAGCATCACCCGAGCTATGAGTAAGGGAAATCTGAATTCTTCGCTGCAAACCTTGGTGTAACTGAAAAGCACCTGGATCCACGTCATTCTGTTGGAGGACCTCTACAGGGAGGTATTCACCCGTTTCTGCAAGCTCGAGCACCTGGACCCTCGCAAAGACATCATGCCGCTCCTCGGTGAAGAATTCAGTTTCGGGTATCCTTGCTGATTTCTTCCTCTTTTGTGGGCTGTGAGTATGATCTCTCATATCATCTCTCATATCATCCCAACTAATCAGCTTTTCCAGGTGCATTGTGGTGATCTTCGCGAATATGGACACCCTCAAAGTGGCATTCCGGGCAGGGTTATTCAATGAGATTCCCATACTGTGCACACTCTCGAACTTCACTGGCCCTTCATCAAAACCGGACACCATATGAGTCGTTGTGGCTCCACTTTCATCCGATATACCTGGAATGAAGAGCTGGGCATGGACCTCGGTCCCTTCTCTCTCAGCAAAACCAACCAGCTCTTGGATCTCCACATTGAATTTGAGTGTTGATGCATGTGTAGATATAATCTCAGACGGCTTCAGTGACAATTTAATGATACCGACAACGCTAGATGTGAACGGCGAGGTTAGGTCAAGAGTGAAATCCTGTATTCGGCTCTCGAAGACGGCTGTAAGTGGTACATCAGCATCACCGATTAAGGAGTACTGCGGTAATATCGGCTCCGAGAAAGGGTCGCCAAGGCGGAAATGCTGGAGGTACTCGGGTCGATCGAGGTATTGATAAATCTGCCGCATTTGACGTACCCTTGTCTGCAGCTTCTGCAGTGACCACAGGTGAACCACTCCATTCACAAAGCCCATGACCCGTATTCCAACACATGGCTTTGGTGTGATATCGAGAAACTCGTCGTCTCCACCTTCTATGCCATTGAGAACTAGGTCATAATTGGACAACCGTTCGTGTCCCTCATCCACAATTGTGAACTGGAACACTACTTGCTTCTCCATTTCGTTGCTCATGATTTGCGCCTCCTTCAGGGTGGCAGCATTTTGAAGGATCGCTTCTGCCATGTGAACGAACCTTCGCCTCTTCCAGTGGTTTGCGACCTCCTTGGCCAGCTTCTGCTCCCCCTCCGTCAAGATATCCACCTTCTTCTTCCTCGGCTGATGCGTAATCTCTTCTAACCGGGACTCAAACTCCTCTTTCGCCCTCTGAAGCTCTTCCTGCATCTTTTGCTTCTCGGCTTTGATTTCTTCAATCTCAACATGTGCTTCTGCCGCTGCTTTCAATTTCTCTTGATATTCCACCTTCTGTTGCTCTAGTTGAGACTGCATTTCTTCCTTGATCAACCGCATTCTTTCCTCCACCTCCCCTTGCTGTGGTGTGCCCGGCATGGTAAGAATGGTATCTAACGACATGTCGTCCAATGTGGCTGTCGACGCATATTTTTCCCGCACAGGGTAAGACATCACTGACTCCAGGTCGTCATCACATACCGATTCAAGTCGACTGTCTGGCCTTCCCTTTCTTATGGCCTTCTGCCTTTGCATCTCCTCTAATAGATTATCAAGTTCATCATCCGACAGTGTGGCAATTTTCGTATCCCCTAACCATGCACCTGCAGCCTCACGACGGGCAAAAGACCAGTCTATATCTCTAACGTTAGATGGTACAGGTGCCGGAGAGTCGGGTCTGGAACTATCAGCATCGGTCTCTGCACGCTCCATGATCACGTCTTGAGATAAGCTATGGTGATGATGCCTTGCATCGGGTGAGCCTAACTGGCTAGATGTCACTGATTGACGTAATCGATCGCGTTCTGCCCTCGCTTCCTGGGGGTGGTTGAACCGAAATATGTGGAAGTCCCCCAAAATGATACGGTACCCTGTTCTTAGTCGCCTGGGTTCTTCAATTCGCAAACCGTTCACCATAACCGCTGCCCCTTCGCTAGGCATTAGAGTGACTACATCGTCATGGTTTTCAAACCTGCAATGTTCGCCTAAGATTTTGGAGCCATTGAGCCGTATTTGGGCAGCATTTGATGTATCCTGGTTTCCTACTGTAGTTGTTCCGGGTTTGATGTTATATACGAGACATTCGGCAAGGAGGGGATCGTCACTAAATGGAATTAGCCTTGTGCGACTGAAGCCGCATATATAGCAATCTTGCCGAACCTTAAATTCACCAAATGCGGGATCTTCTTTGGTGTAGATATGCCTACGGAGCCCTTTTCTATACTGATACCAAGCTCTTCCAAAGCTTGTTCACGCTCCTTGTGAATTTGCTGGGTCTTCTCGAGCCGCTCCTCCCATGTTGTCTTTATCTCCGTGAGCAGTTTCTCGCTGTGCGGCGTTAGTACCTGGTGTGTGTACCATTCGGAGAGGCTACTCACGAGGATTGAAGCTGTTCGGCAATTTCCGCTTTTGACACCTTCTTTACTGTGCCATCTGGTGCTGTAATTGTGACAATCTGCTTTTCTAAAGGAACATCTGGTGCATAATTTTCCTCTGGGAGGGATCCTGCACCTCCAGAGAGTTTAGCTCGCAATTGTTCCAGCTCTTCCTTAAGCTCTCTGATCATCTTTGCGTTGGGGTCTTCGTTAACAACAGCATGATTCTTGATACGCTTGGCAGAATCTGCGTATCTAAGTGTCGATAGTGTTTCATCCCAGTTAATATCTGCTGGTGATATAGCCGCTATCATAGCTGTCATACTATTCCCACCAAGTGAGTCCTTCAATAGCCATGTCAGAACCGAATCTCGATAAGGTACCTGAGGCTTCGCTTTTTTCCCCTTCGCCGATGAGAGTTCTGCTAACGCTGCAATAACACGCCCCAGTGTGGACAAAGACCTGTTGATCTCAGCACCTTCCTTCAATCGAGCTCCTGTTGCTCCTGTTGAGTTTGCACGCTCGGAGCCTGCGAGATCTACTAAACTGATTCGCGAAACTTTCTCAGTATCGAAACCAGTTTCAATATCATGTCGCTTCTGTGATAATATCAGGGTAAACACGGCATGTGAACGACTGGATGTCGCGTTCATATTAGTGGCAGCCACTGTTCTGGCCTTGTTCCCTTCGTCCATCAAATGTTCAATCTCTTGGAATGACCCAACGACTAATTTCGCTAGGTCCTCGACATATGGTCCTAACGAAGGGTGCTCTCGGACTTTCAGATTGCCTTTCGTAGAGGGGTTCAAAAGGTCGCGTACACGCTCTGTTACCAATCAGTAACAGGTCATGAATTCCAGACAGCGTAAAACCCCACCATTGTAAATTTCGAGATATGAGACTTCCACTGTACACTTCGTGTGGGGATCCTTGGTTTGCACGTTGTTTCTGACATCACTTATTAGTCCTTCGAAACCAGCTTAGGGGAAGAAGCCTCGTGAGAACACACATCCTCTCGAACATATGCTGGCAAATCTTTGGAATAACACCGTGTTCCTCTCCATATCCCATCTATAACTAATCATTAGTCCCTGGCGCTGATTCATTGCTTGCTCCGGAAAGTTTCCAACGGACCATTGAATATGACTTCCCCGAACCGGTTTGTCCATAGGCAAAAATACAGTTATTGTAGCCCTCGAACGCATTATCCAGTAACGGCCCGCCCAGGTCCTGAAATAAGTTATCCTGCCCGGCTAACCCCCCCCCCACCATCAATTAGCTTCCAGAAGCCCATTGGATTTCAGGCTGTAGTAGCTGACCATAATGTGGATCACTTCGATCAAATGACCAATACGACCGGTCAAAATTAAAAACTTTCGGCTCTTCCGACGCGGCTTTGGCACCTTTACCCCCTTTCTCTATCATTCCCGGCGGCGGGGTTAATACCGTCTGACTGCCTTCCATCTTGACGATACATGTTGCATTTCTTTCCTTTTCTATATTCCGGAGGTTTTATCAGCACTAATGAATACCCTTTTAGAGTTGCGCATTGCCGAATTCCTTGCTCGCAACCTCCGTCGCACTACCCACCTCTGCTATTAAACGGCCGACACCGTACCACCACCTTAATATTTCCTCCTCCGCCTGGAGCCATAGCTAGTTGTCAATACTCCGTGAGCTATTCGGCGTCCCGTGTATTATTTGTGGGATTGTCTTTTCGGAGACCCAAGGAGACAACGTATACACGATGGCCGACCAGGATTGGTATATAAGGTGTATTGATTAGGTATTGCGATAAAGTATCGCCTGACGCAGAGGCTCGTCTAAACCTGAACTAGGTGGGGCTCGCTACCCAATCCCGGCGGATTCGAAATCGTTCGTGTACCTGACTGTAATGAATGGTTGAACTCTCCTTGTGGGGGGGTTGAAGGTGATTGAAGAGTTAGCGGAGGCTCACTTTACGGGGGATAACCCAAGTAAGATTACAGAACCATAACATACAAAGATAGAGCCAGAGCCGACAGTAACTTAGGTACCCTGTCCACTATTCTAGATCGGACAGACAGGTACAGAGCGCCGGCAAGCTGCTGGTAGACGTGAGATAGGCGATGATGTTTGGGCAATATAAAGCGCTTTCCGGCCCAGCTTGCTCTTCAGCAGATGGAATAGTAAATACCGCGGCTCTGAGGCATATACAGACGAAACACAATAGCTGGTGGTGGTGGAAGCGAATTAAATCGGACGGACGCCTCGAGACTAACAATGATTTCAGGCACGTGACTGAATCTACTGAGTCAGCACATGGCTTGGCACTCGACTGGAAAGGAGCAATTCTTTGTTTACGTCTTACAAGCGTCCCATCGTGTATCCTTCACCACCGCCGCCCGAACCACCGCCATCAAACTTCACCGGAGTCTCGTGCTCTTCAGTAGTCACGTAATCCCGCAGCATTCCCCCGCATACTCGACAATATGGCTCCCGCGGTCCGGCGAAAGAAGCTGCCCACCACCCCACCACCCAAGCTCAAGCCTACACTGTCCGCAGCAACCCCGCGACTCTC
>Ga0307511_10004935_pt1 | contig 13610 bp, 17 predicted proteins | sample 13_EM_MG_FD_200266 | JGI IMG/M metagenome (GOLD analysis project Ga0307511, IMG submission 200266) | Populus trichocarpa ectomycorrhiza microbial communities from riparian zone in the Pacific Northwest, United States - 13_EM | ecosystem: Host-associated > Plants > Roots > Unclassified | place...
CGGCTCGGGTGACTGGGAGCGCGTCTGGGTGGTGGATAACCGGTAAAACGACCGCCCCGAGCGTATGAGTCCATCACTGAGTTATAGAACGAAAAGCCGTCATTGTGCGCAAAACCCAGGGCGTTTGGTTACAAATCCTCCTACAAGGTGTAAGCACATTTCTACCTGAAGCTTTACAGCGTGCTGATCGAGCATCAGCAACTAAATAGCCACCTACTTCCGTTGCCATACGGCCTTATCCCTACCTTCCACTTGATCATCAACGCAAGCCAATCCGAAGTTTGCCAGGTTGCGGCCATTTGTGGAGTAAACCAGTACCAAAACCTCCTCAGCAGATGAAAACTCTTTGCGGTTGGGGGTTGGCCTGTGCGTTGGCCTTCAACTGGAGGCCACATAATTTTGATGGATGTCGGGGACAGGTACAAAGGCAAAGTGGTCCTGACGAAGATTTTCTTGTGCTTCCACTCAAACGGGTCGTCTTCTGCTTTTCCTACCTCTATCGCTCACACCATGCCTATCGCCGGAAGAGAGAAGGAAGCAGAACAGTGCAAAGGTGAACTCAATCGCATTGCGAGGATTTCCCCCGGCATCAGGAGAGCCGTTATCGCTGCTCTCCCCGTTCCCTCTGAGCAGTTCCTCACTCTGAATGTCCCCAGGAAGGTCCTCAATTGCAAGGTACGAGAGATTGTCGGCGTGCGGCAACGGCACTCACCGTCACAGTCGACTTCTAGGACTTTATCAACGGCTGGGACGAGGACGGCAGCGCCAAGAAAAGTCGTACCACCTCCCAGCGTTCAGCTCAAAGAGGCCATCTTACGCATTACGCAATGACATTCCAGCCCTCAGCGGTATACGGCTCGGTCCGATCGGCTGATCCGTCCCCAGCAATTACAGCGCGACCCTCAGCAAGCTCTGTACGACCGATTGGTGTTTCACCCAGGAGATGCGTACTATTTCTGATCCTTCGAGTTCAGGATCGACTGCTGGAATCCCTGAAAACTCTGACGATTTGACCAACGAGTGGAAACGCTACCAGGCCACCATGTAATGACTTCTCAGAAGGACCCCGAGCACCCCAACCAGAGCCACGCCGACCTTTACAAGGAGGGACAAGCCGAGTACACCCACGTCTTTGAGCGGAAGATCAAGGCCATCGACGCTCTCGATCGGATCATGCAGGGCCCTCGCTTCCCCACCACAGGGAGCCATACGACCGGAAAGAAGAGGTGGAATACTATTCCGTGGTCGTGGATACCGAGTCTGTCATGTCCCGAGTTGAAACTAGCAAGGTGAGTGCGGGAGAGGTGGATCGACTCAAGGACTCACCCACTGCAGAAAGCAACGTGCAATCGATCGTCAGCGATCCCGATGGTACCGCGGAATACGACAAGGTCCTTTTGACCCCTTCTAACTGGTAATCTCGAATGCGCTCTCAAGTGTCCGGACTTGCTGAGGTTACACGCGGGAATTGGATTGCGTTCAAGAAGATGCGAGTCGGACCTCCGAAGGATACAGTGGAGCCCTTAACCTACACCCGACTCCTGGAAATTAATGTCGTTCTCCAAGGAATCATTAACGTAGGAACGCCTCGCCAATGTCCCCCAACTTACTAACAGACCACAACAGAATCCAAGCGTCCTGGAAAGTGATGTTGGCAAGAATCCACCTCTGCCGGAAGCACCGATGGATACTAACCCGTGTCCTCGACGCGACTTACCTTCAATAACCTCGCTATGTCAGCCAAAAGGACCTGGCCGAGCGAGTAATCCACCTCTTTCACTCAGACTGCATTTTGACGTATGTTTTTAGCAGCGGAAAGAAGTATGTTTGATCGCCGCCCCCTCCAGTGAGCTGGTTATAATATAGCGTCTATATTCAGGACCGCACTCGAGGATGCTGACACAAAACTCAGCGAAGTCAGGACCGCCCTTAGCAAAGGCTTCACTGAGATCCAACAATCTGGTATCAGCCTACCTAAGAAGGCCGCCGAGTCCCAAGACGGGCTGTTCCAAAACCAGCCCGAAGCTATCCAATTCCAGATCGACGCCAACGACAACAAGATCACCATTTATCAGGAAAAGCTCAAGACTCTCGGTCCCCCCGACGCTGCGTTTTCATTCCAGGACGTGCTCGCCCGGAGTACGGGAATCCCACTCCCCGTCCCCTCAGACGTCCCGGATTTCTGGACCAAGATCTGTGTCGAAGTTTCCGCTAATTACACCACCGAACGGAACAAGACCAAGAGCAACTCATACTCAATTGGAGGATTTGTCGGCTGGGGTCTGCTCCACACTGGAGGAAGTTTTCTCACTCTTCCGAAAACGCCGACAGACAAATGGCGAACTCTTCCGTCAAGGTTTTCTTCGAGTGCATGCGCGTGGATATTCACCGCCCTTGGTTGCGTGGCGAATTGTTCTACGATGCTGAAGGTCGTGAAGGAGAACTAGTACGTTCTCGCTCGACATACCTGTACGATCGTTGCTGACTTCGGATACCTCTTCAGCATCAACCCGGCACCTAACATCCTTGCGAAACTCACGGATCCGGAACAGGACTTCGTGGCAGATAATGACAGGAAGTTGTCCCGTGAACAGTTGTTGCAACGTTACGAGATGCTCCCGGGGTATCCCACCTGTTCGCCTCCGTTTTTGCTAACATTTTCTGCCCGCCGATTTCTGTTCTAGCGCCCCTCCTCGCAGCCGACGCCGTAGTCGAGATCACCGGTGAAACTTCCGATATCCAGTCCCACCTCACGGCCTCTTCCAACTCCGCTGGCGCGTAAGTCGCGTAGGGTCCTGATTCGTACCTTAGTACGAGCACCTCGGTCTCCCGACTTGCGAGTCGCTGCAAGTGAGTGGAAATCGGAAACTGGTCCCTGAAACTTCCCGCTCAACCCCAAATTTGACAGGATTACCACCAAGTCTCCACAGATCATCAACTGGATCTCTCAGATCGTTTCAGCTCTCCCTCGTGTCGCACCCGCTCAGCCCTAACTAAGCGCGACCAATGTTCCGTCTGAACTCGTGAGAAGGTATCTCGTACCCCTGCATCCCCGAAGCGAACTGTTGACCTGTATTCGCGATATGCTTGATACGACGCGGACTCTGTGTTAACCTTATGTTTTCTTGGAAATCGAACTTGTGATTGTCCCCTTATAACCTGGCGTGTGATCCTTCTCCCTCGGGACTTGGCGTACGTGGGCCGTTATTTGGAGCGAACCCACATGCACAACACACTAAAGCGGGGAATGGAAAGGTGAGCGGTGCTACCGGATTCCGTTGTTTTGGGCACCGGCCCGGACAGGGCCAACCTCACGGGGGACTTCATGGTCTGACCTGCGGGACGGGGAATGGACAAATTGGGTTCTGTGAACATCTCTCCCTGGCAACAGTTTTTCCTTACAGGAGAAGAACTGCCGGAACATGAACCTTGTGACCGCCTTGGTGGACTTATTCATTAACCCGGAGTGGGTACCCAATGGATAAGAAGCAATGTGCAGGGCTTATCGCTTGTGTCAGAGGTGAATCCGGGGGGATCTTCGCAGGATGGGTCCCACCAACGCCCACCCCTGATCGGCGTTCTGTACTTAGTGCCAAATTGCTGAGTCGTACTCCGGGGGACTCCGTGGCGAGGTAGTAAGACCCAAAAGGATCGCTTTCAAACACAGAGACATCTCTAGTGGTCGTACCTAAAAAGGTTGAACTGGACACGGATGCGAACAAAGACAAGACGGAGAACGAAAAAATATAGGGTGGACATATAGGGTAAAGGGAGTGGGTGACGACTAGTACAACGCGGGGATAGTCTGATCCCACCAACCAAAATCGGTTATCAACGCCATCTTGACAATGATATAAACCAGCTCGCAGCGCCTGAAAGTCCTCTTCCTGTCCAATACGATGGCAGAAAAGCACCGAAAAGGCGCCGGACCAACCTGATTGGGAGAGGTGCCCTCAGGATGACCTCTCCGTCCTGAGTCGGCGGGATTTTGTAGCTGGGAGAACGGGTCAGATGAGTCGAGCTCCCGTTCAAGTTTGACGAGAGAGCGAGCGTACCTCTTTTGAGCGGCGAGGAAGTAAACTCGTAGTCGTAGTTCGTGTTCGGGGTCCTCGAGAGCGAGTTTCCACTTCGCCACGGATTCTTCGGTAAAACCGGGAACGATCTTGACCATCATCGCCGAAGACTTTATCAACGATTGTTTCATCGTGTTCCCCAACGCTCCCACCTCGACAGCTACAAAACCAACGAGCGTTTAAGGAGTGTGCGATCAGGTGACCAAGGCAACATTGACGTGGCAAGTTCACACTTACGACCGGCCCAACCGGGGCTAAACGGAACAGCTAAAACCTTCACCGTCACGTCGAGGAACATTCCGAGTTTCGAAACGGAGGGTTGGAGCAGGTGGCCAACGTTTTGGGTTTGGCCTCTTTGAGATGCCATATCCTCGAGTTTATCGTGGAAGAATTTGACCGCCTCGGGAGTTTCTTGACGCTCGCAGTATGCTCGAGCGTCGATTTCTTCGAGGAGAAGATGTCCTCCGGGCTTTATCAGAGCGCATATCCGAGCCAACGCGTCTTGGAAATGAGGTAACTGCGCCCAACCGGAGCGTGAGGGGGACGCGGACATGCGTGGGGAAGGGGGTTGGATCTTACGTGCATGAAGACGAATCTGGCATGAACGACATCGAAGGACTCGTGTTCAAATGGCAATGGTTGGCAAACGTCCATTTGCAAAAACGTCACGTTCTTCGGAAGCGCTCTACGAGACAGACAATCCCTTCGGATCAGAAGGCGGGCGAAGCGATGGGAATTCAAGGGTGGGACCCACCGGTCGGGAAGGGGTGAGATATCGATTGCAATAACCTCAGCATCAGGGTAATCTCTTGCGGCGTGTATTGCCCAAGCTCCGCTTCCTGCCCTGGTAAAACGAATCTCTAAGGAAACGTGGATGACAGGAAGTACCGGGGGCCGCTTACCCAACTTCTAATATCCTCTTCGGTTGCCCTAAATCCGCAAACGTCAACCGTCCGCCAAGAAAGCCCGTAACACCCTCGTGCATCGCATCGAGCCTAGAAACCCCCGCCTCGCTCGGTGATGTGGTTCTCACAGCGGATGAAAGTAACACGAACACACCTCTCTTGTTCTATTGGGTTCGCTTTGGCGGACTATGATGCATGTGGGTTCGTAATGAAACACGGAGGATGTTCCAGACGGCGACTGACCGGAAGTAGATACGAGTTGTCATCATCCTGAGAGGGACCAGATCCAGAAGCAGTCGGGAGACCCATTTCGACGCGTCGATAGCAAGGGGGAGCGATACTGCAAGCGAGGGGGTGACAGGAGCGAACAGGAAGGAACGGGGAACGGAGGCAAACATCGAACAAAACAGAACGGTTATATATGGCGGGAAGACAGGCCCTTGGCAGCGCTCGCCGCATCCAGAGATTGACCCCTGACCTGTCAGATGGAAAAATACCAAAATCAGAACAATTCTGAGACATACTGAGTAAACAACACACGCGAGTCTCGTAACGTCATCCTCTCGTAACTGTTCCGTATTCGGCTCCCTCCGATCACGCTAACGGTGAAAGCTTGGTACTGTACCCCATAACCCCGCAGGGTCCAAACCTTGCTGGCAAAAACGACGGACAAATAACCGCTTCTGAGACCACGCGGATGGGCCGACCCCACGATGCGGGGGGGCGAGGCTTTTGCTTAGATCATGAATCGGTCATGGGCATGGTTGCCGCGCGGAGGCAAAAGGGGAAAACGGCAACCCGTCCCCAATCGAGCGGATCCGGCCTGTCACTGGTGTCCAGGGGTACCCTGTCGAGGGCAACGGGCGGTCTAGAAGGCTGCGTGGGAGAACCTCGCCAATCATCGCCCGAAAGCGAGCGGAGAGGTGCTGAGCCAAGTCGAAATCGTGTGGGAGATGGTATCGAGTCACTACCAGGCGTACGTGGGCGCGCGTTCCCAGGTATTTGGTCTGGGACCATCCACGTGTAGACGTATATGAAATCACGGATCAGGAATGACCCCACACCGACCCCCACGAGCGGAGAGTCGAGGCCAACCACGCAGCCCAATCACAACCCGGGTTCGTAATATTTGAGCATAATTTCCTTTCCGCCATCACCAGGCGGACCCCAAAACGGGGCTCCCGAAATCACTGGCAGTCAAACTCAAACAACGAGGCGTTGTCAATGCCAATTGATACATTTGATCTTGATCCCCGGTCGTGTACTCATGTGCCACGAAGGTAAAAAAACATCCGCATCCTGGCAGGTGGTAGCATATGAGAGCCTCGATCGCTCGATCAGGCGGACCAGGGTGTTCACTGAGCATCCGATGTTCGCAGCAAAAAGTGTAGGTAATCGATAACAATTAAAACGTTGGGGTGGTGAGTACGCAAAATCACAATCAGCTCGCACAATCGATAAGAATGGACCAGAATTCCGGAACAGGGTCCACGCTACTTGTGAAGGCTGGCATGCTTGACCCACCAGAGCGGCTGCAAGAAGTTACGGGGGTTTTGTGGGTGCTTGTCGGGACGGACGGACCACTGCCGATTGGAACCAAGAACGGTCATTGCGCCAGAAGACGCGAAATGACGAGTATCGGGCCGAGTGCTCGTACATAGAACGCCAGCTAGTTTTGTGAAGGGTGAGCTTTACGTCCGCTGAACATGAGCTAGACATATGGGTGGGACGCGAGCGAATAGTAGACAAACCCGTCATCAATGGCGCGTCTGTTTGACTCAAGCCTTGACTGAATGATGTGTGCGCCACTAGTTTTCTCACTTTTGGCAACCACCCTCGAACTCAAAACCGACACTAAGTCTGGCTTATCTCACCTCAACCATGTACACATGCCACGCTAATGAGATCCAGCATTTTGGCAGAACGTAACAACGTTAACGCCCAATGATGTGTATTTTGGTCCATGGATTACTACAAGGGGAGGGGGTTCCGACCTTGCACCACGTTGAGGTATCATCGGCGCTCGAGGAGTAATCGCAGACGCTGAGCGCTGATTCAAGGACCTGCCAGTCGGGCAGTTTTTATGCAGGCTGCGCACCGAAACGACACAAAGCGGCGTACCTATTGTCACTGTATCAAGATCAAATGCCCTCCAATTCTCTTCATATACGCCCATATATGACCGTCTGAGACGTGCGCCTTCATTTCCTTTCCACCTGTTCGTTCCGGACGCCCAAGAGCCTATCGGCCATCAGACCCGTGAGCATTGATAAGGTTTGCCGGGTTTGGCGTCAGCGTGGGGTACTCACATGGAAGTCTGGGGGAGCAGAGAGAAATCGAAAGCTTACGATTTACCGTTGGAGTGTGGGAGATAACATTGAGCCACGCACCCATCGAGCGGACCGGGCCGGGTGTTCGTACCTATGGCTGGAAAGGCATAGGCAAGGATGAGTGCTGAAGCGTAAGGCAACAAGACGGGATCACGGATTCGAAAAAGCTAGTCCTTAAATAATCTAGGAAACAGTTGACTATCATGATCTCTTCGTGCCTTGTTCTACTTACCACCCGCCAGGCCACCAGGTAGCGACGCAGCCAAACGCTTCCACTCGGCTACCTTGACTTGTTTGTTCCCTCATCTCCAATCAGATGAGCCATCGAAATATAGATGTACCCGTACCGACATCAACGTGTTTTCCAAGGCGGCTGCCATTTTTGGTACGTTTCGCCCCAACTTCTGTGGGCTCGTCTCCTGTGTCATATCCTAGTGCATCACCAAGAGCACGGGTCGGCCCTCTAGACTCGGTCCCTCTTTCCTTGATGTAGGGACCGGCAATCCAGAGGCAACCAAAAATTGGCTCCGTGTGGATTTCCCACACACACTCAAACTTGATCGTATTGATACGAACTCTTCGGCACCAGCGGGAGCCACGCGTATTCGAAAACGTGGATGCCAGGGGGTCAGAATAGAGTGTGTCTTACTAACAGGGACTCAAGGGAAACTTGCATCGGGCGGTAGGAACCCGAGTCTTCACTGGAATCCCCCCATCGAGTGGTCAGGTTCAGTCGGGGGACGGTTGTCTCTCGTGACATCTGGGCTAAATGTTTCATTCGTGGTTTCACCTTCCTGTTAGCATCAACGCATCACCACGGTGTGTGTTTTTATCGCGTATTCGATCTGATGTTGTCCCTTTGAGTGCATTGCGGGAGAGGCGAAGCCGGGGCCCTACCCCAAAAGTATCACACGTGAATGGCTCCCACCACTTACCGATTATTATAGACAGACCTCTTGAACCTCTCAACCATCCCAGATCCTTTGCAAAATGGTTGTAAATCCAAATGCCAAGTGAGATCGTAATCGAAGCGCCTGGAGTTGGCAGCGCTCCGCGTGTGTAATCTTACTGAAGGTCTCGTCGATTAGCGGCACTATTCATTCTGCAACACCATCCGCCGTCCTTTCCGCTGCTCGCCTGTCTCTTAGTGTTAGCGGCGACACCCCGCCTTCTTGACTTCCCATGACAGTGATCCAGAGATCACGTCGGGTGATGCACTGGTGAACGCACACCTTGATCCCAGATGGAAGTTGTTCGGACGCAGTACGTTCGCCACCGACCCACTGGGCCACAACTCGACAACAGATACCTCAGACTAACCCCACTCGGCGGGTTCCCAAAAACCCTTATAAAATAGTCGAGATGAAACTCCCCGGTTTTCCTCAGCCGCTGCGCAGCTTACCCCAGTTCTTTCCTCCTACCTTCCCAAACTTTAGGCCCGGCGCCGCTTGTTATCTGTTTCCTTCTTCACGACACTTCATATCACCATCATGTTCCCCAAAGCCGCTCTCACCTTCCTCGCCATCGGCGTTCTCTCCATCAACGCCTTGGTCGTTCCGGTCGCTCGTGCCCCCGAGCCAGAGCCAGAACGTGAGTGTTTCCCCGATCGTTCTCTACCATACCTTAATCTCGACCTAACCTCCGCCTCCTTCAACAGTCCGGCAACTCGAGGCCAGGACCGACCCCCTCGCCACCAACGAAATCCTACTTCTCCGAGACATGATCCGCACCCGCGAGCCCCAGAACTGGGCCGAAGCTATCGCCGAACACTACGCCGTCAACAAGCGCATCGGAGAAACCCAAGAACCCGAGGCAAGGGACCTCGTCCCCCTCATCGCGAAGCAAGTTGCAAGAAATATGTTCTACAATCGCCAGGACCGTTCGGGCGATATCGCCAGCCGTGCTGATTCGGATGGGCTGCTCGCTTCCCGTGAGCGCGAGGTGATTCAAATCCCTCGCCCCTGGGGCCGCGATCTTGTGAACGATATCGCTGCCCGGTTCGCTTGATCTCCCGTGGACCCACATGCCACGGCCAACCGAATGGGAAACGCCACTCCTCTCCCTGGACCAAAGCGCGAACCTTCCTCGAGGCCAGCTCTCATCCCCCCCTCCCCTCGAAACCATCCCTCCCCGCGTTCACGATTCACGAGCTGCTTTATGAGAACATGGCTATTTATCAAGATAACACACTATATAATGTTAGGACAAGTTAATAGATAACAACGGTTAGGACTGGATATAATTCTCGCCCTTTTGAGCTCATGTAACCACCCGAGTGTGGCTTCAAGGCTTTCCGAGGTACCCCCTGCCACAGCAGCAGGTTGAATGCGCTTTAAACTGCCAGGGAGTTCCTAATCTTCAACCTTCGTAATCTAACTATTGTGCGGCCTCACGCCGGAAGGACCTCGGTGTCTAGAGCTGAAGATAGGTGTAAATCGGTGGTAAATTGCTATTACAATAAAAACGCCCCCCGTCGAGCCACGGCCATTCGGCCCTTTTTACCCCCAGTTAATTGGGCGGCGGGTCTCAGTTTCAACTCGGGATGGCATGCCAGAGAAACCCTTCTGCGTTCATTCGACGGCCATCACGGTCCGATTTGAATCCGAACAAGGAAACACAAACATCCGGAGACGGCGTGATTCTGTAGACAAAGGAGTGTTTTGGTTTGTATGTTACCACGAAAACGTGGGGGGTATTACTGTATGTCAGAGCGCGTGCAGATGCACGACTCGATAGGTATGAATAGAAGCCAATAACGAGTGGAAGGATGTAAGGAGCGTGTGGGTATGGGTATAGGAAAAAACGTCCGGAGAATGTCCGACGGATCTCCAAGAAAAGAAAAAAAGTCCGATGAGAAATGAGGGCGGACCTAGCACTTCTATCACTGCCCTGCCGCACTCCCTGGGCCGACGAGAAGCCAAGGATGAGCCGAGATCATTTATTACAGATCGTAGGGTATTGCCTGTCGTCCGGGTTCTGCGGGATCCAACCGTGCGCCAATCCAGCTTGATAACTCCAATCGTCCGCTTGTTCGGCCTTCCACGTCCACTGGAGCCACCCAGCACCCTTCTCGTACGTGATGGTCTGGGCCTCCCAATACCTCCGAAGGAACTTCTTGTAATCCTCGGTGAATTTTGACCCATCGCCCGTCTTGACCGAACAATCCCCAAACCCAGCAGTGTTAGCGTAGCTTCCGTCGTAACGTGCACCTTTTCCGCGTCCGTTGAGGTACTTTGTACAATCGGTAGCTGCGGGTGTCCATTCGCCTACGATCACAGGGAGGTGGAAGGACGAGAGGGAATCTCCTTTCGAACAGGCGACGCTAATGTGCTCATCGTCGGAACGGCGAACCTCGTCATCGGTGAACATCTGATAGATGTGTATGTCCATGACTACGCCAGTCTCTCCCTTGTTCATGAAGTCGTTCCAGTAGTCGAGACCCTTGAACGCGTCGTGAATCAGTACCATGGTGTTGCCCTACAGTTCAGAGACATCAGTCATGCGCATACATCCATCCGGAGCTATTTGATCTTACCTGATAAGAGTCCTTGTATGGGTACCTAACGGTCTGGTACGAATCAGACCAGTACTTCTTGACCGTAGGCATCATCTCGTCGTAGAATCCGGCGGGTTCATTGAGCGGGGCGATGATCGGAACGACGTTCGGGTTGTTCGCGAACTTCAACGCGAGGGTCTCGATGACAGCGTTCGTACGATCGACAGCGCCAGCTTCTGTGTGCCAGGCAGGGAAACCAACCCTGTGCCCAGAGTTGTCGAAACCGTTCTGGCTTCCGGGAGCGCCGTGAAGGTCAATGATGAGCTTCAGGTTGTACCTTTCGGCCCATGATACGGCCCTGTCGAGGTACGGGAGTTGGCCTTGGATGTATGGTTCACCTAACATAGGCGTTGGGTGAGCAGTTCGTCGCGGAGCGGTCAGAAATCACGCTTACCTCCACTGACGTCCCAAGCCCAGTATCCAATCGGTAAACGAACGTGGTTCAGACCAGCATCAGCAATAGATTTGAAGTCCGCTTCAGTGATCCACTGTCATCCAGCGAGCACAAAACGCGAGAATCGCGGAATAGAAGGGATGATACAATCGCGTGGGTTAAATGCGTCTTCACCGAGAAAGGGGCGAGCTTACAGTGTCCCAGTGATGTCGGAGGGTGGCTTCGGCGTGGCCCCGCTCTTGGAGTTGGCCGAAAGTCCATTCGTCTACAATGTCGTTGCGACCTGTGTTGTCGAATAGACTGGGAGTGATCCAGGGCTAAGTAATCAATTCCATCAGACTTCTTGCCCTGAGATATCTCGGCCAAATGTAGGGGAATCATTGAAGAGAGAGAAAAAAGAATGCGTACCTCTGTGGATAGCAGCCGAGTGAAAAACGTGTTCATCAGTATACTTCAACAACGCCGCACTACAGGCGACAGGACAAACCTCTAAAATAAACCGCGGTAAGCGCACATCCCACCAAACGAGCCGACGGTGGTACCGCGTAAGGAGAAAGGACTTACAGCACGAGCCAACCACCCAAATTCACACCTCGAACCTTCTGACTCGGAGAACCATATTGGAATCCAGGGGAGAACGCGGCTACCGAAGAGAAAAGAGCGGCGGCGAGAGCGACGAAGGAGCCACGGAGCAACATTGGGCAAGAGGGGAGAGGATAGGACGGGGGGAGGGGACAGAAGAGAGCGAATTGGACATGGTTGGTATTTTATGGAGTTGGAATCCCCCGACAGTTTTATTGCCGAATAGTGTGACGGGGAAGACGAAGACGGGACAGCGCTAGATTCCGGTGTCCTTCTCTCAAACACTTCCCACTCCATAGCACCAGTACGCGATGCGTTCGCCACCGTCCAGCAAAAAAACCGGGGTACTCTCAGCAAAAACGATTCACTCCCACTATCGCAGCAACACCGACATTGTGGGTCAATGCAGAACACACAGCGAGCCACGAGACGGCGACTGGACAAAGGCGGCCATTACAGAAGACGGCTCCAGACAGAAGTTTCTAAAACCGGGAAGCTGTCCGTTGAGGAGGACAGATGCACATTGGGAAGGAAGCAGCGGAAAGGTTCTTATGTCCGTAAGTCCGTGATCAGATCAAGCTCATGACCAACGACCACGTCCTCCACCCCTCCAGAGTTTTGACTTTTTGGCCTTCGCCTAGGAGTTTTGATACCCTTTGAGTTTCTCCCCAAGCGGCCTGCTGTCATCCGCGTCGCCTAGAGTGTCCGACCAGAAGAACCCACCACTTCGTCAGCCGCACTCCGGGGTGGTACGGCAATTGCAAATCCTCCACTTGGTCTTTGCCCAGTATTTCGGATCAGAAAAACACCTGAAGCGGGGTCGAGTCGAGTTATCGAAGAACCCAACCCCGTCCCCCAGCACGCAGGACCAGGTCGATACCCTCAACAGATCCCTGAAGAGACAACCGTCGCACGGCATTTCGGTTCGAACTCTACACACGGCACCGAATACTTGACCACCCTCACACTTTCAAGCCGAGCTTCTCATTAACATCTCATACCGATCAATTAATGAAGGGCGGAGCGCTGACCTAGAGGCTGGGTTTATCTTCCGTCGACATGGATTCCCCATTACAGATTGGTACGTGGTAGAGCTCCCACCGTTCATTCCTTATATGCTCAACTGTGCGTTGAAGTGCTCGTTAGTATTCGTGTGGAAGGTGCTAAGAAGATCAACCTGCCATCCGTTCCGACCCCGGACGACTCAAAAGATTTCCACCCCACCCAATCTTCTAGCAGCCCTTGCCAACGTCCCAACTCCAGCCATCACCTCAAACGACGTCCGGACTTTCGGAGCGCCCCACGCTGTTTCGACCGCTAAATTCCCAAAAATTCGGTCCTTGCAAGAGGACCCCCAAAACAATTACGAAGGTCCCGCAGTCCAGGAAGCAGTGGAGTCGATGTCGGATCCGAAGAGTGTCGGAAGGGTCTTCTCCGTTCGCACGCGATGCTCCTTCACGATTCCAGTATTTCCCGCCATACTACCCAAATCGATCTGGCCCGTACGGCGGCCATCAGGAAAATCTGCTTTGGATTTTGCGCGACTTCATCCCACAAAACAGATCGCCCATCAAAACGGTTTCATCGACGTGGAAGCGCGCCGATCTGCTTTCGTTGAACATCGTCTCCCTCCCTGCCCGTCTTCTCGCGGTTACGGTGTGATACCCGTGAGTTTGGTTGATGTTTCTCTGGCAATGCACTTCGGTTCTCAGCTCAGGACAATTGGGTCTCGATTCCAGCGCGGGGTGGCATATCAGAAATTTTGACCAT
>Ga0307511_10004937_pt1 | contig 13608 bp, 13 predicted proteins | sample 13_EM_MG_FD_200266 | JGI IMG/M metagenome (GOLD analysis project Ga0307511, IMG submission 200266) | Populus trichocarpa ectomycorrhiza microbial communities from riparian zone in the Pacific Northwest, United States - 13_EM | ecosystem: Host-associated > Plants > Roots > Unclassified | place...
TATAGGGGTTTTTTGCTTTTTTCTCGAATATTTACAGTACTCAAGTACGGAAAACTCAGGTACTGCGTTGTTGTAAGCATTAGGATTGTAGGATTGTAGGATTGTAGGATTGGGATTGGGATTGTGGGATGTGTAATGTGGTGTGAATGATGAACAATTTTGGGAATGAAAACACAGTTATACCTATGTTTTATCTTGAGATGAAATAGATAAATGGATGGATAAATGGATAAATGGATGGTAGATCCATAACTACAACTATGCTACAACTATAATATAACTAACCATATTCCATCACAAGGTCCACAGGATTTTGGAAAGCAAGAAATAAATATCATGGAAAACAACAATTGACCATTTTGGCTTTTTTTTGAAAGTGTTTCATTCAGATATTTTGTTTTATTAATTTTTTTTTATCCGTTCCTTTCTTTCACATAATATCCATAATCATACATCCTTTTTTTTTCAAAAATATGATGCTTTTTCACTTTAACACCATACCAAGCAGCTTCAGGGTAACTCAATCTACGGGTACATGTATCATTTACCCTCCAATTACCACTTTACAAAAATAATAAAACAAAAAATGCAAACTCGTGGCCAGCTGAACTCCCCCAAAAAACAAATTACACAATCTACCTCACCCAAACAACGACAACCCCCCCTCCCTTCCCTGCGATCCAAACTAAAAATAAAATAAAAATAAAAAAAAGAGGATATTATACTAGAACTACTAGTTGCTACTTGCACACATACACACACACCACGCACACAAAAGTATGAAGCCCGATACGGTGGTCATGGTCACCTAATTCGCATCGCCCAAACCAGCAAACCACCTCACGCCCCTCCAACTTCCGTCACCTCCCTAGCTAGGGCAAGCTCCGCCACTGGTTTCCTAAACGCGCTCCTCGCGCTCGGCCCCACCCTAGCCTTCCCCTCTGGCATAATCCCCCTAATCGCCCTCTTCATGGCCTCCAGCCTCGCCTTCTCAGCCAATATCGATTTCTGGGCCAACGCCCTCACAGCCTTCTTCACCATCTTCTCCCTCAACTCATGGAACCCCGCAAGCTCCGCGGCCGCAACCCCCTGGGTCCAGCGCAATTCACACGCTTTGGTATGGTATTCCTCCTTGACATTCCTGACCTTCTCCGCAGCCTCCTCATGGATCCGGCTTCTCGTTTCATCGAGTAAGCCCAAGGGCCAACGATCAGATCGCCGCAAGGAAATCATGTGGCGGTCGACTTGTTTCTGCAGGTTAGCCATGTCGCTGATGATTTGCTTTGGCCGGTCAAGAGCCGTCAGAACCCCAGCAAGTGACGCCTGTATGTCTCTAAGGTCCTCCACAAAGCGCGTGTGAGGATGTGACTCATTAGGTGCTACTGCTTCAGAAAACTTATTGAGGGCGGCAATGTGGCCGGACTGTTCCAGAAACTTAAGACTGCCAATAGCCTTATTTGCCATCTTATGCGCGTCCGTGAAGTCTGGCATGATGTTAGCCATGGTTTGGTAGAATTAGCAGAGAGTTCTTCTAGCCTTACCCGTAATTGTAGTACGGATCACTGTAGCCCGGCGCGTTATGCTCCTGAAGGCATAAGTGATGCTCCGTACAGCGTCTTTGGCATGTGTGACAAAAACCTCAACCTCTCGAATATCCTCCACAGGACTATACTCCTCCCTGATATTCTCGTTCCTGATATCCGCCTTTCGTTTGCTTCTGTCTATTAATTGCTCGGTTTGTAGCTCGGGTACAAGGAAAAATTCCCACAGCAATTCGTGAGTCGAAAAGGTAGAGTGGGAAAGTAACGTGCGAAGAAAAAAGTCCAAGCGTAACTGGATATCCCGTAGAATGGCTCTTGAAGGCTTTGAAGGTATTTGGAAAGGGCTTCGAGGGGCGGGTAACGCTGGTAACCACGACGCGGGGTTTTCATAAGCCAGCCATTGCGCAAGAAACTCAAAGTCCTGAAGCGATCGCCTGCAGGTTGTGATGGTAAGTGTCTGCTGCCCCGAAGGCGCCCCACTCTTAATGACAAAGCGAATGGTTGCATCCTCAACAAAGAATGACCGGACCACAGCAGTGACTCTACCATCGAGATTTGGTGGATTCGTAAATAAAACAAGATCTGGTCTCCTAAGTTAGTCACTTTGCAGAGGCTTGGGAAGGTGTGGTATACCGTCAATGCGGTTTCGGACTTCATCGTCTTTTGCCAACTCAACCGCAGTCAATCCCCTCAGTTCTTTCGCAGCAATGTCGACTCTTTGATCCCCGAAGAATGTTCGCACAGAGTCTACCCTTCCATATTTACTTGCAACCATCAGTGGAGTAAACCCTCTATCATTCACCGCATTGACTTCGGAGTCACATTTTAGTAAGAGTTTCAAAATCACTGGATCCCCAGCAATATGAAGCAGGGTGTTCCCCTTATTGTCGACATGTTCATCAAGGTGTAAAGGTGCACCGTCCTGTTGGCTCTCCTGAGCGACTCGAATTGCTAGTTTAACCATCTCCCGATACTCGGGGTGATCATAGGACCGGCATAGAGCGGAAAGCGGTGTTTGCCCATTCTTGTCTTTTTCCCTCCATGATATCCATGAGCCTAGTCGTTCTATTAGGCTAGGAGTGCTAGTTACGGTTAGAACTTGGATCAAATATATACCTGAGGCTCACTCACTGAAACAGATAATGCCCAACCGTTCGCCCTGCATTGTCGGTCCTCTGAAAGTACTGCCGTAGGGTAGCCTCTGGAAGCTTCATCAACACATCAAGAAGTATCTCGACCACCTCATTATTTTGTATCTGCACTGCAGCACATAGTAAAGTCGTTCCATCATTATTATCATCGTCTAGCACAAAGGCCATAGGAAAATATGGACAATCCAAGAGGTATCGAAATACCTCCGGTTGCCGGTCTTGTATTGCCATCATGAGGATGGAGTCTCCGTTAGCATTCCTTGTCCTCGAGAGCTTTTCAATCGAGAGAATATCTGCTGCTTGACTGTTTGAAGTATTATGACTAGCACTCGTATGTGTTCGCGAAATTTGGTTTAGTGAGAGAGAGTCTCTAACTGTCGTTGCAAGGCTGACCATGCTTGCGCTGGCTGAAAAGTGGCTGCGTTTTGTAAAGACTTCAACCAAAGGAAATGGTTCATTTTCCTTCCCTTGAATAAAACCGTTGTGGTTCGCCGCTGTGGGTCCTTGTGCATTGTCCATAGGATAGCCTCTATTTTCCTCGGCCTCTGTTGAGACCGGAGGCGTTGCATCTGGATTTTGAGCCGGCGATAGCATTTCCATATTTTTGACAACCACATCCCCTTCAGCCTCACTCCCATCTTCCCCGTCAATCTCTATCGGTACCACACCACCACCATTCCATGTAGCGAGTTTAGAGATGTCATTAGTCGCATCGTGTTGGACGTCTGGTAAATCTTCCCCCTTCGCAAACAGCCCTTCACTACTCTCTTCTACTCCATTTTCAATCGTTTCTTTGTGTTGCGTAGCATCTAGCTCCTCTTCAAGTACCTCTGTGATCGATGGCGGCGAGGCTTCTATAGCCTCTTCTTCATCGCTCAAGTTGGGAGAGTCATTTTCTAGAGCCTCGCCTGCAATCTTGAAATTCTCCATATAGCTTCCGGAGTCACCACTACTAGCATCTCTTGAGCTTTCGGCCTGATCCTCTGTATCTGAGGGCTCCAAAATTTTCCTTACTCCATCAACATTCCCTTTCTTGATACACCTCCATAGCTCTCGGTTTCGTGAACTAGCCAAACTCAACTGGTCATTATCCTGAACGATGTGGTATATCACTGCCTCAAGTGTTGACAATATGTAACCTATCTCTCCCTGTTCCACATTATCCACAAAGACGTAGTTTCGCATATATGACAAACAGGCGCTCAGATGGGGCACCTTAGACCGTATAACTACGATCAAAAGTAGGGACACTAGCGTATCTGCGTTCATCGTAACGATTGTCGTGTTGCCATTCTCTAGCGATTCTTTCTCGGAGTTGGCTCCCTCACTCTCGTCCGACGGTAGGACAATCTCATCGATTCTAGTAAGAGATTGAGCTGTTTCTAGCAGGATTTCTGTCATGGCATGAGGAGACTTTGCTGACCCAATTTTCCGGAAGTCCTCGATTCCTCTTGTGAGTCGCCTGACAAGGCCTAGTTTTGATCTTTGGTCTAAAGATGGGATTCCAACTTGTGTAAGATCCACATTCTCCATTGCCTTGATCTTGCGCTCCAATTCTTCATCTTCTTCGCGCTTTGTAGAACATACACGAGGGAATAACAGAGAGTCGTGAAGCTGCTCTGCGACATGACGTTCAATCAACCTTTCCACCGCTGAGCCTGTTAAGTCCGTGGTCGAAGCAATCAGACTAAGCTGTGAGGAGTCGACCTTCTGAAATAATTCAATAGCAGATGATATCGATATTTCCAGTGCTCTTCGTATGGTATGCTCATCCACCACAGACTTCATCCCCCGATAACCATTATTTCCAAGCCTGTCCGCAACAAATGATACCCCAGCTGTTTCATCGCCCGCAATTGACGATGACGTTGAAGAGATTGACGGCACAGCAGAAGATGGGGGAGAAGGTGGAAGTGGTTTCTCGAATGATCTCCCAAATTTGACATAGATATCCTCTAGATCACCCTGCATACTTCGAGCTATCAGCGGGAACAGAACAAGGAGTTCATTGAAAGTGCCCACGGATTTCTTTCGAGTCGTTGCTGAGGATCCAGGTGTAGTCGCAGGAGGGGAGGGGCCAGCCTTCTGCATGGGGTCATGATCTTTGGAACCTCGGGGCTGAATCTGAGCTGGCAGCAGCGGAATTTGCTCAAGAGACCCTACAAGGGGTTTCGATATGTAGTAGATGAGCCATTGCTGAGGTTCGATAACGTCTGGGTAGTAACAGAGGTCGTTCAGAAGTTGAGCATGGTTTAGGCTCCGGAATCCTGCATCCACATATTAGCTTCGTCCGAGGACGGCAGATAAAGCCTACAGACCCTTGTTTGCATATATCCAGGAATCCTTAATCACTACCATTCGCCCGTTGATGGTTGTGTACTGCCTGGCCTTTCCCCTGCTCTCCCTGCTACCAATCAGGCTTGCATTGTTTGCAGATGCCCCGCCCGGTATCCTCAGTACATGGCTCCCTAAGAATTCTTCCTGGCCCGCCAACTCAGAGTAGAGGGTCCCCGATTCACGGTCGCGAGTGTTTATCAGTATCTCTGTGACCGGGACCAGTAGTATATGGTCCTGTACGGGTGAGCATTGTGATACGAAATGGCTACGAAAGAAAGCCCGGAGGAAGGGATTGAGTAGAGGCATTCATGGAGATTCGCCAAAGCTTAAGGCCGATTTGCTATTCGTCACCAAGTTCAGGTAGTGATCTAGATCCGTTGACCGTTGGTTTTGTGACCGTTAGATTTCAAGATCCCAAGATCCCACCGAGACCAGATGGGTTTGCTTCGAGTGCTGATTACGCAGCTGTAGTGGGAATAGATCACATGCACCCATGGGTATCCCGCAGCGCCTATTGCGCCTGCGCCTGGAGCCTAGAGCCGCGGTGATAACCACATGATCTTACAACTACAAAGTATGTATTTCAGTACAGTCGGAGAGGAATAGGGTCTGGCTTGAGATGAAAAATGAGTTTGCCATTAGATATTTTATTTATTTATTTTGTACTAGCCAGACTACTCTGGTACCAGCAGTTGGGAACTTGGGGGTTATGGCGATCTCGCTGAGTTTCTCGTTGGTTTTCAGGTCAGATTGAAATGTGTGGACCCTGGCCTAGTGACAACCCACCCAGTCCTGACCCCCTCATGACCTTTCTGTAGGATTTTTTTACCAAGCACCCCGCTATTCAAATCCACCCCTTTCCTAAGTTTCCCTCCACCTCCCATCGTCCTCCCAATTCACTACAATCTCCCCTCAATTCTCCCTCTATAATAAGTATGTGCCCTCGATTTTCCTTGAAACGAGACACTTCGCTGACTACGAAGGCTAGACCTCCAAACCACAAATATGTCTACTCCAGCACAGAAATGCAAAGTCGCAGATATTGTACGCAATTCCCCTTCCACAGCTGACGTGAATTGCTGTATTGCACTTCTATGATATACTGACGAGTAATTGACTAGTCACTTGCGGCCTTTGGTCGTCGTGAGATTGAGCTCGCTGAGAATGTAGGCATTCAAATCCACCTCTCAATCCTATGGAAACTCTGCTAACTGTATATTTCTAGGAAATGCCCGTGAGTATCTGTACCGTAAAACAATTGAGGGTGATTGCTTATGGTCATTTTAGGGTTTGATGGCAACTCGTGCAAAGTACGCTCAGGAGCAGCCTCTTGCTGGTGCCCGTAAGTAGAGAGATATAAATCGTCAATGGATTGGAAGCCTGAAAGCTGACCCTTTGGAATAGGAATTGCTGGTTGTCTTCACATGAGTACGCTCTTCTTTGGTTTAAGTTATGTCCTGCTTATATGCTAACCCGAGAGACCCATAGCCATCCAAACTGCCGTGCTTATTGAGTAAGATACCACCTACTTTTAATTGTTACTCTATATACTAAACTAAGATCTGCAGGACTCTCACTGCCCTTGGTGCGGAGTGCACATGGACCAGCTGCAACATCTTCTCTACCCAGGATCATGCTGCTGCCGCTATTGCCGCTACAGGCGTTCCAGTGTATGTCCCTAATTTGATTAGCACTTGTATCTTTCGGACACTCACGAAAATTACAGCTTCGCTTGGAAGGGTGAGACTGAGGAGGAATACAACTGGTGTCTTGAACAACAGCTCATCTCTTTCAAGGATGGCAAGCAACTCAACCTCATCCTCGATGATGGTGGAGACCTCACTGCTCTTGTCCACAAGAAGTACCCTCACCTCCTCAAGGACTGCTATGGTATCTCCGAGGAGACCACCACTGGTGTTCACCACCTTTACCGCATGCTCAAGGAGGGCAAGCTCCTTGTCCCTGCCGTTAATGTCAACGACTCCGTTACTAAGAGCAAGTTCGACAACCTTTATGGCTGCCGAGAGTCTCTCGTCGATGGTATCAAGAGGGCCACCGATGTCATGATCGCTGGAAAGGTCGCCGTCGTCGCTGGATACGGTGATGTCGGTAAGGGTTGTGCTATGGCTCTCTCTGGAATGGGTGCTCGTGTCATCGTCACTGAGGTCGACCCCATCAACGCTCTCCAGGCTGCTGTTTCTGGCTACCAGGTCATTCCTATGGATGAGGCTGCCTCTCAAGGCCAAATCTTTGTCACCACCACTGGATGCACAGATATTTTGACTGGAGAGCACTTCAAGGTCATGAAGAACGATGCCATTGTTTGCAGTTAGTAAAGCCACCTCCCTTCTATAAACTCCGCTACTCACACCTGCGTAGACATCGGTCACTTTGACTGCGAAATTGACGTTGCCTGGTTGAAGGCAAATGCTAGTAAGTACCATGTTTTTTCAACTGCTGGTAGAGGTCAATATGGTAACAAACTTCCGCAGAGAATGTGACTCAAATCAAGCCCCAAGTTGACCGCTTCCTCATGGAGAGCGGCAACCACATCATCTTGCTTGCTGAGGGACGTCTTGTCAACCTTGGGTGTGCCACCGGCCACTCCTCATTCGTTAGTAAGTATAGCCAAGCTGCAAATCCTTCCTTTCAGAGCTAACCTCAATTTAGTGAGCTGCTCTTTCACCAACCAGGTCCTTGCTCAGATCCTTCTCTACAAGGCTGAGGACGAGGCCTTCACCAAGAAGTATGTTGAGTTTGCTAAGACTGCTGGCAAGCTCGAAGTCGGTGTCTATGTGCTCCCCAAGATATTGGATGAGGAGGTCGCCAGACTCCACTTGGCTGCCGTCGGGGCTAAGCTCCAGGTCTTGACTCCCAAACAAGAGGAGTACCTTAGTATCAGCGCGTCTGGTCCATACAAGAGCGACCTTGTAAGTCATGACCATTCAACCTTGCAACTGCAGACTTTATGGCTAACATATTGCACAGTACCGCTACTAGATTGCCCCTTACCTTATCGAAGGCCAAGGGTCATGGTGTTTGAAATATCCTTTTCCTAGTTTGTTTTCAATTTTGGGGTCCTTCAAAAGCATTGTCTTCAACAACATCTGGTGCATCATATGGATGGGTGGGTTCGGTTTTCAATATTCTCGGGAATTATAGTTCAGCAGGGGCGTACTTGGCATTTATCTTCAACAGCTTGTCAGGTGAAAAGGGTCTTGTATCGGGTGCTTTTTACTGAATCTAATACACAGGGTATAATACTATACACCATTATCACAGTCCTATAGCTTTACGTGGTCTTGATGGTTCTACAGAGGATCTAGTGTGACTTTTCTATGGAGGCTCACGTACATGGTAGTTTTAAAGTCATTTACAGCGTCTGGCAGTGCAACCGGACAGCTAACTTAGGTGGGTAAAGGTGGACTTGGCAGGTACAAATGAAGGAAAGAATGAGAGTCAGTGCACGCAGGCTTGTGCCAACCAGACTAAAGAGAAGAATGTTAAGTTCTTGATTGTGTAAGCAGGTTAACTTTGTCAGGTTAGCTGTCCGGTTGCACTGCCAGACGCTGTGCTTTGGTATCTCGTTGGCAGTTATAAAATTGATATTCCGGAACCTAACGCCCTCTTGAGAAAGAATGCAATCACCAGATGAAGAACAGAATAAAAGTACACGAAAGAAATTTAAAAATTAATCGCTCTCATCACCTTCATCCATGTTCATGGGCTCAGGTTTCTTCCCTTTGCCTTTTCGTGCTAACTCCTTCTCCTTCCGCAGTCGAACAATCTACCCCCCCAAAAAAACATATCACAGTCAGTCCGGACCCCTTATCCTAGCCTGGCTACCCAATATCCGTACAGTGGGTAAACTGTCCGTTGGACTTCTACGTACCTCGTCCATCGCCATCTTCTCCTTCTTTCCAGACTTGCCCAATTCCTTCAATATTTTCACATTGGCTTCCACCTTTTTCTCCTCTGCCTCTTTCAACCTCCGTGCTTCCTCTCCCTCTGAGATTATCTTCGGCGTGGAGGTTCTCGCTTTCTTGTTCTTGTTTTTGGAGGATGGGGTGCTTGGGATGCGCTTTACTACAGTGCCAGCAGCTTGTGATTTTTGCTTTTGCTTTTGCTTTTGGCGGCGGGCAAGGAGGGAATTGAGGGCAGAGGAGGCGGCGAGGAGGGTTTCTGAAGAGGCCATTGTAGATACTGGGCAAAGTTGAATGAGAGGATGGAAAGTGTTGTGCAGATGGCCAGATGAAATTGTGAGGCTTAAAATTGAAATCTTAGTGGGTTCCCGCAGAGCCGCAAGTTGCACTAAATTAGCTAGCTATGGATTAGTCGAAGGTAAGTTACACTAACTAGTAATTACAATACATGAATTCGAACACTCAGTTAAAGTGGCATCTGAAAACACGCCTGAAAATCAAACAATTGGGGAACAACTTGCCAACAGATAAAGCACCAACGCCGAAAGACAGACGCCTCCTGCGAACGAAAATGTTTGTACAAGAACACCAAACGCTATTTCAACAAGCCAGCCAACCAACTCCTATTCGATAGAATGCAGGCGAAGTCCTGCTTCAAACCAAAATACTTCAACTCCGTCTGACTGGTGCTCTTTCAGTCGCGGGCAATGACGGACCCCCAGGGCATTTAGTGGTATTTCCCTCTCTATGAACTCCGACAACATTTGGCTTTTTACGGTGTTGATTTTTATCTCCCCACTCATCCCCACTCGACTCATCAGCTTCTTCGTCGGTAGTTGTGCTATACCGCCGGCCTGAGGATTCACTTTGGGCAACCAATCGTGCCTCTTCGTCGAAGTGCTCGTTCTCAATTGGCTCTTCACATTCTGGAGGCTCTACCCACTCCGCCGGTACAATGCAAGGAATGGTGACCCCAATTCCAGCAGCGCGATTTATGTATTTTGGTGCAGTTTTTCCGGTAAGCTTTTCGCACAGGTATGAGGTGAAGTGGTTGCAATTCCGCGTAAGGAGATTATATGTCGGTCCTAGGAATTCGTCTGAAGCCTGTGCAAATAAATGTCAGCAACCAACGCAGAGGGAGACTGTTGAACCACTTACAATGAGGATAATACGATTGATCTCTTCCTCTGTTCCATAGGCCCAGCCATGAAGAACCTGACACCGAAAGGTTCCTCCGGGGGGTTCTGTTCGAGGCTTCATCCAGTACACTCCGGTAACCCCCCTCTTATCATGGCCTCCAAACGCGTATTCTCGATCGTTGACAACCACTCCCGTGTGTAGCAGACCACATCCTACTGTCCACAGGAACGTAGAAAGCTTCCCTGGCTGTCGTTATAATTAGCTGTTTGTACGTCACTGGGGGCGTCGCCCCTGACCATGGATTATTACTCACTGGTAGCAGATCATACACATTAATGCTGACACGGGTTCTTTGGTGGATTTGAATATTCCGCCGCCCATTGTCGCCTGTGCTAGACGAAGCCATGTAGGCGATATATGTAAAGTTGCGACGCCCTATCAAGTAATGCGCTCAATGGATACTGAGCAGGCTCCCCCGATCTACCTATACAGTATCCGACGGTACAACCGGTCAGACGGAACAACGGAACAACCGGTCAGCTAACTTGATAAGGTTACTTACTAGCTATACACGGTCAAGTCTCTTCTAAAACCCAAAGTCACTGCTTCATTTTCTCATTTTCTCCTATTCACAGCACTGACTGTCTTGAATAGCAACATTCTTTTCTGAGTTTGACTGCCACACCCACTTTATCTATCCGTATAGAGGCAAGCCCTGAAAACGTATGGGGAATGAAAGGAAAGTCGCAGCCGCCGCGATGCAGATGCCCAGTGACACATGTAATGCGATGGAAGAGCCCAACCAGACTATGGAAGAGCTACATTGCCAGTTGACCAACCAGACTACAGTTGACCGTGCTCTCAGAGTAATCCATCTCTTAACCAGACTATCCATCTCTCTAATCCCTTGCTTGGCGCGGCAGCCATCGGCCAAGCCCGTGTCCTTGAACCCTACAAACCTTCTTTGTGTTATGTAAGCCCCCACTATCGCACTTTAAGAAGAAATTTTCCCCCTCACAGATCCAACAAATCACAACTCAGAACATATCCAGGAGCGTTGAAGAGGGGCTGACCTCCTCTTCTCTCCACAATTCAGTTCCTTCGAAGCGTCAGCAGAGAGACGCAGCGTACTTTCTCACACCAATTCTCACACCCCACTTTTTCTCAATATTCAGTCGGCCCCTCAACCTTAACAGTTTTTGTTTTCACTCGCCCATACGCAAAGAAATCAAAAATGCCGCCAAAGAAGAACATCAAAGAGGAGAAGATCCTCCTTGGAAGACCAGGAAACAACTTGAAGAGTGGAATTGTAAGACTTTTAATGCATATCCAGTCCCTGTTTGTTTACTAATAAACTCTCGATAGGTTGGTCTTGCGAACGTCGGGAAGTCAACTTTCTTCCAGGCTATTACCAAGTCCACTTTGGGAAATCCTGCCAACTTCCCATACGCTACCATTGACCCTGAGGAGGCACGAGTCGTCGTTCCTGATACTCGATACGACTGGTTGTGTGAACACTACAAGGTAGGCTTTTCCCCAGCGTTACACCTTTTCCACTCCTGAACCGGTCCAAGCTGAGACTAGTTGACTAAATCCTAAGCCTGCCTCAAGAGTTCCTGCGAATCTCACAGTGTATGATATCGCAGGTCTCACCCGAGGTGCTTCAACTGGTGCTGGTCTCGGCAATGCTTTCTTGTCCCACATCCGTGCCGTAGATGCAATCTTCCAAGTCGTTCGATGCTTCGATGATGCCGAAATCATCCACGTCGAGGGTGACGTTGACCCAGTCCGAGATCTTGAGATTATTCAAGGTGAATTGAGGATAAAGGATGCCGAGTTCGTTGAGAAACAGCTCGATGGATTGAAGAGGCAGACTGCTCGAGGTGGACAGAGTCTTGAGATGAAGAAGTTGAAGGAAGAGCAGGCTATGGTCCAGGCTGTCTATGACTGCTTGACCGTGGAGAACGTCGATGTTCGAAAGAAGTATTGGGGAAACAAGGAGGTAAGCATGCATTTTTTTTCCTTATCGTACCGTTACCCCCCGATGAAACCTTCAATACCCTACACTCCCCCGCTTTACATGATGATAAAGAGTGCTTGCACTCGAATATATAAACCCAGCTCGTCGAACACCTCAAAATAAAACGTAGAGGATGTTTTGAGATGAACTTTTATATCTGAATTTTTGCGCACCCGTTACCTTTGAATATTTAGCTTGTCCAAACTTGTGGTCAGCGCGAGCCAGGCTAACAGGCTTCCATCTACCCAGGTTGAGGTCATCAACAGCTTATTGCTTTTGACCGCTAAACCCGTGATCTACTTGATCAACTTGTCAGAGAAGGATTTCATTCGCCAGAAGAATAAGCACCTTCCAAAGATCAAGGCCTGGATTGACGAGAATGCTCCTGGAGATGTCATCATTCCATTCTCTGTATCTTTTGAGGACCGCTTGACCAGGATGTCCGAAGGAGAGGTGGCTGAAGAATGCAAGAAGCTCGGCGTCAAGAGCGCTCTTCCAAAGATCATTCTTGCCATGAGGAGCGCCATGAACCTCGGTAGTTTCTTCACCTGTGGTGCGGATGAAGTCAGGCAATGGACCATCCGAAAGGGCACTAAGGCCCCCCAGGCTGCTGGTGTTATCCACTCCGACTTTGAAAAGACGTTCATCCAAGCCGTCATCTTCAAGTACGATGATCTCAAAGAGTTAGGGGATGAAACCGCTGTTAAGGCTGGTGGAAAGCTGCAAACAAAGGGCAAGGACTACGTAATGGAGGATGGTGATATGTAAGTTACCCTCCCTTGCCATATTTCACAACAATCGCTGATTATCGTGCTCTCTAGTGTTTTGTTCAAAGCTGGTGCTGCCAAGTCATAAATAAGTAACATGTCTATGACAATGATAACGACACGCAATGGATGAACCAAAATTAGGCCCACATGGTGGGCTTCGTAGGGAGGGTTGCTGGCAGCTACTTGGCTACTTGGGGAATAATGTCCAGTTCTCAAGCCAAATACTTGTGGAATTATTTTTACTGGCTTCTGGAACCAGTGGTTGGCGTTAGTCAGGGAAAGAGCTTTATATCTGATGCAATTAATTAATCTTCAACTTCCGTCCTCCAATACTAGCTGTAGTCTAGTATATGTCCAATGCGCAGTCACATACACAAATTTGAAGATCTAGGTAGTTGAAGACCATTCTATGTACTTGACCCGCCATTGTGGGAGATTCGTTCGGTGCATTGTACCCCGCAAGTTGCGCCGGGACTTGTCTTAGGAATGCTACCTAGTACAACAGTGGGGGGTACTCAGCCCGTGGTTCCTGGAATTACGCCTGTAACACAAACTTCCATCGCCTCTCGGGCGCAATAGAGCACCGAATGGCCCCTAGGGCCAGCACCGGGTTCCTGGTGGGGCCGTGGACCCCACTATACCAAGGAATAGATGCAATCCCTTTCTTGATCCTCCCCGCACAGCTCCAGCATTGCAATTGAGTCAGACAATTCCCTCTAATATCCC
>Ga0307511_10004938_pt1 | contig 13608 bp, 12 predicted proteins | sample 13_EM_MG_FD_200266 | JGI IMG/M metagenome (GOLD analysis project Ga0307511, IMG submission 200266) | Populus trichocarpa ectomycorrhiza microbial communities from riparian zone in the Pacific Northwest, United States - 13_EM | ecosystem: Host-associated > Plants > Roots > Unclassified | place...
AAGGAAAAGACATCTGCCCTCGGTATATACAAACAACCCCCCCCCCCATCATCGTCCAGCCCCTCACTCAATGTGTCAAAACCCCCTCCGAATGTAACGTGTGTGACGTCCAGTGTGACATTGCTCATATCCCGTGTATGACGTATTCCTTCAAATCCCCCTGTCCTGCCTCGGGTGACCCCTATTCCAGTCGTATTTTTCCGTCGAGAAAAACCTCCCACCTAGCCTCATAGCCGCTATCTCTTTCGCGGACTTCGTGTATATGACCAGGGAGGAGGCTTCTTTCCCTCCTCGCCTGTCCTCTGACAACAGCCATCTCACTCCCATCACCTCGATCCCTGTGTTATCTTCCTGAATCCACCGACCCAACTTGCCTAGTTTATATCGTATGGGGATGCCGTGTATGACAACGGCTTGTGCATATGGCCGACTCCCAGGGGTAGGTTTCTCCGTCCTCTCCCTTCTCCGTCCTCTCCTCCAGTTTGACCCCGAACCTCCACTCTCGTATCCGCTGTCCTCCTTCTCGTAGCCGCTTAAGTCCTCATACGGCTTCCAATCATCCAATGATATTGTGTGTGCTGCTGGCATTAATTGCGGTGGGGCGATCGTTATTGGTATCCCCTGACTCGCTGCCTGTGCGTATGACTTCCTCCCCTCTTCATTTCGTGTTTGGATTTCCTCTGGAAGTGCCGTTATTTTATCCAATGCCCAAGAGTCATCCGTCTTCGTTGCTGAGGCCTCCCTCCCCCCCTCCTCTCGTGTTGGGATCTCCTTTGGGATTCCCTCTGGAAGTGCCGTCGTGTTGTCTGATCCCTCCTCTGTCTGTGCTGCCGACTTCGTGTACTCCGGGAGTGCCGTCGTTTCATCCAATGCTTCCTCCGTCTGTACTTCTGCCTCCGTGTATATGTGATGCGAGGTCTCCACTCTTTCCTTCAAAGCTTCCACCTCTGCCTCGTGCTCTTGCCTCATCATTTCCATCGATTCCAACCTTGCCTCCATTGTTGCCAAATTCTTTCGTGTAGTGTCATGCGCCTCCATGTCTATGTGGTGTGCGGCCTTCAAAACTTCCACCTCTGTCTCGTGCTCTCGCTTCCTCGATTCCAAACTTGCCTCACACTCTCGCTTCGCCGTTGCCACCCGATCCGCGACCGCCAGTACAGCCCTCTCCGAGATGACTTCCAACTTTCGCTCGTACTCTCGCTCCATAGTTGCCATCCTCTCTCGTTGCGATTCCGTGATTTCGTCCAACTCGTCATATTGTGTCGCTGCCTCCGCGTATGTGCTGGGTTCTGTGGCGTTTGTCATGCCCAGATCATCTGACAGTTGTTGTGCTCGAGTAGTGAGCATCTCGTATGCCCGGTTGCCCCTAAGTTCTTCCATCACTGTTCCCTTCAGTCGTTCCTTTTCCGCCGTTACGTAGGCCATAGTGTAGGCCTTTATTCCCTCCACGGCTGCCCAAATTCGCTTGTCCTGCTTCTCTCCACCTTCTTTGATCCATTCCTCCACTCGTGCGCTAGCCTCGTACATCGCGTTGCTGATATCCGTCCATATCCTTTGTTCCACCTGGTATTGCTGGTGGCGTGTGTGTGGTCCCTTCCCTGTGTGTTCCGTTGCCTCCGGTACCGCCTTCTTTTTCCCTTTCGCTGGCATGACTCGTTGTCGTTATGTGGGGGCCCGATATTGAAAACCCGACTGGTGTGGTAATTGTCAATTCGTTGATTGGGCCGTTGTTGCTGTTCGTTTAGGCTGCAGTTCCGAGTTGTGACCGTCGTTTCTGATACGTTGTCGTGGGGTGTGGGAGTTATCGTTCGTCTGGTTGGGTATTATGGCCGTGATGTTGATGAGTTGGCCTCTCCGTTGATACAGGTGTTGCCGGAAGTCGTGCAGGATATCGTGGGATTCACGAACTTCAAGCTCGGCGGAGAGGGTCGTAGTGTTGGTTCCCCCGATATCTGTGTTGATGATGTCGTTGCCGCTACCGCGGGCTTTCCTATGCCGTTGTCCGTTCGTTCGTAGCTCCTCTAGGCGTCCCGTGCTCTTCGTTTCCGCTGTTTTCTCGTGTTTTTGTGAACTGATCCACCATGCTTTTTGAGTCGTACTTGGTATATGTATGATGCTACGATGATCAACTGGAACAAGAGAGAGAAGAATCGAGAGACTGAAAGACTGCACTATAACCCAAAGACCCACTTCTATGACGAATCACCCCTAGCATTGCCACTAGAGGAACATCTTGTGCCTTCAGATCATATGTATAAGCTCGAGATAGGTACTGTGTGGAGTTACCCTGAGATATCGCTAATCCTTGGCTTGCTTAGCTCTAGCGTAAACCATAATCACTTGATTTATCCCATTATATTCGAGTGAACAACTATAGTGCATACATATTGTACTACCCCAGGGCCCTCAGCGCTTACTTGGGGAAACTTGAGTGCTCAAGACAATGCGCAAGACAAGTTTCCAGGACAGTTGCAGTGGGAATTTTGGAATCCTGTGGGTACACAACACCCGAGATCTTAAAGCACGTGGGTAGCTAAAGAAAATAGAGAGATTAGATTGGTTTATGCCTGGTGTACGTGTACGGCGTTGCGTTACAATTCAGGGTGGCTAGAAGATTACGGTAAGTATATATGCGTAACTTCGCATGGAACACTTTGACCTACGCATTGTCACTTCTTTTACTCTCTTTCTCCCCGTTTTAAGCATTGAGATTATCAATGGTCTCTAGCGTCCTAGGCTAAACCTGACAGGGTCGGGAAAAGGAATCGAAGAAGTAAGGCAAGTGCAATTAATGTATCTAAGATAGCTGGGTCAAGAAGTCCAAAGATCTTTGGGGGCAGATCATTACTCATATTCAAATTATTCTAGCTTATGATGAGAGATTGCAACCCCCGGCATAGTCTGGAGATTATCGGCTTCCTCCGGGCCAGTCTCTGCCCCTCAAGTTCTACTTACAAAGTTCTATAAACCTCATTGCACAAACCCTGCTACTTGTGCGCACCATTCCGGATCACTCCACACTGCCTCCCAGGTCTGCCCTTTCCCTACCCATGGTTATTGAAGGAGATGCCCCACGTTCTGAGTTGTCTAGCCATCGCAGATGCAGCCTGCTAAAGAAGTCCATTAAGAAACCCATAACAAAGGAATAGTCGGCTTTTTCACCCCTCCATGGAGATGTGACATGCCCTTAACGGTCAAACACTATGGTGCCACCAGATGAGCATAGCACGTCAGTTACCAGCTGCGTGGTTGGTGGGTTACTTGTGGGGTTATTGTCCTGTAACTTGTATCAGCTCTGCTCAACAGAGGCCCTAGGGCGAGGGGCTACTCACCTCAACCGCTTTCTTAGCACCTTCGCCAGCTTCATTCCATTCGCAAGGAATCTGCCAAAACTGTACCTGGCATCCACTACCCTCTAAGTCTCGCAACTCCTTCAGCAATATCTTCCACAAGTCTGCATTCGCCACGGGTGCCCCAGTACCAGTCTTCCAATCTCGCTTGATCCAGGCTCGGAGCCTCTCGGTAATCCCCAAGACCACATACTCGCTATCACACGCAATGACTATGCTGTCAAAGCCCCCCACAGGCCAGTACATAAGCGCCAGGCCAAGAATGGCAGCACGTAGCTCTGCACGATGGCTGGTGTGGGGGATCCCGTTATTCTCAAGGGGCACATTAATCCCATCACTCATGACCTCCTTGCAGGTGAAGACAACCCCGCAGCCACCTCGTGGCTCAACCCCACTATCCCCACCCCAGCTGCATGCCCCACTGCAAAAGATGAGCATCTGTCTCTGGTCATTCCTCCGAATGAATTGATACTCGGGATCAGGGTCGTATACACCCCGGCCAACGGTGAAAAGGTCGAAGGGTGTCCGCGTTGTAGGGTAGGGGTGGTAGCGTCGGTTTCGATCAGCCAGCAAAGCTGGAATGGCAGGACAAATCTCGAAGTCATGTCCACGGCGAGGGTCGGGGGCGTTATCTGGTATAAGCACGTCTTGGAGGCGAGGCGGGACCTCAGTCGCGATGTTTACTGGCATACCGAATGATAGATGCTTTACGTGCTGTTCTGTGTCTGAAGGCCAGCCTGGGATCTACGTGGAATCACGACCAGTCTACCTCCGAGGCCGTATACCAAGCACACCAGCCCGTCCGGGCTAGGAGGGGCAATGTTGAAAGTGCACGGCCGTCTGCCATGACCTCACCCATACACCCTAGTTAGATGGTGCGACGCCCTATGGCTGCCACCATAACCGTAACCTGCCACCATCATGGTTCTGGCAGTGGCCCTACGCCATTCCAGTACACGTTGGAATAACCATGTATATGTCTAGATCAGTTTGATCATGTCCTAGATCATGTCTTTCGATAATATATATATCCGAATACATATCGATCTATTGTCAAATACCTTTGATAGTCATATATCCATTACCACTTATTGCTGCTATCCTTACATCACTTGCTACATCGTCATTTAACAAGTATGTCATTCTGATTACTTCCCTGTCCTCATTATGATTTCAGTTCGATCTTTTGGAACTAAGTAGAGTAATAATGATGCAATGGCGTTTATTTAGGTTTACCTTACATGTCCCTCACGTGTCCCCTACACTCAGATGCCTGTGAGGTTTCTTCGGCAATCAGTAGTAGGCCGAGCGAGATACATCTGTATGGCTCTCTTTTGAGTTTTATTTTATGATAATAATTGCGCATGGTCCCTCGTACAACACATGTCTAACTGTGCATCTAGTGCATGATCGAAACTTGACATACTACAGTTGGGGTCAATTGCATGACAGAATTCAATCGATAATTAACATTTAAGCATTGCTTTTCACACTCGCCTTGGTTGGTACATGTAAAATCATTGGTTTCTTTGAAGACTCTACATGTGGTAGTAGAGTGCTGGTGTTTCTCGCATAAACAAAGGGAGTAGCAGTTGGGCGGGCTTCAGTTGGAGCTTTGAGGATTACTACCTCTGTAAGATAGAGTGAAGTTGCAAGTTCGGCTTTCAATACAATTGTACAAAGCTGGCCTCTAGTAACATACAATGGAGTGTCGAAGGTACTTGTGTTGCTCAATGAATGCTATGGTTAGAATAAATCCATACCACAAGGTGTACATGTGCGACGTTGCGTTTCAATGCAGGGAACGTATGGTAAGAAGTACATTATGTTGGCATATCTTCTTCTTCTTTAAACGAGGAATGGGAATTATTAATGGTCTAATGCATGAAATATTCGGCAGGTTTTAGATAACTTGTGCCCGTCCTTTTGGATGAGTCAGCTGCAAAAAAATAAATCGTCTTGGTACGAGAACGTGTGAAATCCATTGAGCAACCCATATATGTGGACATAACCATCGTTTCCCCCCTCCTAGTACAGGCCTCCGTAGAGATATGTGACATGCCTTCCGCCGGTAAGCCCAGATCATGCGCTGAAGGCTAGATCTCCAAATCGATGTATAATGTTTCCTTTATCAGCTCGGTGGTCGGTGGATTATCAGTGGGGTTATTCTCCTGTGACCAACGTTAGCCCTGAGCCCCTGCCATCAATGGATGAGAGAGCTATTCACCTCAGCTGCCTTATTTGCACACCCATAGGCTTCATTCCATTCCCGAGGGATTTGCCAGAACTGCACATGACATCCATCGTTTTCTAACTCTCTCAACCTCTCAAGCAATTTGTTCCACAAATCTGCATTTGCCACGGGCCTCCCAGCACTATTCTTCCAACCCCTCTTAATCCACTTTTGCAGCCACTCCGTAACTCCCAAGACCACATACTCACTATCGCAAGCAATGACCATGCTTTCAAAGCCCCCCCCAGGCCAGAACTGAAGATTTAAACCAAGAATGACAGCATGTAGCGCTGCACGATTGCTACTGTGTGGAATTCCATTATTCTCAAGGGGACTGTCAAGGCCATTAGGCATGATCTCCCTGCCACTGAAAACAACACCACAACCACCTCGTGGCTCGACCCCGCTATTCCCACCCTGCTCATTGCTGATGCATGCTCCGTTGCAGAACATGAGCATCTGTCTCTGGTCATTCTTTCGAATGAATCGATATCCGGGAACTGTAGAGGTGTTCTGGCCAATAGTGAAGAGGTCGAAGGGTGCCAGTGTTTCAGGATACGTCTGGAAGCGCCGGTTTCGATCAGCCAATGAAGTTGGAACCGCAGGGAAAGAACACTGGATTCCATATTCCCGACGAGGATCGGGGGCGTTCCGAGGTGTAGGCAAATCCTGCAGGCGAGGGGGGATGGATGTCGCTGTGTTTGTTGGCATGCTGGATGGTTCCAAGTGATGGATCCTTTGCCAGCTGCGCTGAAGGGATATCGCCAGGTCTGACGCTGATAGGGTTGTGCCTGGAACTAGTTGTCTTAGTTCGGTCGGCACCCTTTATTAGTCTTGAGATTAAAGTTCATTTAGACTCACCATGAACTAGCTGTAACTCGAGCTCTCACAAGCTTTCCTTGTTTTGAATATTTTACCATTCCGAGCAAATAATACCTCCTCTACAAGCCAAAGTAGCCCACACCTCGCCCCCCACCTCCTTTTCCCGCCCCCCAACCTCCTTCTCTCGCCTTCTCTCGCCTCCCATAAATTACACGCAGAATGACTTACACCCCATCCTCTGACCCATTACACATCTTTTCCCACCAACCGCCTACATTCCTACACCATTAGTTCCTGTACACACATTGACCAATCACTCCCTATATCTAATATACGAGAATCTATATGCACACTCTATCGCAGACACATTTACTTCAATCACTTTAGTAGCGGCATTAGTGTGAGGGGATGATATTTACCCACAAAAAACGTATTTTTATTTGTAAACTTATGCCTCAAGGGCCACGTGCGAATCGGGGAATTAGCAAGCTTCCTGAGTTTTAACAAGATTCTCAAGGGCTTCTTAATGATACCAATAACAACAATGTGCTAAACTTCATAAAGGTGTCGAAATTCAATGAACTACACTAAGATCCTCTAAAATAAATCCTACTGCTTCTAACGTCCTATAGCCCAAGGTCTCGTTTCCGGCTAAGTCTTCGTTTCCAAGGGAGTATGCGTGTAATGGGACCACTCATAATCACATCTTTTCTTTTGCTCTACTGCTGCTGCTGCACCCCTGGATCCCGTACCCCTTCTAACATCGAGTATACCCAGCATAAATTATGTACGTATACCACATGATTTCTGTTCCCGGAATTCAATGTAAAGGTAAAAGCCACAAGGACCCGCTTCCAATCAATCACTAGCATGCGACGGCGTGGGTGTTTCCCGGAGTGGAATACTCAATCGACCTCCATTCTCGACCTCGGCCCACTCTGTCCAATCAACCCGTTAATCCTGTCAAATACATCCCCCCAAGCCCACCCTGCTTTCCCCCAAATCCGAATATCTACACCGCAATGTTGACCATCTTCTATCCGACCTCATCCCCTCACGCCTATCATTTAAAATCCTGCCAAGCCCTGTGTATATGTATATTGCATTAGCTCTCAGCTTCGACGTTCTTCCTTCCACCCCGGCCCAGGGTCGGTCAAATTTTCCAAGAACTCCCCAAATCCTGAACTATCCGTCAACGTACAACCATGGCCCCACACTCCACCTCTCATGGAAAGGGTTGTGAACCCCACCCCACCAGTCTACCTAGTTATCACCTAACGAGCTTCTTTCGGGCTGTAAATATAACCCCTAGATCTATGTGATTTTTACGATACCTTGCCATACCTCGACGGATAATGAGCGGTGTCCAATTCACCGCGAAACTTGGCGCGCCCAGACTAAACTTGGCATGAGACACACGTGCCCTGACACCTGAAACGGCAGCCGCCAAGCTGTCAGCGCTTAGTGTAGTTCGGCGTTGCTATTTTCAGCATCACAACAAAGCCATGATCAGGGTACCGGGCGCAATCCTGCCTTCTAGAACTATTTGCAGCCTCTGTTTTTAGTTAGCATTCTACGCCGGAATCTGCCCTCTCCAAAATTCCATGAAATAAGCTCAGCATCGCTGACCCTTGGTAGTACCTAATGCTGCACAGAGTGCGAAGGCGGAGAAAGTGGAACTGACGGCCTTACAGCAACGGGTATATAGGTAGTTGAACTTCTCTGCCGATGTAAGCTGTTGCTTTTAACTTTGTCCAGTAGAGTCTTTGACCCCCTTAGGAAACATTCCATCTCCTCTGTTTTCGAGCGTCTTTGATTAGATCGCTGTTCTTTTCTTATTTTCCCGATATTAACCCCTACCGGTACATATCTTAATCCATAATCAGATATTCACGACTGCATCCAGCCGGTCTTGGGAAAATTCTATTTTCAATATCCTAATCAATTCAAAATACAATCCTTCGATTCCCACCATTGTCAATACCAGGATGTACTCAAAACTCACCTTCCTTGCCCTTGTCACTGCCGTCATCACCTCCACAGGCTCCGCGCAAAACACTACCTCGAGCGCCCAGGACAAAGCCATCACAGATGCCTACCTCATCTGTAGCAATGCCGCTGGCAGCACCTGCCCCAACACCTACAAAATCGCATCCTGCCTCGAAGGCATCGAGCCCACCATTTGGGGAGAGTATGACGCAAACCACAACGCAACCAACATCTCCACCACCCCACTTGGGAATGTCATCAAAAACACTAAACTAAAAACTTGCGTATGCTCACAGCCTCAGCTCCAGGGATTGGAGGATTGCATGAAGTGTGTTCGTAAAGAATCAAAGTTGACGGGAGAACTTGATTTATTCGGAGTTGGCTTCATTGCCGAAAGGGTGTGCGGGGTAGTGTTGCCTGGTTTTGAGTTATCCCAGAAGGGAAGAACCAATACTAAGACGTTCCCGTCAACCTCGACGACGAATTCGACGACAACTCCGGGGGGGAATCAGACTGATACAACGACTCCTACCCAGACTCCACCCTCCCCGGGTTCGAATGAGACGACAACGACGCCCACACTGGGCTCGAATGGGACAGTGCAGACGCCTACGCCAACCCAAACGACATCACCATCACAGTCATCGGGGGCTGCAGTGGCGAACGCGGTGGTTAAGCATGTTGCTGTGCCTGCGGGGATGGCCGCGGTGGTGGCTTTTGGAATGTCATTCCTTTAATCACATGATCCAGATACTTTGTTTCGACTGAGTGTTTTTATTTGAACCATATAGCCCTTACTTGATGGTATATTGATGGGTATATCTTCCACAAAGGTGCTTGTTTTCCATTTTGTATCTGCCCTGTATTGAAAATGTTCTATTATGTTTCTATTTTTTTGTTTAGGCGTCATTGGTGTTTGGTATTCGATAGAGGATATAAAATTTCAATATTCGATCTCTGAGTTCTTCTATGACATACTGTCAGCTCCCACCTTATTTCCAGCTTTTACAGATCTGTGAATTTACCCATCCATCAAGATTCCATTTGTGCGCCAGCCAAAATAGATATCATTTCCTATTCGACACTTTCTCGGGGGTTTAGGTCAGCTGGCTCGTAGACGAATCATCCCGCTTTATAGCAGTGGGGAGTATGAAAACGTCGTAAAAACCGTGAGATTTCTCCCAGGATGCCAATTGTAGCGACAGATAGATTGTGGATAGGGCGGAGGGCAGGAAGCTGCAGAGCTGAAGCACGACTCCACCGGAGTGTAAATATTCTGTTTCCAGTGACGGAGGGTTGAAGACTCCAGCCTATCCCCCTAGTGCATGGCTGTCCTCATTGGTGATGTGATTGTGTAGGTACATCAGATGGAAGCAGAAGGAGTTGGTAAACTATGGAGGTTGAGAGTGAAGAAAGAGAGTCTTCACGATGAATGTTTTTTTCACTTGCGTGGGTAAAAGAAGATTCAGTTGCCTGAGGAATAGGTAGCAATAGAACAACATAGGAGACCGCACGCAATATTGCCAGTAGCTCACCATATCGCTCATCTCTATGTATGTACTCCGTTACAGGGTCCTAGTCTCGGTCCGAGAGTCCTATAAATTACAATAAACGACAGTTACAACCCCGCGTAACCCACTTTTGTTCCATGCAGGAAGTGGCCAGTCTGGTTGATCGTTTCTAGTCGAGTTGCACTACCCCCCTCTCCGGGGAGCAATATAGTAGCAAGACTAGTACTCTAGGTCCCTGGTTACTAAGTAACCATAAATATCCCGAGAGGCGGGGAAAACAAGGAAAAAAGGGCGCAGCTGGGAATTGAATCCAGACCACCCGCCCCTTTACCAGACAGCAGCAAGGATACTACGTAGCAGGAATCATACCTATAGCACGTTGCCCGCCTAGAAGTAGCATGGAAACAAGTAGCCTTCTACACGGTGGGACATAGAAGAAGCCCCCATCACTCTTCTGCAAACCAAACTAACTCTCCAAACTGCTCATCGCTCATGCACCTCGCGCGCCACAGGTACTTGCGGTTTCTATGTTCCTCGCCCGAGATGCTTTTAATCTAGTTCAAGATTAATGTGTACGTACTTTGAATCTAGCGGGGTTTCTGACTGGGTCCTTGACAAGGACTGCATACGAGAGCTAAGGTGTTTTATTATATTTTGGGGGGAGGGGGATTCTACTGACAAGCTACATACGGAAGACGGAGAGCACATCGTGTTCCATTGCCTAGCCCACGCAAGAGCCAGGGCACACCTCAACACCCCAACGAGGTGGGAAGGGCTAGACAGACAGATATGGGTACAGGGGATAGAAGGGGCGGCGGCCCATGGGATGCGGTAGAGTGATTTTTCAGCTATATCTACAAAGAAATGAGCGGTCGAAGATAGGCAAAGGGGGGGTAGTAACTTGCATCACTTCGTTATTCCCACTTTGCCATTTCTTATCGTTACTCTGCTATTGTTACCTGTATATAGACACCGGCTGCCGTCAGATTAGCTTGACAACTGTCTGAATCCAGCAGGATTCTGCTGGCTCATCATAGCCCCCCCCCCATTGGGGCTGTATATGAGTAAATGAGTATAAAAAATAAAATACAAAATACTGACAACCTACCCCGGTTTACTATAGATATACATGATATGCAACATGATATGCAGCTCTACGAAGTAAGATCCAAGGCCCTCACTATACCGATCGGTTACGAGGCAATGCTAGAGTAGTACAAGCTGGGGATAGGAATCGGGGGTATCTGGAACGTTAGGGAGCTCGAGCCACTAGGGCTACAGGAGCCTGACCCCAATCAACTAGTCACAATCTAAAGCGATCACAGGACAAGGGAAAATGAAATTCGACGCCGGTAGGCGCAGCACCGGGGCTACAAAAATCAGCCCACTGTGGTATGCCTAGGAAATAAAGTCCTCAGCACTGGGCGGGTATTAGCCTAGGAGAGATGGAAAAGGTGTGAAATGTGAGTAGAAAGGCATTCTTGTGGAATGATTTTCCCCACTGATGCCGTGGTCTACTCCATAGCAGGAACTTAGCAGGAACTGAGGTGGTAGGAAAACAAAAGAGAGTGGCTTCCCGGAACGTCTCTGCGTTAGAGTTAGGAAGCACTTAGTCCATTTCTGAAACAGAGCATGACTTCCGCACCTCAACTCCGAGAGATCAACGGCCAGGAACAGTGGGGATCAGGGGATTAATAGAAGGGAATGAGCAGCTAACCCACCAAAGACACGACTGGTGGAGGGAAGGAAACCATCCACCTGACCAACAAGAGTAGCTGTCGTCTACGTCACCCGGCCAAAGAGCACTTTGGCTCCTAAATAGGACCGCCAAACGGGGAAGACATCCTTCACTTCTCATCTACCTTGAAACCACCCTGACACCTCCAAATCGGTACAAACACTGCGGATTCCTACCACTAACAAAGAGCTCGAATAGGAAAGAGGCCCCCAATTCTCAGGATTGAGTTATTAGTTTATTGCGTTGTGATGAATATGTCGCTTTACTTGACAATTTGGAGGGATTGTTTTAATTTTGTTTCCATCTCTGTTGGGTATTTACCGGACTATTAGGGTATATTTATGTAGCTTAATATCGATTGGGATGGCATTGGAGATTCAACGCAGCTAATTTCTATAGAACTGTATCTAAACTATGGGGGACAACTCCATGCTGACGTGTCTATGCCCTAGTATATAGTCAATGCCAGCCCTAGAACCACAAGACTTCTAGATCATGAGGCATACCACGGTCTACCATCAGCGATATTCCACGCAGCGAAAAAAAGGGAATACAACAGAGCCTTGGTCCACCAATAAACCTCTGCGGGCTCTGCAACTGCCAACCCCCTCAACCAGCATTTTTCGGAGCCCAATGGACTCCCAGGGTAATACGTGAAGTTAAGACCGTTCCTGAAACTGATATGCCATACCCTGCATGGCGAATTGCACGGCGGATATAGTGAATTTGGGAAGAGAGTCTAACCCCGGAATAGAAATATGAAGGAAGAAACGCCGGCTGTACTATGTATATAAAATCGTTCTCGGGAACAAATTATGTAATGAAAAACGAGAATAGTAAACCTAGAACACAATAAGGAAGCGTCGTGACTGTCTCAAAAAGGGGGGAAGTGTTTACCATATCTGGAGGATTCAGGGTAACATAATAATAGCCCAGTATAAGGAATGTCCCACGAGTTGACAAAATACCGGTAATTTTGAGATGGGAGTAGATATCTTGAGCTCATTTCTAACTCTGGTAAAAATAGAGTTGCCTCATGCGTTCTCCCATCTAGTGCCAATGCCCTTGATAAAATACTTCCCTCAGCAAACATACGAGTACATCACAACATCGTCTCTCTACCAGTCACCGCCCTATATGGTATAGTCTTTCGGCTGCGTCGTTGTCGTTGCCGGAATCCCCGTTGACATGAAGCTAGAATTATTGGAGTCGGAATAGGTTAAGGAAATCTCCGTGGTCAAGTGAGTGCTCTGGTGAGTCCGAGTCCTGCTCAGTTCTCAAGTCTTCCTCTCTGCTTGCGTGTTGGATACAGTCTAGAATTCTCCTCACTATCCTCATTTGGTTAGTTCCCCCCGGAGCCGCCCTATACCTGCACAAAGGAAGGATATGCGAGTTACAGTATACTCTCGAAATAAAACTTTATTTGAAAAGAACCTCCATCAAATGAGAATATTCAGCTAACGAGGTTACGCAATATATTTGGCAAACAAGCTAGCCATTATAGGGGGGGCTATCGACAAGAAATGGCACACCGTGGTGCTGTATACACGGTCTAAACGTACGTCTATGGTTCAGGGGTTTGTTACTCCGGGGAACGAAGAAGTTGTTGGTAATGGATTTCCTCTATTACTTACACATCAACAAGATCTAGCTGCTCGACTTCAATTAGGACCGCTCAGGGATACTAGAGAATAGTTTGTCTATCGCGAACGCCGACGCATCTGTAAGAATACGAGGTTATCCAGCGGATAAGGGACTCTTTGAGAGAGAAAAGTATATTCAAAAGGGCTATCTAGCTATCGGTATAGTCTTGTGTGCTAGACCTATCGATAAGAGGGAACAAAATTAACATGAGAAACCCGCTGCCTATACAGCATACGACGGGGTAATGCAACACGACCGGGATATGCAACAAAACAGCTGTAGGGTAGAACTCAATGGGTTTTCAGTAGAATTGGACGGTAG
>Ga0307511_10004939_pt1 | contig 13606 bp, 13 predicted proteins | sample 13_EM_MG_FD_200266 | JGI IMG/M metagenome (GOLD analysis project Ga0307511, IMG submission 200266) | Populus trichocarpa ectomycorrhiza microbial communities from riparian zone in the Pacific Northwest, United States - 13_EM | ecosystem: Host-associated > Plants > Roots > Unclassified | place...
TGCTTTCTGGTACAGCCAGAAAGCAGGTTTTCTGGAAAGGCCAGAAAACAGGTTTTTCAGACTCCAGAAGGCTTGGCAGCTAGTATAAGTACTGAGCCGTTCCGCCCTTCTGGAGGAGGATTCTCAGATCAGATCACTTTAGACAGAGTTTAGCCAAGCCTTAGATAGCTTCAATACAGAGAGATTACACCTGTTAATTCTCTTCCCGCTTGGGAAATCTGTATGCTCTTAAAGACCCTCTGAGTCCTCGACTTAGCAGAACCAACAACAGACATACACTATCACTCTGGTGATAGTATAGACTCTGTTAAACGGCCCGCTGTGCTATTAGTGGCATCGCCCATTACAGATGACTTTAAAGGATCCTATCTATTTAGTGGATAGTATAGGGAAGTTATATCTGTCTAGCAGGTACTTTGTTGCCAGCCTGACTTAAGATCCAATAGGGTAGGCAGGAGATACCATTCTCTCTTTATGGGCTTGTTGTATTAGCTGAATCTTAGCTTTGGTAAGATTTTCTGGACTCTCATATAACCTTTTGGCTAGGTTGGAAAAGTAGAGCATTGGTAGGGGAAGTGGTGTAGATACTAGCTTTGGGTTAAAGCCTAGGAGGATATGCAAAGGAGATTTCCCTCTGGGTCCACTACCAGCAGTATTCACCTCTAGTTCAACCGAAGTTGCTACATGTACCCAATTTTTACCATCTTACAACTTCTTAGCAGCAAACATAGGAATAATAATCTTGTTCTTTCCTTCTGAGCCTCCATCAGTTTGTAGGTGATATGCAGTAGAGGCTTTACACACCTAACTCTAACTGAATTTGACCAATCTTGAAATGTTGTTGACATACAAAGAATATCTTGATCTGTAATAATCTTATAAGGCAATTCAACAGTGGGTTTGATCCACTTTTCAAAATGTTAAATCACATCATTAGTATTGAGTTCTTTAATTCAAGGTATTAACAATGTAAAATCAATGCTTCTACAAGAAATGACTAATTCCTAATGAAAGGAAATATTCTTAGATCCTGCTCCTTTCAACTTCTAATAACCACGAATTAATTCAGAACAGGATATAGTAACAGGTTCCATACTAAGAAAATCTATTACAATACTTTCCCATGGTTGGGTTGGTACATTCAATGGTGTCAGGTACCCAATTGGTAATTGGGTGGAGCCTTTTGTGGATTGAAAAATTCTATAGCTCCTGACATAATCTTGGGTATTATAGTAGAAGTTCTGCCAGTAATATTTACTGGTTAGTTCTTGGTATATTCTGTCTAGTCCTCCATGTCCTGGATAAGTATGGGCTAGTTGTAGTAGGTATTCTTGTTCTGACTTACTTCTGATTTTGAGTTCTGTTCATATTACCAACTTCCATGTTACTCTCTTAAGAATGTACAGGAACTTGTTCTTACACTGGACAGTAAGGATTTTTTCTCCATCTCTTGCTTTCTCTTATATGTCTTTATACAAGTTGTCTTTTTCCATACATTCCACATACTGCTGACTAAGGTCTTTGTCTTGTAGCCAGTTTGCTACTATATGGTTAGTGTGTATGTGGTCATTCTCATCTTCCTCAAGTGCTATAGTGTCTGCACTATATTGCACATTAGCATGTCCACTCCTTATTATTAGCTTTTTCTTAACCTTGCAAGTATTGTTTTTGTTGTGTCCTTTACAGAAGGTACATTTACTAATGGAGGCTTCTAGTTTGGAGGTGAGGTTTGTGCACATGACTCCGCATTGTTCTTGTTGTCCATATTTGGCGCCGATTCGGATGGTGGTGTGTAGGATATTGGAGCCATTGTCAGGTGGAGGTGGTATATCTTTGTGTGTTTGTTATATATGGTTTAGCTGAGTTGCATACCAAATATTATTAGGTATCTGCAGGTATCTGTGGATTTTTTCCTCCATTTTTCTTTGTTCTTCTTGCCATGCTGGTATGACTTTTGCTTTTTTACTAATCATTCTCACTTGTTATTTGGGGTGTAGCTTAGTGCTTGTTTCGACTGGTTTAGGCCATTCTTTTGGATTGAGTCTGGTGGTTTCAATTATGGGGTTATTTTGGTGAGGGAAAACTTTTATATATTTTTGCTTCTATTCATTACTGACTCTTTGAGGAGCTGAAGGAGGATGAGAAGTATGATGGAACTTTAATTCCTGTGGTTCTTCATCCTTGCATCTAGTTGGTGAATACTGTCTTCTTCTGAGTATTCCTGTAAGAGTGGGGTTCCCCTCTTGCATTTGATCATACTTTATATTCCATTTCTTAGTTGCTCTAATCTGTCTAAACATTTCTTCCAAAGTAGGTCCCGGGTTGTCTCTCATTTCTTCTTCTTCTTTAATTTCAGTTTCCACCTGATTACTGTTCTTTAGCCCTTCAAAGGTCCATTCTGGGTCTTGTGAAGGAGGAGGAGCAGGAGGAGCCATAGTAGTGGAGTTAGTAGGTTTTTTGTCAATAATTTTATTGCAGTTGAGTATGTTTGATTTCTGTTTTCCTTTGCTTGCAACATAGGACGAGTTTTTTCAATTTTTTGGGGCATCTACGGAGTTCTAAAATTTTTCTGATGATCAGTTTGACCTATTTGATTAATAAAATTGCCTAAATAGGTTAAATGGCGAGTTTTTTGTCCAATTTTCACATATTGGCCCTATATATATCACCCTAAAACTCGAGCCGTGGTGCATACTAGTTTTACTAACTTTCCCAATTCCACTTGTTCCTGTTGTTCCTGCTACTGCTGAGCTTGTGCTCTAGTTGTAGGAGAACCAGTTACTATGGCCTGCTGCCTTTCATTCCAGGCAGTCCTTTGTTGAAGCTCTTGATGTCTCCAGTCCCTTTATATATAGTTATGTTTTAAGTTACTATAGTCTAAATATAATTCATTTGTATACCTTCCCTACTAGAAGATATCTCCCACCCTCGTGCTGCTGCTACTACTAGGAGAGTTGGAGTATTATAGCCTATCGTAGGGCTTGGTTTCAGAAGAAGGTGGGTAGACTGGTTTGTAGGTGTATCCACTCATGGTGCTTCTGTTAGGTATGCTTGTTAGGTGGTTGATGTTGAAAGCTGGTGGTAGAAGATGTAGGTATGAAATGAAGATGAGATTTACTACTACTAGAGGTGGTAGTGTAGAAGTGTAGTATAGTAGAGAGGAAAGGTTAGAGCTAGAGGGGGAGGCAGAGCCCTTTTATGTACCTGCTTTACTCAATGTGTCTCCTATGAAGTTCTCCTTTCCTTCTATGTATTCTATGGTGATGTTAAACTCATTCATTACTTGTTGCCACCTGAACTACATTTGCTTATCTTGCCACGTAGTTATAAATATTAATAGAGGTTTGTGATCATTTCGTACTATCACTTTGTGGCCTTGTAGCTCACCTCCGAATTGCCTCTGTTAGTTAACAATTGCTAATAATTTCTCATCAGTTGTTGTGTAATTTGTTTGACCCTTGTTCAAGTTTCTTGAATGGAATGCTGCTGGCCTGATTACACCATCTCCTTTCTGACCAATCTGTCCCGATAGCCGTAGATTACTTGCATCTGTTATTAGGTATATTTGCTCATTTGAGTCATAATTGATTGGTTTGAGTACTGCATTACCTGTTATTAATTCATTGACTTGTTTAAATCTCTCATCATGTAGGTGAGTCTATTGAAATTGTATTTTTGATCCTGTTAATTCATATAGGCATCTGCCTTTAGTTGCTAGATCCTTGCAGAATCTTGTCACATAGTTTCCCACCCCCATGAACCTTTGTATTTCTTTTCTGTTAGTGGGTGTATTGAAATGTACTACTTCTTGAATCTTTTCTGGATCAGCCTCTAATCCATTATGGTATAGTACATGTATAGGTAATTTTATTCTTGGTGGCATTATTTGGCATTTTTCTAAGTTGAACCACCTCTTGGCTTTTTCCAGTATCTTTAGTACTGCTCCTACCATTTGCATATGTTCTTTATATGTATTATTTCTAATAAGGATATGATCTAGGTATACAATTACAGTTTTTCCAATGAATAGCCTGGAGAGCCAATTCATTGCTCTCTTCATAATTTAAGATGCATTACAATCAACCTGCTGCATTACTAGTGAATCAAATTTTCCCATTTAACATGAGAATGTTTTGTGTTTGACTAAATCAGGGTGGTGCCTCATATTATAGCATCCATTTCTAAGGTCTAGTTTGGATTTAAATTTCTAATAGCTAGCTAATTAATAATTTAGTTTATACTTGGCATAGGCATTCTTGTTTTATATGTTTTAAGGTTTCTTGATATATAGTTTAGGAGAAACCTTGCCTTCTTACCATCCTTTTTTGATTGGGTAAACATTATTATTTTGTTGAGGGATTTAGATGGTATAATTCTATCAGTTTCTAATTCCTTGTGTATTTTTTCTGTAATTTAATCTGGAACCTTTCATAACTAGGGATATAGTTAGGGTGCCATTCTGCACATTCTATTACCTCTATCCTGTATTGTATAATTTTCATTTGTTGCTGGCACTGTAATGCCACATGAGTAGTTTTTGAGTAGTAATAGCATTTACCTTCCTGTTTGAGTTTTTCCCTTTCTCCAAAAGATGAGATATTTAACATATCGTCTTTTCTCTTCCTGGCACTAGGGAAATTTCCATACAGTTCTCCTGGTCCTTATTTTGCATTGGCTGCAGGAGCTACAATCTTCTTCTTTTCAGTAGGGAAATTGTAATTTGATATGACAAATTCCATTGATTTTCCTGCCAACTATTGTTTATCATGTGGGCTTTGTATTCTATTTGGGTTTATCATTAGTAGGGGTTTATAAGTTTATATCATAATAGCTTCAACTTTTTCTACCCAGTTGACAATTTGTTCAAATTCTATATCCCAATCAACTGCTAATTTAACTTCTTATTTAATTAGGGAGGTCAGGCCACTTACAAATTTCATTTTGATTGCATGGTCTGAGATAAGAGCTTTACCCTGATTGTCTCTGCATCTGAGTTGGTAGTCTTGCAGTTGTTGTGCAAATGTGTTGATAGGGATGTGTTGTACAAATTGTTCTTGGTGGTAGCCTTCATACCTTTTCCATACTACTTCCCTTGCTGTGGATAGGATGATCTTTCTTCTCAGAAAAACCATAAAACCATGCCTATTCCTCTTCCTTGGTATTGTTTCCTCACTATAGTTTTTTACCCATGTGACATCCATACCAGTGAATTGAAAACTTACCCTTTCCAAAGCTTCTTCCTTTTCCACATCCAAGCCTTGCCAATTCAACCATCTTATCAACTGTTCCATATATTTTTTAAAGGTAATTGTGTGCTTCCATTTTTCTTCTTTACTATCAAAGGTTTCTTGCTCCAATATTTTTGCAAGCCTGGTTGTCTTTTCGATAGTAACTTCTTTAATTTTATTACTATATTGTTTGATTCTAGTAACCTTTTCTCATTCCTTTTGGCTTGATGTTATTTCTCTTACTGACCTATCTGTTTCTGTTCCATATTCTTCAGAGTCTATTTCATCATAATTATCTCATTTGGGTCTAGATTGATCATCACTACTGGAGCTACTGCTTGGGTCTGGGTCTGGATCTGAACCTAATTGGACCTTCTTCTTTTGAGGTAATGTTTTATTTTTTTGTTTCTTAAGTGTTTGTGGCTGTTGTTCTGTTTCTTTGCCTTTATCCTAAGGTGTTTGTAGTCTATCTTTTGATCAACTTCCTGATTCTTTTCCTAGTTGGCTATGAGGTTTTATGATGAATGAATTATTATCTATCCATAATGTTTCTTCTTCTTATACTTCAGTTGTTTCTTTATCATGTAAGTCAATTATTTCTGGAGTTCCTAGTTTATAAGGAGTTCCTAACATAAGGTATTGTTCTATTTAATGCCAGTTCTTTACTAGCCAAAGTATACCTTTTACTGAATTACATGTTAGTTGGGATGCTCTTACCTTTAATCCTATTTGCAGGTCCATATCTTTCAATACATAGTTATGTAGCTTAGATGCTTCACGATATGTTACTTAGTTTCAGTATGGTTGTAAGATAGATCCAATTTCTTCTATATTTAGTTCATATTGGTTAAGGAGTCAATATGTTTGCACTGGAGCCATATATAGTGTCCGTTTATTCTCATTGTTATTCCAATATTGTTTTGTTGCAATTGGGGTTCAAATTATTCTTCCTGGTATTAATCCTTTTGTTTCCCGTGTAATTGTTTTTTGAACAGCATCTTTTTCTGGAATGTCTAAACCTGTTAGAATAGCTTTTTTAGGTGTTTCTAGAGGTACTAATTCTTTGAGTAGTGCTTTTGCTTCATCAGGAGTTAAGGCCTTCCTTCTTCATTTGGTACCACCCTTGGCACCTCTTTTTGCTTTCCTAGGGGTGACAAAGATGTCTATCTTCAGGAATTATACCAATGAAAAAGTGGGAATGCTTTGTTACCTTCCTGCTATTCCTTCTTTTGTGGATCCTGATAAGGAGGAATGCTTTTCACTTTCCAATGATAGTCCGAAGGACTATTTCTTTGTGCACATGGAATCTGGACCTAGGCCTTCTTCTGTCAAGTCAGATACTTCTTTTGGCAGGCAAAAGAATGTTAAGAAGGTCAGGTTTGTTGATAGCCAGAATACCACTTTTAATAGTATTCCTCCTACTTACAATAGGAGTAGCTCTTGGAGGCTGAGGGGTTGGACTGCTAGGGAGGCTACTCTTTCCAGCAGGAGAGGTATAGATGATGTCCTTACCTAGAGTGTAAGGACAGGTGTGATTGGTGGTTATCGTTGGGGTTTTCTTAGGGTTGGAATACTAGGTATCCTTTGGTGGAGTTACACTCTTCTCCTTGTTGGAGATACAGGGAGTATTACAAGTAGGCTTCCTAGTTACTTTTATTCTTCTTGCCTCATTTGCTAATATTTCCTACTAGGTTTGTTGATGAGCCTTTCCTTAGTACTGAGTCTTGCTAGTTCAGATTACTGGTTCTTTTTATTTCTTTTATTCTGGTGTTGGTATGTGGCTATATATCTTTTAATATGATAATTTTATCACCTAGTTTATTTATTCCTATTGGTTTTAAGGGACCTAGGTGTATTACAGGTTTCTGTTCTATTTCTTATGTAGGTTCTGTTGTACTGTTGGATGGTTGTATGTATTTCCTTACTGACTATCAGACTTGGTTCTCTTATGGTTTCTTATCTACTATAGAGTTGTAGTACTTGGTAAGTAATTTCTTTACTACTGGTACATAAGATTATAGGCCAAGGTAATCGAGCCTTCCTTGATATAAAAGTCTTGGTTAGGTTAAAAAAATGTCAATGGGGAACTAAAGTTTTTATGGTGGAATATTACCATGAGGTAATATTCTAGAACTGCTAAGTACTTTAAAGGCTTAAGTTGATTTATGTTCTGGTTGAGGTATTACTATTTCACTTCTTTTTGTCTTGTAGGCCATAAGATTACTAAAAGAGCACATAGGGAGACAAAAGGCCTAAAGCTTAACCAGTGGAACTCTAATATTTGCTGTATCTCACTATTCTGTATCTGTCTTCTATAGGTCTGCTCCCCTTCTCTGGATGCAGACCTTCAGGCCTTATGTATTACATGCTAGGACTTGCTGATACTCACTATAGTGGCTGTGCCATAGTAGTGAGTCGTTTATGGTTTGGAATCCATCTCTGACTCTTTCAGTGAGTCACAACCTTAGAGTCACACATGAGTTATAGGAAATAGGTGTCTTATAGTAAAATATAAAAAAATGATATTATATAGAATTCTTCTAACATAATTAACCAAGCAGGTTTATGTAACTTAGTATGAAATTACATACCAGAAGTTAGTTCAGAGTAGGTTGTGAGGTGGTGAAAGATCAGCATACTGAGAATATCATTTCCTTACAAATATATAGCATTATTGATGGATGGTAAAAACATCTACCAAGTATAGATAAATTATATAAGCTGGCAAAGGATTGTACCTTTTATATTAGTTAAAAAAAGTCTGCATTCTGAATAACATATAATTGATGGAGCTTCCTGAGGTTTCGTAGACTCCTAAACCTTGGTCTGTATAGGGTTCCTTGCCTTTACAGCCCACCTTGAATTATATACAAGCTACATATTTATTACTTATTGTGACTCCGGGTGTTGATTTTTCATTCCAATGTAATTCTTTATTATCCAACCAAATTACTTTCTTTTTCCCATATTTAAATCCTCCTTTTCTCACTACTAAACACATTATGCATCCTATTTCTCTAGATATATTCTATATTTACCTATCCATGTCTCTTCTGGTTCCAATGGTATTAGATTTTCCATACCCTCTAAGTTCACTTTTGAGGTGAGTATGCTTTATTTCTGTTAACGCCATTTGATAGACCAAATCCCTTCCGTACCTTGTACTACATTTCCACTAAAGCAATCAAGCACACTCATGTTTACTTACTTGTATACTAGTCCTTCCTTGCTCTTTAGCTTAAATAACATATTCAACCCAGTACCTATATGCCTATTCTATATTCCTGGTTAAGCTGTATCCAATGTGCAATACCTACTAATCCAAACTTTATCATACTACAATTTCTTTCAAAATATTCTTAATCTAGTGGATCTAGCATTGGGAACAGTTTATGTCCTTCCCTACTCAACTTCGGTACAGGGATCTCATCCCAATAGTATGTTCATTCATTCGCCTCCTATAGACTCTACACATCTGCATTAGAGCACTATATATAGCTAGGTAAAAATACTCTACCTTTCAATCTGCAATTACATAACCCTATTTGTGAGGGGTGATACTAATAGTAGCACCGCGGGCTGTTAAACAAAGTGTATAGTATCACCGTAGTAATAACGTGTATCTGTTATTGTTTCCGGTAAGTTGAGGATAGTGAGGTTCTTTGAGAGCATGTAGATTTCCCAAATGGGAAGAAAGATAATAGGTGTAATCTCTCTCTATTCAAGATATTTAAGGCTTATCTGAACTCCATCAGACATGGTAGAATCTAAGAATTCTCCTCCAGAATGGCTGAATAGATCAGTACTTATGCTAGGTGCCAAGCCTTCTGCAGTTTGAAAAACCTGTTTTCTCGCCTTTTCAGAAAACTTACTTTCTGGCATTTCCAGAAAACCTGCTTTCTGGCGTTTCTATTAAACACTCCTCCTTGGCCATAAATGCAGGTGTGGGAGGTACGCCCTTATGTACTCAGAAATATAGGTTTGGATGGGTAATGCATCACAATAAAGGAGAAGTACATATGTACCGAATATGTGTAAGACAATAGAACATAAGGTACTATGTCCGACCTATCGTTCATGAATAACTTCAACTGGCCTAAGATGATTTGGGATACACAAGATAACTGCAAGACATGTGATGTAACTTAGCAGGTAAAAAACTTCCCTCAAAAGCCTTATGGGATTCTCTACCCCTTACCCATCCCTAGTAAGCCATTTACCCACCCCACCATGGATTTCCTTATCCTCCCTACCATCATAGGCCACGCTACTAAAGTCCACTACTGCCATGTGTGTACTATAATATGCAGGTTGACAAAGTATACCCTTGTCCTACCCCTGCCAGATTGCAATACTGCAGATACAGTAGTTAGCTTATTTATATCTCATATATGCCCACACTTTGGTTCCCCGTAGATATTGTTATAGACAATGACACCCTCTTCCATTCCGTAGTGTGGTCAGGGTTCTGCAAGCTCAACTCCATCACCTAGTCATTCTACACCCCCTACCACCCTGAATCCGATAGGCAGTCAGAAATTGCCAATTAAGCAATTTTAACAACCTTGAGTGCCAAGCAATCGGAACATGGTGGCAGTTGGTTTACTGCAATTCCCCTGGCACAAGAAGCAATCAATAATTGCATAGAGGCCACCCGAAGATGCACCCCCCACTCCCTAGTTTTGACATTCTCCCCCACCTACCAAGATACCCCTGTTGGCTAAGACATCCCTACAGTTAGACCAGATAGTTAAACTCAAGGCATATAGGTATCAGTACAGGAGAAGATGAACAATAGCCGCGTGGAAATGACTAGGCAGGCTAACAAGAAGAGGAGGATGTCCTCAGAATACAAGATTGGTGATTTAGTCAAAATTCACTATTCTGGAATAATTAGGAATTCTCAGTACTACAAACTGGAACCTGTATTCCTTGACCCCTACCCTATCTCAGCCATGTACCCTACCTAACACTGACAATTATACGCTCCAATCCTCCCTTGTACCCTCCCCCCACCTCAAGGTCCACATCTCCCTCCTTGCCTCCTGGTATCAAAATATTGATGCCAAATTCCCGTCCAGATCTCTACCTGAGCCAGAAGCTGTAGAGTTTGACTATCAGGGATACTAGTGGGCCTTCGAATGCATTGTTAGGCACAAGCTGACCCAGGGGAATGCCGTCATCAAGTACGGGGTCAAATGGGAAGGGTATGGAGCTAATCAAGATACCCTGAAACTAGAGGAAAGTCTCCCCTCCAAAGAAGGGAAGAATTATTGGAGAACGCATCCCTGGACTAGTAACCAGCTAAAAAAGCGTCGAGGAAGGAAGAACAAGTAGTCTATTGGGTGGATAAGTCTCTAGGTTATTGTGGGGTTTGTTACACTTGTCTTATTATATTTTTTTCCATATATTTTTTCATTTATCTCTATCTGATTTCTAGTGGAGGATTTTCTAAGAAGGGAAGGATGAAAAGAACTAGTTTTCTAGTATATATTTTCTCTATACATGTTTTATATATGGCATATTGGGTGGATTTAATTGGGTTACATCCAGGTAGGTTTCTGGCCTATTTTGGCAGCTACCTGGTTAGGACATGTTTGGATTAGGAAGGATTATATTGGGAATAGTCTTGTTGTGTTTTCTTTGTATTTTTCTTGTCATATATCTTTCTTATTACCTGTCATATTCCTGTATCATTCTGGGTTGGTTTCATATATGTTAGATTGCGAACTACTATCTCTTGATATGCCTACCTAATTGGGCAGTAGCTTATTTTGTTTTCTTATTAGTTATTTATCTCGTTAGCAGCCTTGTTTTTGTTACTTTGTGATGCATCATTATGACACTCGATGTGTTTATAATAAGCCATCATGCATTCATTATGATCTGGTATCACAATGAGTCTTTACTGTTGCATAAGTATAAGTACCAAAAGACTCAGCGCTTTAGGAACTCGGTATCCATTAATGATCTGAATTACGCAATTTTAGATGGGCTAGTTCTCGTTCAGTACAGTCTAGTCTAGCAACCTCAGAAACACACAAGCCACACTAGTAATATTCTTTTCCACTTGCACCTCTTGATCCCCAACCAACCTTACACTCAACAACCTCTTAGCCACCTAATATAATCCTGTATAGGATATAGTGGGACTGCTCAAAACCCCATAACCACGTTGATAGAGCCGAGTTCCTCACAGAACTCCTCTAATAACTTGGCCCACACTTAAACTGGGACAGATTCTCCACAACAATGGATTAGAAGCTGACTTTGAAAAAATCAAGTAGGTAGTAAGTTTCAAGAAACACACTAACTAATGGGAAATTCAAAGGTTCATGGGTATGGTAAATTACCTTACAAGATTTTGCAAGGATTTAGCAACGAAATATAGATATCTACATGAACAAAAAGGATCAATAAAACAATTTACATGGACTTACTTGTATAAAAAAGTATTGCAACAAGTCAAAGAATTAATAATTAGCCATTTAGTACTCAAACCAAACAACTATGACTTTGAAAAATTAACTCAATAATAGGATGGATTGGTTAGAAAGAAGAGGATGTGATCAGGCCAGCAGCATTTTACTCAAAATCCCAGAACAGTTATGATAAATTATACAACAACTGATATAGAACTACTAGTAATTGTCGACTTACTAAGGTATCACAGGAGTAAGCTGCAAAGCTATAAAGTAATAGTACTTGCAGATTACAAACCCTAGGTAAACTTTATGACTCAAGCAGGATAAACAAATAAAATTTAGCTGGTAATAACTATTAAGTGAGTTTGAGTTTACTGTAGAATATATGGAAGAAAATGAGAATAACATAGAAGACATACTAAGTAGAATAGGAACACATAAGAGCTCTGCCTCTTGCTCTAGATATGTCCTTTTCTCCTTACTAACCTACACTTCTACCCTATCATCTTTAGTGGTAGTAAAGTAAATCTTCATATTATACCTACATCTTGTAATACTACCTAGCAATAGCAGCCACCTAAATATCATACCTCCTTAAAGAACCATGACTAGAATAACTGGGAAACTAGAGTACTCACATTCTTCTGCTACTAGGCCCTACTATAGGCACTAATGCTCTACTCTGCCAGCAATAGCAGTAGCACTGGGCTGCTATACATCTTTCAGCAAGAAAGATATACAAATGCACTAGATTTAGATCATAGAGACCTTAAAAATAAAAAGATAGCAAGGGATAGGACATTCCAAGACTTCCAACAAAGGACTGCCTGAAATGGGATACAGGAGGCTATAGTAACTGCTGCTGCTACGTATAGAGTACGAGCTTAGTGGCAGCAGGAACAATAGCAACAAGTGGAGAGGTGAAGATCAGTATAATAGAAACCTAGCATACTCAACTTTGGTATAGTTGTTGATAAGAAACCTAGTAACTCTACTACTATAGTCTCTCCTGCTACTACTTCCTCCCCAGGACCAGAATGAACCCTTAAAGGGCCATCAAAGAGTGTTTATACAGGAACTGATACTAAGGAGGAGGAATGGATAAGAGTCAACTCTAGACCTAGTAAGGAAGAAATGATGAGACAAATCAAAACTACTGACAAGGGTAAAATATAGTATAACTAGATCCAAAAGTGGAACTCTACTCTTATTAGAATACATAGAAGGAGACAGCATATATCAATAGAGTGCAAGAATGAAATACCATAAGAACTTAAGTTCTATCTTTCTTCTCCTACTCTTCTTGCTCCCTACACAAATATTAGTGATTGGAAACAAAAATACCATAACGTATGCCCTCACTATATCAATATAATGCTTGACACCACCAGACTACATGCATAAGAATGGAATAACCTTGCAGAATTAAGCATTAAGCGACTGGTTCAACTAGGAGAAAATATATATACTAATATATTGAAACAATAGTATATTGGAATAAAGAACAAGTGCAATTAGAGGAAATTATCTACAGATACGTTCTAATCCCAAATAACAGTCAGTATTCAAAACAGCTAAACGATATGACCCAAACACATAAAGATATGCCACCTCCATTTGATAATGGGTCCAACATGCTACATACTACTATCAGAGTCTGTACTAAATGTGAATAGAAAAGATATTAGTGACTTATGTGCCCAAACCTTATCTACGAACCAGAACCCTAAATTTGGAAATATATCTTCAATAAAGCATACTATAAAGCCAACACATTTAAGGTTAGGAAAATATTAATGACTGGCATTGGTCATGCTAGAGTGTAATATGTTAAATATACTATGCCACTTTAAGAAGATAAGAATAACCTTGTGCACTTTGGGATTGTAGTAATGAATTGACTATAAAATATAAACTTCATGTAGCAGTATGTGGCATGTATAAAACAAGACA
>Ga0307511_10004940_pt1 | contig 13604 bp, 12 predicted proteins | sample 13_EM_MG_FD_200266 | JGI IMG/M metagenome (GOLD analysis project Ga0307511, IMG submission 200266) | Populus trichocarpa ectomycorrhiza microbial communities from riparian zone in the Pacific Northwest, United States - 13_EM | ecosystem: Host-associated > Plants > Roots > Unclassified | place...
TTGTTTGCCGCGGAGGATTCGCCTAGTGGCCTAGGGCGCACGCTTGGAAAGCGTGTTGGGGGCAACCCCTCACGAGTTCGAATCTCGTATCCTCCGCCAGTGCCTCACCGGGCACGATGTCGAAGGGCCCCACCGTTCGCGGTGGGGCCCTTCGTCGTTGTCCTCAGACCTCGTTGTCGTGGTTCTTGTCCACAGAATCATGAGCGTGCTCGGCAACGCCTTGCAGGCGGTTCATGATGCCGTCGGGTCGGCGAAACCAGGCCAGTGCATCCTCATGCGCGGACGGCGGCGGGTCGGCAAGTCCAGCCTCGTCGAGGAATTCCTCCGGCGCACCCAGACGCCGTACCTCTTTTTCACCGCGGCAGGCGGCACGGCGGAGGACGAGCTGACGGAGCTGCTCGACGCCGTCGCCAGATCCACCCTCCCGGAGCGGGAACTGTTCGCGGAGGAGACCCCCGAGCAGTGGAATGCCGCCTTCAGGCTGCTTGCGGAGATCCTGCCCGATGACAGCCCGAGCGTGGTCGTCATCGATGAGGCTCCCTATCTCATGGACCGCATCGACGCATTCGAGGGGATGTTGCAACGGGCCTGGGACCGGCTGCTCAGCCGCAAGCCCGTGCTCCTCCTCCTGGTCGGATCCGACCTGTCGATGATGGAGGCGCTCAACAGCTACGACCGTCCCTTCCATCAGCGGGGTCGGGAAATGGTCGTGGGGCCGCTGAACCCTGCCGACATCGGCGAGATGCTCGGGCTTGAGCCGGCAGCCGCCCTCGACGCCGCCCTGGTCACGGGCGGTCTGCCGCTGATCTGTGCGGAGTGGCGGCCGGGAGCGGACGTCTGGGAGTTCCTCCGCGACTCGCTGGACTACCCGATCTCGGCACTGCTGGTCTCCGCCGAACGGTCACTGGCCTCGGAGTTTCCGCCCCAGGCGATGAGCAGGGAGGTCCTGCGCGCCATCGGAAGCGGGGAGCGAACCTTCACCAACATCGCGCGCCGCCGGTGGCATCGCCCACACCACTCTCACCCGAGCCACGGATGTCCTGACCGAGAAACGAGTGGTGGCCGCCGAACTGCCGCTCTCACTGCGGCCATCGAAGGAACGCCGCTACCGAGTGGCCGGCCCTTACCTGCGCTTCTGGCTGGCGTTTCTGGATCCCCATATGGCGGAGATCGAGCGGATGCGTGGAGACCTCACACTGGGCCGGATCAAGGAGCAGTGGACAAGCTGGCGAGGCCGCGCGATCGAGCCTCTGGTCCGGGACTCCCTCGCCCGTATCCTGCCGGACGAGCTCCTGCCCGCAGCCCCGGCGATCGGCGGGTACTGGACCCGGAGCAACGATGTCGAAATCGACCTGGTGGGCGCCGACAGGCAGCCTGTGGCCAAGAACCTGCTCTTCCTCGGCTCGGTCAAGTGGCTGGAGAACTCCGCGTTCGACAGCCACGACCTTGCCGCGTTGCAGAAGCACCGGGCAGCGATCACCGACGAGCCGCTACGGCTCATGGCGGTCTCCCGCAACGGGACCAGTTGTTCCGGGCTCCAGGCGGCGTACGGCCCCGATGAACTGCTCAGCGCCTGGCGCAGGGCATGAGCGGGCTGAACTCCAGTGGTTGCCCTCTTCTACCCGGCGGCTGTCAAGCCGGAGGAGCGAACGGGTTCTCCTCCGGTGTCGGTGGGGTGGTCGGCCAGGCCGGGCGGGGTGGGACCGGGGTCCAGTCGGGGCCTCTGTGGGTCAGCCACCAGGTTCCTATGGTGTGGAACTTCTGCTCGAAGTGGCGGTCCCAGGCCAGGAAACCGGTGCTGGGTGCTCGTAGGCGGGTGCGGCGGCCGTTGGCTTCGTAGAGGACGATCGTTGTGGTGCCGAGGAGGGATTCGGGCTGGATGGCCTGGATGTCGGGCCAGGGGATGGTGCGGCGGCGCAGGTTGTGGACCACCGCCGCCGACGGGGTGAGGGTGACTCCGAAACGGTGGGGGAACAGGGCGGTCAGGATCAGCAGGACGATCCAGAAGGCCAGCAGGTCTGGCAGTCCGCCCGGGGGTGTTGTCCCGGCCTCGGCTGTGGACGTGATGAAGAAGATCGCTGTGATGACGAACGCCGGCAGGAACGGGATTGCCCGTTGCCACACGGTCATGCGGTAGCGGACCTCGGCCGGCGACTCGGTCCCACTCGGCCCACTCGGCGAACTCTCCGTCACTGCCACCCACCCCCGTTGTCGCGCTGCCCGATGCGGTCGTCCCTCGCGGTCGTTCATTGTCGCAGTGGCGTGAAGTGGTGTGATCGGCGGTGAAGAAATTTTTCGGGAGGTGACAACCTCCCACTCCTGTATGCCCGTTCCTCAGGCATGAAGTACTTCTCACCGCGCACCGCGCCGGTGCCGGGTGGAGGTGGCCTGTGATCCGGACGCCGGTCGGGCAGGACGTCTCCGGTGCCGGCGGTGTCGTCGAAAGCGGACTGGACTTCGACGACTTCGCGCGCAGTCGGCAGGCGCATCTGCGGCGTTCGGCCCATCTGCTGTGCGGGGACTGGCACTTGGCCGAGGATCTGACGCAGACGGCGTTGGCGAAGCTGTACGCGGTGTGGCGTCGGGTGCGGCAGTTGGAGTCGCCGGACGGATACGCCCGGCGGGTGCTGTACCGGACCTTCATCGACGAGACCCGGCGCCGCCGCTGGTGGGAGCGGACGGGGACGGGGACGGCCCAGGAGGACGTGGTGGCACCGGCCTCGGATCCGGATCTGCGGCTGACGCTGCTGGACGCCCTGCGGCAACTCCCGCCGCGCGGACGGGCGGTGCTGGTGCTGCGGTTCTGGGAGGACCAGAGCGTGGAGGCCACCGCGGCGGCGCTGGGGTGCAGCGTCGGCACGGTGAAGAGCCAGACCTCCCGGGGGCTGGGCACGCTCCGGCGCATCCTCGCCGACTCCGGCAAGGACTTCGGCGAGGACGGCTTCGGCAAAGGCTTCGGAACCGGGAGCGGAGCGGCAGGACCTGGATCCGGAACGGGACCTTCGACAGGCACCGGCACAGGCACCGGCACCGGCACCGGCACCGGCACCGGCACCGACTATCTGCGGGCGGAGTGGTGAGCATGGCTGGGAAGGGCGGTGACCAGTTCGACCAGTTCGACCAGTTCGCGGACTCACCTGCGGCTCCGTACGCGTACGAGTCCCAACTGGTCGACGCGTTCGGTGAGTTGGGCTCGGGCCCGGAGCCTCCCATGCCGGACCTCGTGCCGGGCGCGGTCGTGCGCGGCACGCGGATGCGTCGGCGGCGGCGGGCCGGGGCGGCCGTGAGCGCCGCCGTCATGGCGGGGGTGCTCGCGCTCGGCGGGCACGCGCTGCTCGCGCCCCGGCCGGGGACCGCGCCGACGCTGCCCGCGGCGGAGCCGACGGTCTGGTATCCGTCGCTGGAACTGCTGCGGTCGATCCTTCCCGCTCGCTACGGCGCGGAGGTCACGGCCGGGAATCCGCGCCAACCCCTGCGGCCCGGACGGTACTTCCGGGTGACCACCGCCGACGGCAACACCGCCGACCTCTACGTGGGCGTCAGCCGGACCACCGTGGACTCGTCGTACGCCCACCGGACCCAGGCCTGCATGAACGGCACCGGACGGGTGCTCGCCTCCCCGTGGAACGGCCTGATCTACAAGTGCAGCCTGACCAGGCGCGGGTCGGGCAGCGTGCTGCACTACTACGTGTCCGACATGGGACTGCCCAAGCCGAGCAACCCCCGCAATAAGAACTCCTGGGCGACCGGTGTCAGCTACATGACCTCGGGCGGCTGGACGGTGCAGGTGATCGCGGGCTCGCTCGACGAGGCCGCCGCCGGCGGGAGACGCGCCCGTCCTTGGACGGATACTCCCCTGCTCCAAGTGGCCACTGACCCGCGCATCTTCGACGCCGTCAAGGAGACCGGCGGCTGAGCCGACGCGCCACCCCCTGACACACATCCTGATCAACCCTGACAGAAGGAGTGGCATGAGCATGCCCAAAATTAGCCCACACATAAAGCCCACAACGCACATAACACGCAAGCCCAACATCCGTCGCCCCCTGGTCACCGCACTCGCCGTCGGCCTGCTGCCCCTCCTCGCCGCCTGCGGTGGCGGCGGCCAAGGCGCCAAGTCGACCACCTCCAGCGGCAGTTCGGGCGACGGATCCAGCGCCACCACGACCACGGCCAACGGCGCCGTACAACTCACCGTCCCCGACGGCGTGGACGAGGCGACAAAGCAGCAGTACATCGAAGAGAACGCCATCGCGGTCTGCATGAAGAAGCAGGGCTTCACCTACACCCCGTACGTGCGGACCTCGGCGGCGGCCGATCCGCTCGCGGCGGTCGACGGGGAGGACTACGCGCGGGCGAAGCAGTTCCGGCAGAAGTACGGCTTCGGGTACTACGCCGGCGCCGTCTACCCGAACGACCCCAACGTGCCTTTCAGCAAAGCCGCGACGGCCAAGCGGACCTCGCCCGTGGACCACGACGAGGACGGGCTGACCGACGCGCAGAAGAAGGCGTACGACATCGCACTGAGCGGTCCCCCGGCCAAGAGCAAGGCCGAGGAGAAGCCCGGCGGTTGCTCGGAGACCGGGCGGGTCGCGGCGCACGGGCCGGCGCTCAGCGCGGCGGCCGAGAAGAACGCGGAGAAGGCCCGCGCCGACGCGAACCACGCCAACGGCCTCGCGCTCAACGGAGATCCCCAACTCGTGCAGCTCGCCCAGCAGTTCGCGACCTGCCTGACCGGACAGGGCATCCCCGTCTCCACCACCCAGCCGACCGGCATGGTCGACATGGTCCGCCTCGACATCTCCCGGAAGCTGCCGGAGAGCTTCATGTCGATGAGCAAGGAGACCGCGCTGCCCCTCCTCAACAAGGACATCGACATCGCCCTGAAGGACCTGGACTGCGGCAAGAAGTTCCGCGCCGCCTACTTCCCCAAGGAGAAGGCCAAGCCGTACTACGGGGAGGACGGATGAGCCGCCAGGAGGAAGCGGGTACGAGCCGGATCGGCAGCGGGCGCAGGCGACTTGGGCTCGTCGTGGGGGCCGTGGTGCTGGTCGGGGCCGGCGGGTGGTTCGCCGGGACGCAGGTGCAGTCGCCCGCCGACGCCGCCGCCTCCCACACGGCGCCGAAGGCCGGGCCGGTGACCGTGGCCGTCGTACGGCAGTCGCTCACCGCGAGTGTGGTGGCGACCGGGTCGGTCGAGTTCGCCTCGCCGCGGCCGCTCTCGCTGGCCGGGCCGGTCGGCACGGGGACGTCCGCCGGTACGGACGGCGACGGCGCCGAGCAGCGGGTCACCAAGGCGCCGGTCGCCGGTACGAAGATCAAGGAGGGCGACGTACTGATGACGGTCAACGGCCGCCCGGTGTTCGCGCTCGGCGGCTCCGTACCGATGTACCGCGCGCTGGGGCCCGGCACTTCGGGCGACGATGTGACACAGCTTCAGAAAGCCCTGCAGCGGCTCGGGTTCGGCCCCGGCTCGATCAGCGGGACGTACGGGCAGGGCACCGCCGCCGCGGTCGCCGCCTGGTACAAGAGCAAGGGGTACGACGCCCAGGAGCCGAGCCCCACCGATCAGCAGCAGCTCGGCTCCCTCGAACAGGCCGTCTCCGCCGCGCAGGAGGCGCTCCTCACCACCAACAGCGCCTCCCCCACCACCGGTTCCCCCTCCCCCACTCCCCAGTCCGGCACCGATCAGCAGGTCCACGAGATCCAGGTCAAGTCCGCCAAGAAGGCGCTGGATCTGGCGAACGACGCGCTCAGCAGTTTCAAGGCCACCTACGGTACGAAGGTCCCGGCCGGCGAGGTCGTCTTCCTGCCGAAGCTGCCCGCGCGGCTGGACAAGGTGAGCGTGAAGGCGGGCGACACCCCGTCCGGCCAGATCGGCACGGTGACCAGCTCCGACGTGGTGGTGCAGGCGGCCGTCCCCGGCACGGACGCACAACTCCTGCGGCACGGGATGACCGCCCAGCTGACCACGGCGGACGGCAAGTCGGCGACGGGCACGGTGGACGTCGTGGCGGACGGTTCCGAGTCGTCCTCGGGCACGGACTCCTCCGCTACGGCCCCCTCCGCCACCGGCGAGACCGACTCCGCCTCGACCTCCGACTCCACCGCCGCCGTCCAGGTGCGGATCACCGTCCCGGAGCCCGGGCCGCTCGCCGGTGAGGCCGGGGCCGCCGTGAAGGTGACCATCAAGGTCGGCGCCTCCGACGGCAAGGTGCTGACCGTGCCGATGGCCGCGATCCACACCTCGTCCGACGGGCGGGCCCGGGTCCAGGTCGAGCACGGCGGCACCGTGACCGACGTCCATGTCACCGTCGGGCTCTCGGCCGCCGGGATCGTCGAAGTCAAGCCCGCCGAGGGCACGTTGAAGGCGGGCGAGAGGGTGGTGGTGGGCGAGTGACCGACACCGTGGTGGACAGCGCGCTCGACACCGTCATCCAACTCGCCGGTGTGGAGCGGACGTTCCCCTCCGAACCGCCCGTGCACGCCCTCCGTGACGTCCACTTGACCGTACGGCGCGGCGAACACCTGGCCATCGTCGGACCGTCCGGCTCCGGGAAGTCCACGCTGCTCAACACCCTCGGGCTGCTGGACCGGCCCACGGCGGGGTCGTATCTGCTGGACGGGGTGGAGACCACCGGGCTCGGTGACCTGGAGCGGACCTCGTTGCGCGGGAGCCGGATCGGGTTCGTGTTCCAGTCCTTCCATCTGCTGCCGTACCGGACGGTCGACGAGAACGTCATGCTGGCCGAGGCCTATCGCAGGCCGCGTCCCGAACGCGGGCGCGGCGGGCGGCTCGCGCGTGCCCATCTGGCGCTGGAACAGGTGGGGTTGGGACACCGGGTGGGTTTCCGGCCGGACCGGCTGTCCGGCGGTGAGCGTCAACGGGTCGCCATCGCACGGGCGTTGCTCAGCGATCCGGCGCTGCTGCTCTGCGACGAGCCGACCGGAAACCTGGACACCGAGAACACGCTCTCCGTGCTGGAGCTCTTCGACGACCTGTGTGCCCAGGGCATGACCCTGGTCGTGATCACCCATGACGACGCGGTCAGCCGGCGGGCGGGCCGCCGGGTCCGGATCACCGACGGACGCCTCACGACGGAGGACCGGTGACAGGGAGAAAAGGGCTGGTCGAGCGGCCCTGGATGGATCCGCGGGACCTGTGGACGGAGGCCCTCGCCGGGGTCCTCGCCCGGCCGGTGCGGTCCGCGCTCACCACGCTCGGCACGGTCCTCGGCATCACCACGCTCGTCATCACCATCGGGGTGGCATCCACCGCGGGCAACCAGATCGTCGGCCGGTTCGACGCCCTCACCGCGACGTCGGTGACGGTGACCGTGCCGGCGCCGCTGCCCGGTGAGGAGGACGCCGGGCCGCTGGTGCCGTGGTCGGGGACCGATGCCGTAGGGCGGCTGGCGGGTGTGGTGGCGGTGGCGGCGCTCGCGGACTCGGACGCGACGGACAGCGTGCTGGTGCGGTCCAACGACGTGACCGCGCCCGGTGACATGTCCGGCCAGACCCTCGCCGTGCTCGCCGCCTCGGCGGGGCTGCCGGCCGCCGTGCACGGAACGATGACGGCGGGACGGTTCTACGACGCCGGGGACATCGCCCGGCACGACCATGTGGTGGTGCTCGGCGACCAGGCGGCGAAGCTGCTCGGCATCAAGCGGGTGGAGGACGCGCCGGCGGTCTTCTTCAAGGGGCAGTCGTACACCGTCATCGGCATCCTCGGCGGAATCAGGCGCGAACAGCGGCTGTCCACCGCCGTGTTGGTGCCGCCGACCACCGCGGCCGACCGGATCGGGCTGACGGACATCACCCGGGTGCTGGTCGACACCGTGCTGGGCGCGGCGAAGCAGGTCGCGCGGCAGGCACCGATCGCGCTGGCGCCCGGTCATCAGGACTCGCTCTCCGTGGAGGCGCCGCCCGACCTGTCCAAGGCGCGGGCCGGGGTCCAGAACGACACCAACAGCCTGTTCCTCGTCCTCGGGTTGGTCTCGCTCGTGGTGGGTGCGATCGGCATCGCCAATGTGACCCTGGTGACGGTGATGGAGCGCGTCGGCGAGATCGGGCTGCGGCGCTCGCTGGGCGCCTCCCGGCGGCAGGTGGCCGGGCAGTTCCTGCTCGAATCGACGACGATCGGGCTGCTCGGCGGGGTCGTCGGCGCGGCCCTGGGCATCGCGGTCGTGGTCTGTGTCGCCGTGTTCAAGGAGTGGACGCCGGTGCTCGATCTGCGGCTCGCGCTCGGCGCCCCGCTCGCCGGCGCCCTCGTCGGACTGCTCGCGGGCCTCTACCCCTCGCTGCGTGCCGCCCGCATGGAGCCGGTGGACGCGCTGCGCGCACCGTCGTAGCGGCATGACCGGGGGCAGGGCCGAGCGGCTGACTTACACTCCTCTCGCCCGGTGCCGGAGCGGTGAGGGGAGAGGCGCATGTCCTCGATCACGACGCCTCGTGCGGAGAACTCCGCGACGCGGCTGGAGTTCTGGCGTGACATCGTCAGCCGCAACTTCGTGCCGCTGGAGATCGTGCCGCGTGAAGGGCCGGATTTCCACGCGCAGTTGAGGATCGCGCGGGTCGGTGAGGTACGGGTGTCCGTGGTGGCCACTCCGCCGCACACGGCCCGTACCCGGCGCCCGGCCGGCTCGGACGCGTCCGACCACGTGAAGGTCAGCCTCCAGCTGACCGGGCACTGCGTCCTCACCCAGGGGGACCACCAAGCCGAGCTGAAACCGGGCGAGTTGGCGGTCTACGACACCCGCCGCCCGTACACCCTCGACACCGACCGGCCCGGCCGCAGTCTGGCCCTGATGTTCCCGCGGGCCATGCTGCGGCTGCCGGAACGGGAGTTGGCGCGCGTGACGGCGGTCTCGGTGTCGTGCCGGGACGGGCTCGGCACGGTCGTACGCCCCTTCCTGTACGGACTGGCGCGCCGGGTCGACGAGTTGGAGTCGCTCGGCACTCCCCGGCTCGCCGACAACGTGGCCGGTCTGCTCGGCACCCTCCTCGCGGAACACACGGGCGCGGACATGGCACGGGGACCCGACGACGGCCGCGAAGTGCTCACGCAACGCATCCTCGCCTACATGGAACAGCGGCTCCACGACCCGGAGTTGGCCCCGGAGCAGATCGCGTCGGCCCACCACATCTCGCGCCGGTACCTGTACAAACTCCTCGCCGGGCACGGGTGCACCGTGTCCGGCTGGATCCGCGAACAGCGGCTCGCCCACTGCCGCCGCGACCTCGCCGATCCGGCCCTGGCCCACCTCCCGGTCGGCGCGATCGGCAGCCGCTGGGGCTTTCCGGGCCCGGCCCACTTCAGCCACGCCTTCAGGACGGCGTACGGCATGAGCCCGAGCGAGGCCCGCGGGGTGAGGTGACCGTGCTCAGCCCGGCAACTGGCCGTGCACCGCCACGAAAGCCGGGACGCCCTCCAAGGCCGCACCCTTCGGCCATGGAAACCACGCAGAAGACCTACGACCACATCGTCGTGGGCGCCGGTTCGGCCGGCTGTGTCGTCGCGCGCCGGCTCGTGGACGCGGGCCGCAGCGTCCTGCTGATCGAGGCCGGCGGCCAGGACGACAACCCGGCGATCCACGACCCGGGCCGCATGTGGGAGCTGTGGACCTCGCCCGAGGACTACGCCTACCTCACCGAGCCCCAGCAACACGCCGACGGCACAAGGGTGTTCTGGCCGCGCGGCAAGGTCGTCGGCGGGACCAGCGCCATCAACGCGATGATCTACGTCCGCGGCCACCGCTCGGACTACGACGACTGGGCCGGCCGGTACGGGGCCACCGGCTGGTCGTACGACGAGGTCCTGCCGTACTTCACACGCTCGGAGGACTTCGAGGACGGGCCCTCGGAGTACCACGGGTCGGGCGGGCCGCTGCCGGTCACCCGCAACCACTCCCCGAACCCGGTGTCCGTGGCCTTCGTCGAGGCGTGCGAGCAGTACGGGATCCCGTACAACGACGACTGCAACGGCGAGGAGATCCTCGGAGTCAATCTGCTGCACCTCAACGTGCGCGACGGGCGGCGGGTCAGCGCGTGGACGGCGTTCGTCCAACCCGTGCTGGACAGCCCGCTGTTGACCGTGCTGACCGGTGCGCCGGTGGTCCGGGTGCTCGTCGAGGGCGGGCGCGCGGGCGGGGTCGAGGTCGTCGAGGGCGGCCGGACCGTCGCCGTACGGTGTGCGGGCGATGTCGTGCTGTCCGGCGGGACGATCGGCTCGGCGCAGTTGCTGCTGCTCAGCGGGATCGGACCCGCCGACGAGCTGCGGGCTCTCGGCATCGGGGTGGTCGCCGGTCTGCCGGGGGTCGGGGCCAATCTGCACGATCACGCGCTCGCCCCGGTGGTGTACGAGTCGGCGCGGCCGGTGCCGGCGGGGACGTCCAACAAGATCGAGGCGCAGTACTTCGCGAAGACCGATCCCGCGCTGGCCGCCCCCGACCTGCAGCCGGTGATGTCCCACGTGCCGCTGCCCGTCGTAGGACAGGACGTGCCGTCGGAGGGGCACGGGTACAGCCTCGCGCCGGGCACGATCCGGACGCTGAGCCGCGGGCGGCTGTGGCTGCGGTCCGCTGATCCGAGCGAGGCGCCCGCGCTCGACCCGCGGTACTTCGAGGAGTCGTACGACCTGCGGGCGATGGTGACGGCGGTCAGGCAGGCGCGGGAGATCGGGGAGCAGAAGGCGCTCGGCGAGTGGCGGGCCCGGGAGGTCGCGCCGGGGCCGGGGGTGGTGACGGACGACGAGATCGCCGCGTATGTGAAGCGGAACCTGGCCAGTTATCACCATCAGGTGGGGACGTGCCGGATGGGCACCGGCCCCGACGCGGTCGTGGATCCGCTGCTACGGGTGCACGGAGTCCCGGGGCTGCGGGTCGCTGACGCGTCGGTCATGCCGGCCGTCCCGTCGGGCAACACGCATGCGCCGACCGTGATGATCGGCGAGCGGTGTGCGGAGTTCCTGCTCGGCTGATCTCCCGTTGCGGGGTGCCCCGAGCCGGGTTGGGGTGGGGGCGGAACGCGGCTCACCGAAGGAGTCCGTCGTGGTGGACAGGCGCAGGTTCATCGTGGGGTCCGGTGCCGTCGGCGCCCTGGCCGTGCTCGGCGGGACGGCCGGGTGCACGGCGCGGGCCGAGGGCGAGGCCGTGAGCGCGACGGCTCCGGCCGGCGGTCATGTCCGTGGCGCCACCGCGATCACCAAGGTCTACGGCGACGGGCAGAAGCTGGTCGCGGTGGCGGTCGAGTACGACGCCGGCATCACCGGTTCGGCCCTGTCGACGTCGACGTTCAAGGTCACCGGCCGGACCGTCACGAAGGTCTACGCGAACCGCTCCGCCGACCTCGCCGAGCGGGGCAGGGACGGGCGCTACGTCATCGTCGAGTTGTCGCCGGACGACAAGGCGGCTGCGCTGTGGGTGACCCAGCAGGGGTCCGGCGCGGCGGCGGGGAGCGCGTCGCCCACGACGTCCGGCTCTTCGCCCACCGCGTCCAGTTCCTCGCCCACCGCGTCCGCCACGGCATCCTCGTCGTCCTCCGCCGGCGCGGCCCCCGGCGGAGGCGGTCCGAAGGTCGGGGACAGCACGCCGGGCGGCACCATCGTCGCCGCGACGGCGACCGTCACCCAGACCGGCACCGTCACCACCACCTCCGGCACCCGCTACCCCGCGAGCGCCACGAAGGTGACCACGGACGCGGTGAAGAACCTGATCGTGGACGACTTCCGGCAGTTCACCTTCACCGACCCGGTGACGAAACAGACCCTGAGGTACAACCTCTTCGTCCCCAAGGGCTACGACCACCGCAAGAGCTACCCGCTGGTGCTGTTCATGCACGACGCGAGCGTGGTGAACGTCGCGACGCAGGGTCCGCTGGTGCAGGGGCTCGGCGCGGTGTGCTGGGCGAGCCCCGAGGACCAGGCCCGGCACGAGGCCTTCGTGCTCGCGCCCGAGTACGACTCCGTCGTGATCGACGACACCTACAAACCGTCGCCGCTCTTCGACACCACCGCGCATCTCGTGCAGGCGCTCACGAAGAAGTACAGCCTCGACGGGAAACGGCTCTACGCCACCGGGCAGTCGATGGGCGCGATGATGACGCTGGGCCTGAACATCAAGTATCCGGAACTGTTCGGGGCGTCTTTCGTCGTCGCCGGGCAGTGGCCGGCGGACCAGGCGAAGCCGTTGGCGAAAAAGAAACTCTGGATCGTCGTCTCCCAGGACGACGACAAGTCCTACTCCGGCGAGAACGCCATCACGAAGGTCGTCAAGGAGCAGGGCACGGCCGTGGCGACCGCGGTGTGGGACGGGCGGTCCACGGGCGCGCGGTTCGCCGCGGACGTGCGGAGCCTCAAGGCACAGAAGGCACCGGTCAACTATGCCGCGTTCAAGACCGGCACGGTCGTGCCGAAGGGCTCGACGACCAGCGCGCACATGGCCACCTGGCACGTCGCCTACACGATTCCCGGCATCCGGGAGTGGGTCATGGACCAGTCCCTCTGAGTTCGCTCTGAATACGGCCTGTTTTCGTCGTCGAATTTCCTCCGACGCCGAATCGGCCGAATGCTGGTCAATGATTGCGGCACAATAACTCGCGCCAGCTAAGGTTGCGCGAAGCGAATTCACCGGTACGACCAGGGAACTTCTGTGTCCCCTGTGAAAAAGCTTCTTCTTTCGCGTATCGCTTCACAGATTGAGGCAGGACAGTGGCGCCCGGCAGCCCTGACAACCTCGATCGAAGGAGCTCACCTTCATGGACAGGCGTAGGTTCATGGCCGGTACCGCGACCGCGACGGCGGGGGCCCTGGTGGTGTTCGCCGGCGCGTCCCCCAGCTCGGCGCAGGAGGCGAGCGGGACGACGGCCGCGACCGGTGCGGACGGTGCGGACGGTTCGGGCGGAGACCATGTGAAGGGCCTCACCGCCATCACCCAGGTCTTCGGCGCCGGGCAGAAGCTCGTCGCGGTGGCGGTCGAGTACGACAGAGAGATCGACGGGCGGACGCTGTCGACGTCGACGTTCACGGTCACCGACCGCACCGTGACCAAGGTCTACACGAACCGCTCCGCCGACCTCGCCGAGCGGGCTCGCTACGGCCGCTACGTCATCGTCGAGCTGTCCCCGGACGACACGGCGGCGGCGCTGTGGGTGACCCAGCAGGGCGGCGGCACCCCGCCCACCGGCGGTACCGGTACCGGCACCGGCGACTCCGGCGGCGGGGTCGGGGCGGGCGGCCCGAAGGTCGGCGACACCACCCCGGGCGGGACGATCGTCGCCGCGAAGGCGACGCTCACCCAGGCCGGCACGGTCACCACGGCCCACGGCACGCAGTACCCCGCGAGCACGACGGCGCTGACCACCGACGCGGTGAAGAACCTGATCGTCGACGACTTCCAGCAGTTCACCTTCGCCGACCCGGCGACCGGGCAGACCCTGAACTACAACCTGTTCGTACCCAAGGACTACAACCCGCGCAAGCGCTACCCGCTGGTGCTGTTCATGCACGACGCGAGCGTGGTGAACGTCGCGACGCAGGGTCCGCTGGTGCAGGGGCTCGGCGCGGTGTGCTGGGCGAGCCCCGAGGACCAGGCCCGGCACGAGGCCTT
>Ga0307511_10004941_pt1 | contig 13598 bp, 13 predicted proteins | sample 13_EM_MG_FD_200266 | JGI IMG/M metagenome (GOLD analysis project Ga0307511, IMG submission 200266) | Populus trichocarpa ectomycorrhiza microbial communities from riparian zone in the Pacific Northwest, United States - 13_EM | ecosystem: Host-associated > Plants > Roots > Unclassified | place...
TCCCACCTTTTACGTCAATAATATCCTGGACTATAGTAATGATAATGATTTTTTATTCCCGGGAGGCTCGGAATGGCGCTGGCTGGACCTGCAAAGCTTCCGCTACCAGAGCGAGCGGATACAGAACGCCATCTATGGAAAGACGGCGACGGAAATCTTTATGAAGCCCGACGGGGACAGGTCCCAGCAGGGATATTATTATTACCAGGATTATGACGGTTTTTATTTCATCCAGACCACGGAAAGCATCAATCCTGTATACCAGACGGACTATGCCAGGGTACATTTCCTATATGTTCCAAAGGGGAATACCCCCTACCCGGATAAAGAGCTGTACTTGCTGGGACAATTCACAGGGGGCGGTTTTAATGATTCCACCCGGATGGTGTTCAATGCAGAAAAAGGAAGATACGAAGGCTCCTTCCTGATGAAGCAGGGATATTATAATTATACTTACGTTACGATCGATCATGCCGATCCTGACAGAAGGGCCTCCTTCGATCTTACCGAGGGCAATCATTTAGAGACGGAGAATCATTATATGATCCTGGTCTATTACCGGGCGCCTGGAGCCAGAGCGGATGAACTGGTAGGCATTACCCGATTTAATAGCCGTAATAAATGATATGCCGGACTGCATGACGCTTCCAGCGTCTTAAAAAAGATCAATTAATTGATCTGCCCGTCATTATTTATCGGTTAAGTTTCATTATCTTTGCGGCAGGCAAGTCTTATACGACCAGCTCCTGTTGAATCCCCCCAGGGCCGGAAGGCAGCAAGGGTAGATGGTTGAGCGGTGCGATGTAAGTAACTTGCCTTTTTTTATACCTGCTATTTTTTGCTTCTCCCAAAGTCTTGCTCCGAAACAAAACTGTTTTATATTTGTTATCTTTACATATTAAATATTTCCCTGCCAAAGAGCCGGGAGCAAAAAATTACTTATATGAAATTTTTTATTGACACGGCCGACCTGGCTCAGATTAAAGAAGCAAACGATTTAGGAATTCTGGATGGGGTTACGACCAACCCGTCCCTCATGGCAAAAGTTGGCATCAAAGGCGAGGCCGCTGTGACGAACCATTACAAAACGATTTGTGAGATAGTTGATGGCGATATCAGCGCTGAAGTAGTCTCCACCGAATTCAAGGAGATCATTGAAGAAGGTAAAAAACTGCACGCAATCCACCCGAATATTATTGTAAAAGTGCCGATGATCAAGGATGGGGTAAAAGCCATCAAGTGGTTTACGGATAATGGTATCAAGACCAATTGTACCCTGGTATTTTCTGCGGGACAGGCGATCCTGGCTGCAAAAGCGGGAGCTGCTTACGTTTCTCCCTTTATCGGAAGGATCGATGACAGCGGTTGGGACGGCGTCCAGCTGATCGAGCAGATCGCCAATATTTATGCTATCCAGGGCTTTGAGACAGAAATTCTGGCGGCTTCCATCCGTAGCGCCCTGCATATCATCCAGTGTGCGGAAGCGGGTGCTGATGTCGTTACCTCCCCGCTGGAGCCGATCTTAGGCTTGTTAAAACATCCTTTAACGGATATTGGCCTGGCTAAATTCCTGGCCGACGCCAAGTCCTTTAAATAATAGCCTCAAGCTGCAAGCTTCGAGCCTCAAGCTATCTTCCCTATAAGAGTTAAAGATATTTATTATTTATAAAGGGCAGCTTGAGGCTTGAAGCTTGCAGCTATTAGCTTTCCCGGCCTGCCGGTAGCTTGCAGCTTTTCATTGGCAGCCATTCCCGCCTTTTGCCCTATTGCCACCACCCCCCCGATGATAATGATAGCCGGATGCGTCAACCCATGCAACGCCACCAGCTCCGGAAGGTCTCCGGCTACACCTACAACCATTTTCTGATGAGGCAGCGAGGCATGCTGTATGATAGCGGCCGGCATCGTTCCATAACCTTCTTCCCTGTATACTTCCGCAATCTCCTTTATTTTCTTCATGCCCATATAGATCACTACGGTGGCCTTGCTCTTCATGGCCAGCTTCAGATCTTCTGACAGGGTGCCATCTTTTTTCGTGCCGGTGACAACCCAGATACTTTCACTGATATTGCGATGGGTCAGGGGGATCGCTGACAGACCGGATGCCTGCATGCTGCTGATGCCGGGGATATAGGAGACGGCAATGCCCTGTTCCCTGGCGAATAATATTTCTTCGAACCCTCTTCCGAAAATAAAAGGGTCTCCCCCTTTTAGCCGGATCACCTGCCCGTAGACGAACGCTTTTTCCTTTATCAAGGCATGGATCGTTTCCTGCGGTGTATAGGCTCCGTAAGGCAATTTGCCCACATAGATCTTTTCGCAGGTCGGTGGCGTCCAGTCGAGCAGGGCCGTATTAGCAAGGTTGTCATATAATAGTACCCTCGCTTGCTGAAGGGCCCGGTAGGCTTTAAGAGTGATCAGCTCCGGATCACCGGGGCCGGCTCCAATGAGCAGGAGTTCCGGTTTGGGAAGGTCATAATCGGGCATATGCTTATATTTTAATTAGTTTAATGTAATATGCATGTCTAAATTACTCAAAATAATTCACGGGGTGGATATTTTTATTGTATAAATAATGTTTTTGATGATAAATTTTAGTATAATTGTATAAATATATTACATGTAATTATTTGTAATATGCGTTTAGCGCTACTGATTGTTTGTATTCATAATACGATTGCTGCCATTTTTGGAACTATAATAACCATCAAAACATCCTTTTATGAGCAGCGTTCCCAAGCCCGTGGTAGTGGTGATAGGCAATGGTATGGTAGGGCATAAGTTCTGCGAGAAACTAATGGCCGCCACCTCCTCCTTCCAGTTGGTCGTTTTTGGCGAAGAACCCAGACCCGCTTACGACCGGGTACATCTCAGCGAGTATTTTAACGGAAAATCCGCCAATGACCTGAGCCTTTCCATGGCGGGCTGGTTCGATGACGACAAGGATATCGTGCTTCATTTGGGAGATCCTATCCGGGAGATCGACCGCAACGCCCGAACGGTGCATTCTCAGAAGGGCATCAGCCAGCCCTATGATTACCTCGTATTGGCAACAGGATCCTCGGCATTTGTACCGGATATCAATGGGATTGAAAAAGAAGGGGTGTTCGTTTACCGGACCATCGAGGACCTTGATCTCATCAAGGCCTATGCCGCTAATGCATTACGCGGCGCGGTAATGGGAGGCGGACTCCTGGGACTGGAGGCAGCCAAGGCATTATTAGACCTGGGGATCCCCCAGGCGCATGTGATCGAATTCGCTTCCCGCCTCATGCCCCGGCAGATAGACAGCGCAGGCAGCCACACACTGGAATCCCGCCTCAAAAAACTGGGATTGCAACTTCATCTCAACAAATCTACCCTATCTATAGAAGGAGAAGGTAAGATCAGGGCCCTGCAATTTGCAGATGATACCCGGCTGGAGGTGGATATGCTGGTGATCTCGGCAGGTATCCGTCCTCGCGATGAACTGGCCAGGCTGGCAGGACTTCATGTCGGCACCAGGGGAGGGATCCTGGTGAATGAAAAACTACAGACAAGTGACCCTCATATTTTCGCCATTGGTGAATGCGCCCTGGTAAATAGCATGATCTATGGATTGGTGGCGCCAGGGTATGAAATGGCGGAGATCGTAGCGAAGAACCTCGTGGAGATCAGGACGACAGACCACGCAGAAGGGAAAAAATCATTCAGGGGCTTTGACATGAGCACCAAACTGAAACTGATCGGCGTGGATGTGGCCAGTTTCGGAGACCCTTTTATAGCAGAGCCCGAATGCAGGACCATCGTTTTCGAAGATCGCCATAAAGGCGTTTACAAACGCATCAATATCAGCAGCGACGGGAAATACCTGTTGGGAGGCGTTCTCATCGGCGACGCCGCTGCTTATAATATATTACTGCAAACAGTGAATAATAAGATCCTCCTGCCGCCCGATCCGGAAGAACTGATCCTGGGTAGCCGGGGAGGGACAGAAGGGGGGGGCGGTGTCATGAACCTGCCGGATGAAGCGCTGATCTGCTCCTGCGAATCCGTTTCCAAAGCCGCTATCTGCCAGGCCGTAACGGAGAAGGATATCCATTCAGTGGAGGGCATGAAGAAATGCAATAAAGCGGGTACAGGTTGCGGAGGTTGCATTCCCCTCGTGAAGGACCTGATCACAGGTACGATGAAGGCAAATGGACAGTATGTCCGAAATGTGATCTGCGAGCATTTTGACCATTCCCGGCAGGAGATCTTCGACCTGGTGAAATTGCATGAGGTGAGGAGTTATGATGAAGCGCTGGGGCGGTGGGGGAAAGGAGATGGATGCGAGGTCTGCAAACCCGTTGTAGCCAGTATCCTGGCAAGTTGCTGGAATGATCTGATCGTGAAGCAGGCAACTATACAGGACAGTAACGACCGCTACCTGGCGAATATCCAGAAAGGAGGTACTTATTCGGTAGTGCCCCGTATTCCCGGGGGAGAGATCACCCCCGAAAAGCTCATCGTACTGGGAAAAGTGGCCAAAAAATACAACCTCTATACCAAGATCACCGGCGGCCAGCGCATCGACCTGTTCGGAGCCCATGTGGGAGACCTCCCGGATATCTGGGAAGAACTGATCCGGGCGGGATTTGAAAGCGGTCATGCATACGGGAAAGCCCTTCGGACGGTGAAAAGTTGCGTGGGCAGCACCTGGTGCCGTTTTGGTTTGCACGACAGCGTTTCCTTCGCCATTGAAGTGGAGGAAAGGTACAGGGGGATTCGCGCACCGCATAAAATAAAAGGCGGTGTGAGCGGCTGCATCCGGGAATGCGCGGAAGCGCAAAGCAAGGACTTTGGCATTATCGCTACGGAAAAAGGATGGAACTTATACGTATGCGGCAATGGCGGCAGCAAACCGCAGCACGCACAATTGCTTGCCACCGATCTTGATAAGGAGACCGTCATCCGCTACCTGGACCGCTTTCTCATGTTCTATATAAAAACCGCCGATCCCCTTACCCGAACGGCCACCTGGCTCAATAAAATGGACGGAGGGATGTCTTATTTAAAAAATGTCGTCCTTCATGACAGCCTGGGAATGGGACAGCAATGGGAGCAGGAAATGCAGATCCTGGTGGACAGTTATGCCTGCGAATGGAAAGAAGTGGTGGACAGCCCGGAACTGCGCAAACGCTTTGTTCATTTCGTAAATGCCCCCCGGAAAAAAGATCCCGAAGTCGCATTCGATGAAATGCGGGGACAGGTGAAGGCAAAAGAGTGGTAAACAAAATCATAGACCCAAATTTGTTATAAGTAAATAGACCAACATGTCAGCAAATATATATCCCGGTTCTTCTTCCAACGGCAGCAATTCCTCAGCCCGCGATGTAAAATGGTTCCTGGCTTGCCGGGTGGAAGATATCCCGCAGGACGGAGGCGCCTGCGTCAGCCACGGCGACGACCAGATCGCCATCTTTAATTTTTCTCGCCGGGGCCAGTGGTATGCCACGCAGAACCTCTGTCCCCACAAACAGCAAATGGCTTTATCCCGGGGCATGACCGGTAGTGCCGGCGAACATTGCGAACCCAAGGTCGCCTGCCCCTTTCACAAAAAAACTTTTTCCCTGCTGACGGGCGAATGCCTCACCGGAGAAGACTACCAGATCCGGACCTATCCGGTGAAAGTGAAAGACGGAAGAGTGTACATCGGTATCTAACCTCATTTTTTATTTCCTGTCTCCTGAAAATTTCTTTGTGGATAAGTTTCAAAAAAAAATTGAAACTTATTCCTGAATTTTGATTCAGCAAAACTCACCGCGCTGTCAATCTTAGTAGCACTCCATGATGAGTCTTAGTTTTTGTGACCTCCTACACTAATGCCACAAATCCTTGCTTTCAACTAATTTGATTTTTACAATCCGGAATTCCGCCTTGTAACGGGATTTGTTTGTGCGATCAGTGACGTCATTTTTTTAAAATGAAACAGGAAAGGTATGAGCCGCTTTTGGCATCAGCGGATGTACTTAAATTTAAGTTTAATAGTATTGGTCCCAAGGGTAGGAAAAAGGGAAGGATTATTATGGTTTTGCTGTTAAAAGAAAAATTAATTGAATTTGTAAACATGAAAGTAAAGAAAAAATTAAAAAAAGACTGGGCCTCTGGAGTTCGTGTCATAAGGGATAAATCCCTTGATAAGCTTTCAGATGTGGATTGGTTCCCTGAAAAGACAAAGGAAGCCAATAAGGTTGTTGCTAACCTGAAATGGAAAGTTTAATTAGCCGGACAAGCTAAAGATATAGCCACCCGCAATAAGGTGGCTTTTTTGTTCTTCAGAATTTCCGGATTTTTTTATTAAAAAATAAATAAACCTACTATGAAAAAAAGCAACCAAAACATACTCCGCAATTGTTTCCCCATTGCCACCCCGTGGCCATAGACGGAATGGAAATGCAATTCGAGTTCCTGCGAAAAGTTTTTTTTAATTAAAATTAATTCCTGAATTTTGTTTCAGCAATACTCACCACGCTGTCAATCTTAGCAGCGCTCCATGATGAGTCTTATGTTTTTGTGACCTCCTACACTAATGCCACAAATCCTTGCTTTCAACTAATTTGATTTTTACAATCCGGAATTCCGCTTTGTATCGGGATTTGTTTGTACGATCAGTAATGTCATTTTTTGAAAATGAAACTGGAAAGGTATGAGCCGCTGGTGGCCTCAGACAACGAGCTTGAATATAGGTTTGACAGTATCGGTCCTAAGGGAAAAATCCTTAAAATTATTCAATTTGTAAAGACAAATGATCCGCGCTTTTATATTATGTCATTTGGAGATATTCTTCCTGATGGTAGTGTTGATCATCATATTAAGAATGATAATAAGGATAGGAATAAGATTCTGGCAACTGTAGCGGTTGTGGTCTACGAGTTTACGGCGAGAAATCCGAATAAATTTGTGTTTTTTAAAGGAAGTACGGAGGTGCGAACAAGGCTTTATCGAATGGCTTTAGCTATTAATTTAAAAGAATTAAGTATTGATTATGAAATATATGGAGTACATCTAAAGGAAGGCAACTATATTGTCAGGCAATTTGAAAAAGAAAAGGAATATTATGGGTTTGCTGTTAAAAGAAAAATTAACTAAATTTGTAAACATGAAAGCAAAGAAAAAATTAAAAGGAGCTTCTGCTTTTGGAGTTCGTGTCATAAAGGATAAGTCCATGAACAAATTTTCAGGCAGAGTCTTATTTCCCGAAAAATTGGCGGAAGCAAATAAAGTTGTTGCTAATTTGAAATGGGACATCTAATTTAATTAAAAAAAAGCTAAGGATATAGCCACCCGCATTAAGGTGGCTTTTTTGTTTCTTATCATCGGCAAAAAATACCGGGACTTTCCCCAAAATTCCTCACTTTTGACCCATCATGCGCGATATCACCCACAAACAAATCAGCTTACGAACCGCCCGGGCAACAGGCATCATCTTCTGCTCCCCGTCCACCATCGAATTGATCCGTACAGACCAACTCCCCAAGGGTAATCTCTTCGACGTAGCGAGAGCAGCAGGCTTCCTGGGAGCCAAACATACCCCGCAATTACTTCCCCATTGCCACCCCGTGGCCATCGACGGAATGGAAATGCAATTTGAGTTCCTGCAAAAGGAATTACATAGCGACCTGGTTGGCGAAGGTGTCTTTGAAAGATCCGGTATTGTCATACAGGGGCAGGCCAGTTCCATCGGCCGTACCGGCATTGAAATGGAAGTGCTCATGGGCGTTTCCGTAGCGGCGCTGGAGATCTACGATATGCTGAAACCCGTAGACAAAAATCTCGAGATTGGACATATCCGGCTCCTGGAAAAGAAAGGAGGCAAGAGCGACCGGGAAAAATACTTTGCCACTCCTCCTTCCTGCGCCGTGCTGGTCTGCTCTGATTCTACCGCAGCGGGGCAACGGGAAGATAAAAGCGGCAAACTGATCAAAGAAATGCTGGAGGCGGTAAATGCCCGGGTAGTGCACTATGCGGTCCTCCCCGATGACAAGGCAGAGATCCAGGGAAAGATACAGGAATGGGTAGCCGAAGATATACAATTCATTTTCACCACCGGCGGCACCGGGCTCGGCCCCCGGGATAATACCGTCGGCGCCGTCCGGGAGATCCTGGAGCGGGATGCAGATGGCATTGTCGAAGCCATGCGTGTTTACGGACAAATGCGTACGCCCCTGGCCATGATGAGCCGGGCAGTAGCGGGATCCATTGCCCATACCCTTATTGTCACCCTACCCGGCAGCAGCGATGGCGCGCGGGAATCATTGGAAGCGATCTTACCGGCTATCTTTCATGCCCGGAAAATGATGAAGGGGGGAGGACATTAATATGTTTACCTATCAACAAGCTCAGGAAATAATAGCCAGGCAGGCCCGTTCATTCGGACAGGAAAAGATTGAATTGGACCAGGCTTATGGGCGGGTACTGGCCGGAGCCATCGTGGCAGACCGGGACTATCCGCCTTTCCATCGGGCCACCATGGATGGGTATGGTATCCGGTTTAATGATTGGGAAGAAGGCCTCCGAAGTTTCCGGGTCGCGGAGATCATTTACGCCGGTGCGGCTGCGACAAAGCCTATCGGGAAGGGGGAATGTTATAAGATCATGACAGGAGCCCCTGTTCCATCCGACGCCGATACGGTGATAAGAAGGGAAGATACCGACGAGACGGCGCAATCCATCACCATTTTATCCTGCCAGCGTTTTCAGAACATCGCCCGGCAGGGGGAAGATATGCATGCCGGTGACACGGCCATCGGCCCACCCTCCATCATTGGCCCCGCTGTAATGGGCATTCTGGCCTCTCTGGGCAAATACGAATGCCTGGTGGAACGACTGCCTCGTGTAGCTTTATTTACAACCGGGAACGAAGTCGTTCCGGTCGACGCACCCGTTAGCGCAATCCAGATCCGCAATAGTAACCGGTGGATCCTACAATCCCTCCTGAAAGGGTGGGGGATCAGCCCTTCCTTGTACGAACACCTGCCGGACTCGAAAGCGGCCTTACGCAATTCGTTGACGAAGGCAATCATAGGCACTTCACCGGCTTCCGGCGACACACCAGCCGATATCATCATTCTGAGCGGTGGCGTATCTGCAGGCGACGCAGATTACGTACCAGGAATCTTAGAGGAATTGGGCGTACAGCAACTCTTTCACAAAATAGCCATCAAACCAGGTAAACCCATTTGGTGTGGCACCACGCCCGGCGGAAAAATGGTATTTGCCCTGCCCGGTAATCCCTTTTCGGGTATGGTAGGTTTCGTACTGTTGATACAGCATTATCTGCATGCCTGTTTTGGCCTGGCTGCTCCTATACCCATGGGACTCCCCCTGGCTGGCGGCCGAAAAAAGCGGACGCCGCTGGACGAGTTCTTCCCTGTACGATTTGCCGGCTCACCGGCCAGACTGCAGTCCATCGATATCAATGGTTCCGGCGATAGCCGGCTGGGCCTGTATGCCAATGCGCTTGCCCTTCATCCGGCAGATAGCGGGGACCTTCCCGAAGGAGCTAACGTACTTTATTACAGCTTATGAGTATATGGGGTTCGAATCCTGAAATGAGTTTTATTCTCTTTTATTCAAAGCCTCCTCGATATCCCTCTCTGCCACCCGATCTCCGCCAGCGTACACTTTGATGATTTTCGTATACTGATTTCATATCTATAGTTTTTGACTATCGATTATCCATCTTCAGACTTTGATAAAACCGGCTTTATATCTAGTACAGGAGTTCCGTCTATGGCCTCCAGAGGCCCTACTTTTATTTTGTTACCTGTTCGCTCCAGGATCTTTACGCGATGCAAACCCAATGGATTGGGCCGATCAGGTGAGCGGGTTGCAAAAACGCCGGTAAGAGGATTACTTTTATCACCCCGCGGGTGTACGGTAAGGACGTCTCGTAAAGATTTATGGAACCAGGTGATCAAGATCAACTCATCACCCGGCAAAACGCCTTCCAACGCTGCAGCAACGTTGTCATTCACTTCAATCCATACATCTGGTGCGCCTTCATAGCCCTGCTTGGGTGCATTCTCCCGATTCTTAATGGGAGATTCAACGAATCCAATGGGGTTCAACAGATAATTAGTTGTTGTGGACATGCGAGTTCTCTTTGTGATGAATATACGATAGCTCAGATTACTATCCTACTCAATTTCTCCAAATCCGGGAAAAGGCACTTCGGATTTTACCCTGTCAGTAATCACCGGTAAGGAAAAGAAGTCCATACGGTGATGATCTTAAATTACAGGTTGAATCGTAATATATTATTATAAATATTGATGAATGGTTTCCAAAAAAGCAATTTAAAATAAAAAGCTTGATTTTACCCTGGTTGCTGAAAAGTTGTAAATTGTTCAATTAAAACAAAAAACTTGCAATTTATCACATGAACCGGCTTACCCTCACCAAATCACAAGCCCGGAAAATTATCCTTCACGCGGCAGGATTATCAAAACGAGCACAGTTTGGCAAAGGCAGGGAAGCGGTATACAAACTCATCGACCATCTTGGTTTTGTTCAGCTCGATACCAATTACGTCGTAGAACGCGCACATCACCATGCCATTGCATCACGGGTACCTGACTATAAATTGGAATGGCTTGAGGAACTGCAGGAGGATGGGAGGATCTTTGAATTCTTCACTTCCGACTCGGGATACATCCCCATGCACGACTTCCGCTTTTCACTGCCCGTGAAGGAAGGCTTTTTAGCCTGGAGAAAGCCCCTGACACAGCCCGAGATCAATCTCATGAACAAAGTGCTGGATAGGATTGCGCGCGAAGGACCGCTGAGGGTAAAAGATTTTGAAAATGATCGCCTGGAGGCAAGTTCAGGTTGGTGGGATTGGCGACCGTCTAAGATGGCGCTCGAGCGGTTGTACCTGGACGGAAGACTGATGACCACACGAAAAAAAGATTTCCAGAAAGTATATGATCTGCCTATGAATATAATTCCGGATGACATTGATAGGACGATGCCAACACCGGAGGAATTTGCAAGGCATGTTATTCGGCGCTCATTGAAATCCATGGGTATCGCCTACGCAAAAGAGATGGCCTGGCGTGCCCGTTACGTGAAGAATAATTTAGTAAAAAAGGAGTTGGAAAAGCTCGTAGAAGAGGGCGAAATTTGCACTGTTGTGATCGAAGGTCTGAAAAGCGCCCCCCTCTACATGTTACCCGGTTATAAAAACAAAAAGATCCAGCTGTCCGATGACGCATTTATTCTTTCGCCATTCGACGCATTGAATGTCTTCAGGCATCGGTTAAGGGATTTTTTTGATTTCGATTACCAGATAGAATGTTTTGTTCCCCAGGCACAGCGGAAGTATGGATATTTTTCATTACCCGTATTGGTCGGTGACACTTTTGTCGCCAGGATGGATTCAAAGGCCGATCGAAAGCAAAGGGTATTAACTGTCCACAATCTTCACTTTGAGCCATTGAAACTAAGTAAACCGATGATCGTAAAGATCATTGATGCCATTAAGATCTTTGCGAAATTCAATCAATGCGAAACAGTCGTCCTTAAAAAATCAAATGACAAGTCAGCTTTGAAAGTCATTCGGGAAGGCCTCGGCAGGTCAGGATAAAGGCAGCACTCTGTAATTTAATCCGGCAGTTGTACCACAGGTTACGTCAAGAGTAACCCCGGTTATCCTGGCAGACATATCGGATGACAGGAATACTGCTGCATTGGCTATATCAGCCATTAAGGGTAGTTTTTTCAGCATGGTATCTTCCTCCATCTTTCGGAGGATAGGCTCCATACCTGCGGGGTTACCTGCGATCGCTTCTTTAAATACTCTTGAATCCGGCGACCCCCCGGACCGGATATTTACCACACGTATGCCATATATGCCCAGCTCTGAAGCGAGGTTCCGGGAAAAGCTTTCTATGGCGCAACATGCCGGCGCAAAGCCGCCCGTAAAAGGATAGCCTATTCCCCCAGGCGTTGCTGTAAGGGATAAAATAATTCCCGATCCCTGCTTCATCATTACCCTGGCGGCGGCTTTTGCAGTTAAAAACCGGGTTTGCATGGCCAACGTTATCGGACGTATAAAATCATCCATCGGGATATCGATCAAAGGTATATTTTGTAGAACATCAACACCTACGGCATTAAATGATATATCCACTTTACCCGCTGATTGTACAACGGAATCCATGTGATTGTTGATTGCCTTTTCATCAAATGCGTCTACCTGCGCTACCTCCACACTTCCACCGGACCCAAGAATTTCATCGGCTGTTTTTTGAACGGAACTAAGATTGCGGCCGGTCAAAAACACCCTGGCGCCCGCACCGGCGAGTGCCAGGGCAACCGCGCCGCCCATGGAACCACCGGCGCCATATACAATTGCATTTTTGTTTTCAAGTATCATTTTATTTGGTTTTTTCTGGTCAGACGAATTTACTCATTTGTTAGCATGGATATAAAACGGATACCCTTAAAAGGCGTTAAAGGGGCTAAAATGTCGTTTTCATCGATTGCAGGAGACGGTTGGCTGGTTATATTTTTTGCATGCGGGGCGAAGACCTAATTTTGGTCTCAGAATACAATAGCTTATGTTCCTGAGGAAAAGATATATTACCATACTTGCGCACATTCTTCTCTGGGCATTCCTGGGCTTTATTTACATAGCCCATATTCCGCTAACGACCGGGCTCCTCTTTCCCAAAGAATATTGGATAAAGCAGTCCGTCATGTTCCTGCTGCTCATAGGACTGTATTATGTGAATGGCGGGGTACTCGTACCGCGCCTGCTGTACCGGCAAAAACCGGTAAAATTCATCCTGCTGCATATAGCTATTATCATGCTGCTGTGTTCCGGAAGCATCATTTACGATAGCTGGGCGCACGTACAGGAAGGAATTGCAAAATCACTCAATGACAAATTTGAAGGGAAATTGCAGATTACCCTGGGTGGCCTGAAATTCGATACCAACCTGCTGCTCACCGCCTGCCTGCTAATCGGCTTCAGCACCAGCATATCCATCACCCGGATCTGGCAGAAAGACCTGCTGAAGAGCCAGCAACTCGTGCAGAAGCAGCTTGATTCGGAATTGTCCTTTCTTAAAGCACAGATACATCCCCATTTCTTTTTCAATACCCTGAATAATATTTATGCACTTACTTTCATCGACATAGAAAGCTCCCGTGCATCGTTGCACAAGCTCTCCCGTATGATGCGCTACCTGTTATACGAGACCCAGAGTGACAGGACTTCCCTTCAAAGGGAAATAGATTTTGTAAAAGATTATATCGAGCTGATGCAGTTGCGGGTGAACGGACATACCACCGTGAAATTCGAAGGCCCCCTGATCATAGCCGAAAAAGCGATAGCGCCGATGATCCTCCTGCCCTTTGTGGAAAATGCGTTCAAGCATGGCATCCATTCGATAAAGGAAAGCCGGATATTGGTAAAGATCCTGCAGGACAACGACCTGTTGATCTTAGAGGTGGAGAACACCCTTTTTCCCCGCCGGGAACAGGGGATCGACGATGGAGGCATAGGACTTTCCAATACCAGGCGCAGGCTGGACCTGATCTATGCAGAACGATACCGGCTGAACTATGGG
>Ga0307511_10004942_pt1 | contig 13593 bp, 18 predicted proteins | sample 13_EM_MG_FD_200266 | JGI IMG/M metagenome (GOLD analysis project Ga0307511, IMG submission 200266) | Populus trichocarpa ectomycorrhiza microbial communities from riparian zone in the Pacific Northwest, United States - 13_EM | ecosystem: Host-associated > Plants > Roots > Unclassified | place...
TGTCCATGAAAGATTCCAAGCGCTCGATTGGACACGGAATCACTGTTTTTGATTTCCCTTGCTTGCGTTTCTCCTTCTTGACACGGAGATCATCGCTGCCCGTAGTTAACGGTGGTGTCACCACCGGCGGAAGTGGTGGACATGGACCAGGCAGAGAAAGTTTCAAAAGATAGAGTAGTATTTGAAGCTGCACCCTATGCAAGGTCAATGAGAACTCAGTAGTAGTGAAATGGCATACGCACTCGCGACGCTCCAACCGTTCCAACCACGCGTTTTTCCATTTCTCCTCCATCATGAGTGCGTCTTCGCTGCTATCGGCCTCTGCACTTCCGGCTTTTTCGTAGTTGAACGCATACCACATCATGGTCTCCTCGATTTCACCCGCTCCACCGTTATCAGCGAGAATCTGCGGGAGCTCGACATGATATTTGGCGGATGAGGAACGAGTGGAGAGCAGAAGTGGGTCTAACAGAGCGTGTAGCGGATGCGGTGAATCAGGGGGTGAAGCGGGGGGTTGTTGTACGCGATGCAAGGATGGGACGAAGAGATTCAGCGGCATGATAGACTTGCATACGCGATCAGCAAGTGTCCGCATCTCCAGGAGTCAAAGAACGAGTGTTACCTCGGGAAGCCAGAGAAATTGGAGATACGTCCGAACGACATACTGGTCTGCGGGTTCGAGATGGAGATCGGTGAACGGGTAATCGCGATTTATCGTTTTCTCTTGTGTAGCAGTCCACTTTGCATTCGTGCTGTTCATCAACTTCAGAGGTCGTACAAGGGTCATATCGATGGTGGTAGTTGACGCGTTTCAGACGCGACACGCGTGATTTGAGTACACAAGTCAAGTGTCTAGCGGTCATAAAGCTGGCGTCCGTGGCCATTCTCCTGCAGCAACTGCCTCTTCCTCCAATTCTATGATTGCTTGCCCAACTTCCCCTGCAGATTCTACACATAGTTTCTCCATTTCCCTTTCGTATATCGTGCCAAACGCTGCGACCACACCCCTGGCCGCATCATCCACCTGAACGGGCTTACAGACCGCTGACTCTATGCACCCCGCCTTCACGTCTGTAAGTCCACAGGCCACCACTTGGTCAAACCACGCCAGCGGCTCCCTCGTCACGTTCATCGCGAATCCGTGCGTCGTCAGCCTATGACGGACCTGGACGCCGATGCTGGCAATTTTCGTGGTCACATCCAGAAACACACCTGTGTGCTCCGAAGGTACGTGCCGCAACCCGTGCTCGCCCGCCAGATACGCTTGGAGTGTCCGTTGCATCCTGCATATGTAGTCTCTGATCCCCATAGCTGGCGACGTCCGAGCGAGGTCGAGGAGCGGGTATCCCACGAGCTGTCCAGGTCCGTGGTACGTCAGTTGACCGCCGCGTGCGGCTTGAACGAAGTCTGCGCCGATCTCGGTAAGACGCGTGCGTTCTTGTGCTAGCTCATCTGCGGTTTGGCGTCGCCCCGATGTGTAGACAGGTCGGTGTTGGAGAAGCAGAAGAAGGTCGTGGTGGGATGATGTGCGGCGTGCGGCGAGCTGGATTTGGTGCAGTTTTTCTTGTAGAGCCAGCGTTCTTGCATAGGGCAGAGGTGTTCGAAAGTAATGGTAAAACACAGGTGATAAAGACATGCCTGTATGTTTATATAAGCGGGAATACATAATAGTAGGTGCAAGTAAAAGTCCCCTCCGGTGTACCTCCTAACTAGTCCCAGACTACCTCCTAACCCCTAAATACATAGTATATAGCCTGAGTAGAGTAAAGGGGGCTCATAAGAATCTCCACTCTCACATCGCACAAAGTCAGTTTCTTTGTATTTCTATTACCTTCCTGTACTTAACTTCTCGTTTGCCCTCACCAAAGGTTACTCAGTCAACTCATCAATTTTCCAGACACCTCTCAGATCTCTATTCTCAAATCTCATCGACCCGTCTTATCACAAAGTTAGTTCCAACTTCACATTTCTGCTACCTTCCTGCACTCAATTTCTTGTTTGCCCTCCCGTGCTTAAGTAACCTTTCATTTACCCCTCTTCTTCCAGTGTCTTCCACCACTTTATCCGACTCTTCAGCGAGGACATGGACAAAGTTGACACTTCCTCTCCCACAGCCGATACGGCCGGTCTTCCACTTGATCACTCAAATCGGCTCGCCACTCCTTCCCCTCCGCCCCCTGTCTCCGAACTCGAGGCCACGCAGTACTACTGGGGGCTGCCTTCCAAACCCCGGCTGATTGCTCGCACTGGCGAGCCGTGGTTCCCGCCCTCCGGCCCGGAGGCATACCCTAGGGCTAAGGAGCTTCGTAGCGCATTAAGGCACAAACTCTTTGACGTCTGGGAGGATAGCCTTGCCCTCAAGGTGCACAAGATCCTCGACCAGAATCAGGTCAACTGGTCAAGTACCGATATCATCCGAATTGGCTACGCTGATGAGCCTGGCGGAAACGTTGTCCTATGGATTGGCGTTTGCCCTACTCCCACTCGCCTCTCCTACGATGTCGGAATCGAGGTTGCTGTCCAGTGCAAGCGTCTTCTGCTCAGCTACGGTATCCAGGATGTTGACGTTGAGCTGCGCGAATCTCGCATCATCCGCGGACAGGATTATTAAAAAATGTATTCAAGTATATTCATTGTGAGGATTGAATGCAGTAATGTAACCAAGGGCTCTTTGCCTCCAGACATGTGGAGCCACAATAGTAGGGTGGGAAGTACTACATTCGCAGTATCTAACTAAGGAGTCATGTCGCGAGCTTCGAACACACAAAAGAGCTGTATATAATTGGCCATGTGCGAAAGTGCCAGCGGAGTCAATGAAGGCGATCGGACTCCGAGATGGTGCGTGGACGCCAACCGTGGCTCCAGCAAAAGACACTACAACCAAGTCAGAGCGCAGAACCCAAATGAGAACATACCTAGTGCATACGGGTTGCCGCTCGAGGTGGAGTAGGCAATGTATACGAGCGACAGCACGGGTGGTGCAGAGGTGGTACTGGTCGTGATCGTGGCAGCAAGGTGACCTACTAAGTCTTAGGATGTCACCTCGCACTCGAAGCATCGGGTGGGTAGTTAAGCTTTAGCAGTGAAAATCATTGGGTGTATAATTTATTAGTGCGCCATAATACAGATACACGTACACGAGCCGACAACAGAAGCACGCTTACAATCAATTTATAATAACTTACCCTCCCGCTTGGCTTGCTGGACCTGTGCGAGTCGCTGACTCCGGAGTGTCATCGACGTCCCCTGTGCAGACTTCTTGGTCGTTGTGGCAGGTGCGGGCGGTGCGACGGTTGATTGCGACAGCGATATACGCGTGTCATCAGACGCGAACCCTGGTATGCGAATGTTATGGTTGCGCTCTATGCGTACGTCCATGAATCACTCTGAAGAGAGAAAAAAAGAATGCTTACCAAGATGTAGTTGAAGGTCCTTGACTTCGAGCGTGTCTCCTCGTCTGTGCTTTGCAAGCCGGCAGCTAAAATTGGTGACCGAATCTATGAACTCGTCTGCAATCTGCAGGAGTAACTGGTATGCTTTAGTCCCACAACCAGCCTTCGTCTAATGAGAGAGAAGGAAAGCGAGACGTACATCTTCGACTTCGGGTTCTATCCGGACATTAGGGTCGACACTGGATACAAGGTCCTGGATCGAGCGTCGCATGCTCTGGTCTCCTGGCGTATTCTTCCTTCGCGTCAGGTTATCATCTACCGTTAATGTTGTCTCCTCCATCGATCTAGCAACGTGTGACGGCGTGCCTGTAGTTCGTAAACGCATACAAGCGACAAAAATCAGTGTCTTGTTAGCTTGCGAAACAACACGCCAAACAGTGGTGAAGTGATCGCTCTAACCTGACATTCTCCCGCTTGCCATACCTCCCGTCAATGTCGGCCTTCCCTGCTGTGACGCGGGCCAAGGAATGGGGCCTGGATTTGTCGTGTTGAGCGTCTGACTGATGGGATACCCATCCCCCGTCGTCGACGAGAGGACTGGCGCAGGGGACCCAGTTTTGAATGCGGACGTTGTACTACTCGTCGGCACTGCCGTGGCTGTTGCCACAGCTTGTGTAGTTGACTATTGCAATGATATGACATGGTTAAACGTGACTTTAGCGTCGAGACGCACCTTCGCTAGTGTCGTTGCAGTCGAAGACGTTGTCGACGCTATGGATACCGATGCCGCTGTACTCGATCCAGCTACCGGGGTCTTATATCTTTCCGCGTATTCCTTCAGCTAGAAACACGGATATTCAGTGGAACCGTTTTGTGAAGTCTTTTTACCCACGTACCTGTTGAATCTGTTGGGAATTTAACTTTCCCTGGCGGGCGAGCTCCCCAAGCTGGCCCATATTCTGAGCGAGGAGTTGCGCAATACGCTCGCCTGTGATGGGCTCCCCATTTTGGTTCTTGAAGGCGTTTCCGAGCGCAGTGATGATATTGGCTGGGTTAGAAGACGGTTGTCCCAGTGTAGCTGGAGTTGCTGCCGCCGATGCTGTCGGCGTCGGTGCACCAGATTGTTGTTGGTCGTTGGAGGCCATAGTGTGTGCAGACACTCGTTGAAGTTGTGTTGGTCAAGGGTGCATAATCGGTTTTCCCACGCTACGATAACGTCGATGCTCGACGCTTCTCTGAAGGCCTTGTCGGCACGAGGGCGACGACCGGTCTGACCCCAGAGTCCCAGCGCACCCCTTCAAAACGCCCACCATGCCCTCTCTAATTCCATGCCTTGTCTGCTTCATACCCCCAGACGAAGCGGCTCTAGACGCGATCAAATCCACCTAGTTGCAATCTCAGGTAAAAACGAAACTTGTCGAGCTCTCAAGATCGCACGACCAATTCTTTGTGCTGTCAGTAACAAGCTTCAACCTTTCTCCTAGTCGCGGTGACATAAGGAACGACCCGTGCTCACAGCACTTGTTCATCAACACCAGTCGAGCACAGCTTCTCCCAGCTACTGCAGGGCCAACAGTTACATAGTCTGGTGCAGGCAGGAAAGCCACTGGCAATCGATATCTGGTGGCGTCTTGGTATGTACTCGAACAATTTTATACTGCTCTGACGATAATTACCGTACTGAATTTGACAGTCAAGTCACTGCGGCAGCGAATATCCACCTGATTGTCTGAGCCTTCCCTTGGCAATTTTGTTTATTTGTGGGCCGTAACCCTATTATTCGACCAGAGTCCTGAAGTTGGACCCCAGGCCATATTGTCTTCTTCGAGATATTCTGCTTCGATCTGTGGGGAGATTTATGTGGTTGCAGGTTGTATCATCTTCAGCGGGCCACTTACACCGAAGACTTCACCCCCGTCAAATCCAATTGCACCCTCGGCGATGTACTTGCCTTCAGAGCTCTAGGTAATTGGTCAACAGTCACGACAGTGCGTAGTTTGCGATCGAGCTCACCCTCATTCTCCTATGAATTTTGAATATTAAAGTCTAAGAATAGTGTTAATTCGTGTTCAACCTACTGGAACTCGTCTCCATCTTACCACATTGTGAAACCAAGAACGCGGGCATGACAGCATGACAGTCATTGCAAAGGGACAGACGTGGTGGCCGATTCGGACAAGTCCCTTTCAGCGTCACGACAGGGTGCGCGCTGATGCCAGGTTCATATATTGACCTGCAGGAAGAACTGAACGGCCAACGGGTTCCGGTGCCCTATTAGACGGGGTTACATTTCAGTCAAGATGAAAGGCCCCACCAGATGGTAACCTTGCGCCTCATAGTTCAAACGTTCACGTGTCACCTTGTGATTCACTAGGGATAAGGCGATAATAGTAGCCGTTTGAAAATCGAATGCTTGTTCGCTCATCATTACCAGTAGGTGTCCTAGACGAGGGAACAGGATGAATATTAACCCTCTGCACTTCTTCAAGGGCAAGAGCAGATAAGGCCCGAATCATATCCACAACAAAGGTTGGCAGAATTTTTTTGCCATTGCAAACGCCGATGTATTAGTCAAAAGTGAACAAAAGCCATTATTGTCGGGATATAAGATCTAGGAATGTTTCATTTCCATACAGTCGAACACTGCGTAGTAGTTGACATGCATGTATAGAACATGGATCATGAAACACCGGCTGAGGGCCTCAGCCTGAATAGTGAGAAGGTGCTGCGGTTTTCAGTGGCTCGTCATGACCACCACTGTCTTCCTTGGAAATTTCTGTTGCCCCGGGGAGACTACCCTGAAGCAACCTATGATACTGACCATAAGGATTGTACCGTGGTGTTGGGACGTCATGACGAACTGAGGACTACATATATGCATAGCGTTTGGTTTGAAACCCCCCAGGCGACGCTGTATTGGCGTTTCTGTAGAGGATGCAAATCGATAAGATTCATTCACATCTACTGGGGTATCTTTGACCACGAATGCAAATTAATTCCTGCGTGAACACACGCGAATTCCATGCCCACCATCTCCTGATGTTCAGACTTTTTGCCATACACGTTGTTTCAAGAGACGGCGAGGCTTTTGTGGGTGTATAGCGACCCCCTAGCAACTTTCTTGAACGGCCAACACGGGTGATAGGCATTCTTGCGGCTGCGGCTATGTGGTTCAGCTCGAGCTTACAATTTGAGGTTTGAATCAAGAAGAGCAGCACGATGATTTTCGAAAGGCTTGCGATGCAAGTAAGGACGACGTGAGATATATAACCGACCCGGAATACTTGAGCCTTTACGTTGATAAGACTCATCAGAATAGTTGTCACGCATCTGTACATCTATTCTGACGTGCTCACAGAGGGAGACGAAAATCGGAACGCTTTCGAAGTAGATCGGGTGTCTGTACGAATCTTAAATACCTGCAATTTCATCCATACCAAGGTCATGCAATGCGATAGCTCCCGTAGCACTCCGATGTATATTCATTGCACGTAATTGCCAGGAAAAACACCCTGCATGCCGTTGAGACGGCCAGTCCACCAGTCTTCCTGGCTTTCTGTCTTCGTAACGACTTCAATACGATCACCAGTCTTGAATGACAAATCTCCGTCCGCCTTGGACGTAAATAATCAGTGGGTTTAGGCAATCACGATACATCAGACACACCTGAGCATCAAAGTCATATAAAGCAGTGACATACTCGGGCGCTGGCTTCGGTTTCGGCTTCAGTGGCGGTGGTGGCGGTGGCGGTCGTTTCGTCGCAGCAGCGCTGACGCCATTGTTGGTAGCGTTATTCGTAGGTGCAGAGAAGGTATAGGGTGGCGGAGGTGCAGAAGGCTGGCTAGGTGGAGGGGGAGGCGCTTTCTTGATGTATGATGAAGGAGGCATGCCACGGGAGGTTGTCCCACTGCTGACACTGGAGGTGGTCATCACGCTCGGAGCACGCCCAATAGATGAGCCTGTGCCTGCTGAACGACCGGATTGTACCAGTTTGGCTTGAGTAAGCGTTAGTAGGTGGCAAAAGGGTGAGTTGGATCGGAGATGACAAACAAGTAGAGATGATTCTCTTCGTGATGTTGAGATCCTCGACTTGTCTCCATGCATCTCCCCGATTGTTCTCATATTCTGACTGAATCTGGGATCCAGGGACGCTGGTGACATCATACCGACCCTCTGCGAATGAATTCATCTTCTCTAGGAAGAGATAATAGATGTTGAGCCTAGAAAGTGTGGTAGACTGTTGGCCGATCGAGCGCGAACGAGGGTATTACATACTGCATATAATAAAACGAGTGGAATAGAGGATCGATAAACTGCGTGGCGAGTTGCATGAATCTTGGGATTTCCTGCTTGAGTGCGTTATTGATATAATCGTACTCATTGGTCGCGATCTCGAAATCCTGCTCAAGCTTGAACAAGTTCTTCTCGTCGCTCAAACTCTTCTCCTTCTTATCCCTGAGCTTTGTGAGAGAGTTACTGAATCGGTCGTAGTCAGTGAGCTTGTGGTCGCGTTTGGTAATCGTCTTGCGAATGATCTTGAGAACACCCTGGAATTCCTTTAATGGGCTGACGATGCGACTCTCGATAAGCTCGAGCTCCGGCGATATGGAAGTGCGGAGGTCTTCCATGTGTTTACCATACTCAGGGGTGTTGTTTATGGTGTCAGCTGCGGATGGATATTTACTGGCGAGGCTGAGCTCTCCTGATATTGGGGAGAAAAGGAAGTTGAAGTGGTTCGCAAAGGCATTGGCGGAGGTGAAGAGAGCTGGATCAGGGGAGGGGCGTAACTGACACGGCTGGCATGGGGACGGCGGGACACATACACACGACAGCTTCAGTGAAGGCTTTAGTGTCTTTCAACAGCTTCTCCGTGGCTTGCTCGAGAGTAGCAAAGTGTCGTTTGTAGTCGTCAAACTCGGGGTCAGATGAAGCTGAGTTAACGAGAGATCAGGGAGTGTACTATCGAGCGGGTTGAGCAGGGTCATGCATACTCTTCGAGAATCCGACTTTGGACGTCACGAGATGGGGTGTCCTGCACAGAACCCTTGTCAGACATTCTTGTTCTGGTTATCTCGTAGGCTACTCACCGCTTGATCGCCTTTGTGAAACCCTTCATGGTTGGCCAAACTGATGCCGCGGCGGGTGAACGAACGAACGACAGGTCGATTATATAATCATCTCTTATTCACTGACGTCGACCACTGATCACTGCCAATATGCCCATCCAACAGCCGTCCAACCAAATCAAGTGAGTTTCATACTAGTATCGCCGCCAAGCATCTCAAATCTCCACAGGCTCACAAACGTTTCTATCGTGCGTCTAAAGAAAGGCGGGAAGAGATTCGAAGTAATAGCAGCTACACTTTGTTTGTGCGCTGGCTTACCCTTTGGTCTTCAGATCGCTTGTTATAAGAATAAAGTGCAGGAATGGCGCAGCGGGGTGTATGTCTGATCGTCTCGACTAATGAATACCTGGGGCTTAATAACAGAGCCAGCGAAACAAGTCTCGATGATGTCCTCCAGATCTCAAACGTATTCATCAATGTATCCAAGGGTGAAGTGGCCAAATCTAATGACCTCCAAAAAGCATTCGGGACTTCATCAGTCGATGATGTTGTCAAGGAGGTAATGCAGGATGGTCTGTTTCCGATTTTTTGTTGCTGATACTCTCGTCATCCCCCTGTAGATCTTGAAGAAGGGAGAGGTACAGGTTGGCGAGAAGGAGCGCGAACATGATCTTACAGCTCTTCGCAAAGAAATCGCCACCTTAGTAGCTGAAAAATGTGTGGACCCCGCCACTCAGCGTCCCTATCCAGTCGGCATGATCGAGAAGGCGATGGCGGAAGCGGGCATAAGTGTGAAGACCGGAAAGAACGCCAAGAGTCAGGTCCGTCTGATCTTCCATGTGTGAACCGCTTTTCATGTCAACAGGTGGCAGAGACTCTCCGACTGATCCAATCTGGGTCAAAGTTGCCAATTCAACGTGCACGGATGCGAGTGCGGGTTGTCGTCCCAAATGTAGACGGTGAGCGGCTTGAGGAACAGATAAAGTCCTCAGCAGAGCGTGTTGAGCGAGAAGAGAAAGGGGAGATTTGGGAAATTGTATGTTTTCTCTACGAGATGCCTGGTTTCACAACACGAGGACTGATGTACTACAGGTAATGCTAATAGATCCGACACAGTTCAAGACCCTGAATGAGCTGCTACTGAAGGAGTGTAAAGGAAAGGGTCGACTAGAGACACTTACATTGGCAGCTACGGCAGATAACAGCTAGGTGGTCCTTGGGTAGGATTTACTTATCTAGTGCCTCTCCACTTTAAGTTGCAGGTGACTGACTTCGCCAGGTACTCATGACGAGGTATCGAGGATGACTGTGTCCGAGGTCCCGCATCGAGTCATATCTTCAGAGCCATGGTATTTGTACAATTCTACATACCTTGGTCATGAGCTCTCTGTCGAGCGTAGCTGCATTTTTAGGAAATTCTGCCTGCTTACATCCAACCCAGTACTATGATACTACAGTTCTCGTTTAGTCGTCGTTGCTTACGTACGCGATATTATTCAGTGTTCACTGTTCACCATGTCCACCGTCCTCGCGACACAAGTCAGGAAACACACAAAAGGCCCAACAAAGGCAGCTGGACGTTATTGGAAGGGGAGGGCACCAAAGGGGGTCGAAGCTGTTTCAGAATCGGAGGAGGAGGAACAACAACTCGAACAGGGCGATGTTCCCGTAGGTGGAGAGCATGACGTTGTGGATAAGGATGAGAGCGAGGAGGACGAAGACTTGCCGACGAAGACACTCCCTGTGAAAGGCTCAAGAATCCAGGTTACCTTGAAGGATATTTCTATCTCACGGGAAGGGAAGGTTATTGCAGCTGGCCGGGATGAGTCTGGGCGGACGACCAAAGGTGAGCGAATGTAGAGCACAACCTAAACAATAGACTTAAACGTTTACAAGAGGAAGACGAGGAAGAATCTGAGGAGGAAAGTACAGAAACTGAAGAGGAAGAATCAGCGGCAAGTTGTCTACTTGCACTTCATTGTGGTACTGACCCCTTGCACAGTCCGGCGAAGAGTCTGAATCTGAAGATGAAAAGCCTAAACCTATGTTTAGACCAGTTTTTGTACCAAAGTACGAGGATGTTCGTGTCTTAAATCCGAACCAACTACTTATCGTGTACCGATACAGACGCGGACGCGCGACAATAACAGAAAGAGATGCGATCGCTCAAGAGGCCGAGGAGATGCAAAAGCGACAAGAACTTGCTGCAGAAGAAAGAAAGAAAGAAAGTTATGATCTCGTCGCCGAAAGTATCAGACGAGAATTGGCCGAGAGTAAGAAGTTCCTTTTCTTATTGTGTTCTGAGTATTTATGTAGCCTTCTTACAGAGGAAAAGGAAGATGTGATCCCAGATGTTGATGATACCGACGGACTTGACCCGGAAGGGGAGTTCGAGGCCTGGCGGTTACGAGAATTAGGAAGGATCAAGAAGGAAAAAGAGGAAGAGCTTCGGCGTGAGGAAGAGAGGGAAGAGATTGAACGGAGGCGTGCACTTCCGGAGGAACAGCGGATGAAGGAGGACCTTGAACGGGCCAAGAAGTCGAGAGATGAGAAGCCCAAGGGCCAACAGAAATTCCTTCAGAAATACTGGCATAAGGGTGCATTCCATCAGGTCAGTGGTATATTTGTGAATCAATTAGCCAAATCTCTTGATACAGGCTCTATAGGATGACGAAGTTCTCAAAAGACACGATTATACCGAAGCTACAGAGTCCACCGTGGACGTTTCGATGTTACCAAAGGTGATGCAGGTCAAAAACTTCGGGAAACGTAGCCGAACCAAGTATACGCACCTTGTCGACCAAGATACCACAGTGAGCGCTGGTGGCTTCGGTGGTGCTGGTTCCATCAAGTCAGGTGGCTGTTTCCTGTGTGGTGGGCCACATCTCAAGAAGGGTAATCTGTTTCTGATGGAATGCGAGGTTCCAGCTAATCATGTTCTTCATAGATTGCCCTCAAAACACCGGTCTCCTCACTGGTCCCCGGGGGAAAGTTCCGTGGCACGACCACGATGTTGGGGCTGATGCAAGAGATCGTCGCCCGCCGAGAGAAGATAAATTGGGGCGTCTAGAGAGTGGTCAGAATACATACCGTCCCCATACCAGACCAAATCGATCCAGATCACGGTCAAGGTCGCCATACGAGGACAGACGGAGAGCCAGAGAAGCGGAGCATAACCGGGATAGCTACCGTGAAAAACGCCGTCGTCTAGATTAGCTGTGGTTTGTAACATTTATGGACACCTTCATGCTGTGGACCGACAACCCTTTCTAGATAACTGTCATCCGATAATCAATAACCCCTATCAGCACTTTGACACCATTTAAATACGCAGTCACAGTGGGTTCCTGTTTGCCGTTGCCCTTGGTGACACGACCTGGTGAGCAACCTACTCTCAACTTGCAACTGCTGCTCACCACCAGTCTCCAGCATGGACCTCTACATGCGCCATGTGGCGCTGGCCGCAAACGTCGATGACCTCAAAATCGCATTCGCCGACGTTCTCCATAAACCGCCCTTCCCTCTCAACCCTCCCTTGAATTTTGACCTATATTTTTTTGCGAAATACAACCCACGACTAGGCAAGGTTGGAATACTCAATCTTCCAACCGCTGAAGCGGGTGCTATCTTTCTGAACGCATACGGTGCATCCGGCGTCGTTGTCAAAGGACGCCCAATTTATTTCAAACCCAGCATAAAGCCGATTAACCAAGCTAAGGTTGCTCAACTCAACTCCACGCCATGGAAAGACCCGCTGGAACTGCAGAGGGAGAGAGAGAGACTTATAAGCGAGGGTAGGCCGCATGTTCTCACCCAGTTTGCCTTTGGTCGGTTTCTCGCAGATGGGAAATTCATATCCGAGTGTACCGCTGAAGGGGATGCCGAAGTTGCTTGCGAGATGGAGCGACGGGAAGTTCGCCTCACGCTCCGCAAGCAGCAACGACATTCCCATCCTGGAGACGATATGATCTCGATGCTGATGATGCAATTATCCGGAGACACAACAACCATTGTTTCGTATTCGCCCCAAGTGGTGGCTGCCATATTAGAACCTCGTGAAGCCGATTCTCCTGTCATATTCCTCTCGGCAAATACGTTTCCGGTCTTCAAGTCGGAAAAATCGGGAGGGCTCTTTGGAGGCGACAAGATGACCGTGTCCCGTATCCAGGGACTAATACAGGACAGACCTATGCCTCCTGGCTGCTTCAGCCTGATGTGCACGTTCTCCAACGACAGTGATCGCGGTGCATTTGTTCACGCCTGCAAGACGAGGCTTCGAATTCATCATCGTCAACGCGATTCTATACCCGTCGTCGAGGGCGATGCGTCCTATGATGAGGGTGATCTTGAGCGCCTTCTTGTTCGCCTACCATTCGGGGTTGCATTCGAGTTGGAAAAAGCAGTCAATAATCGGGTCATGAGCATCACAGGGGCTCTGTCCTTGCAAAACGAGTTGCTAGAACTGTGTCAACCTCATTTTGACCACGATCCAGCCTCTATACTCAGGAAATTTACTACTTACTTGGAGGAAGAGGGCTCAAATCGCAGAGGTCATAAGCGTCGCCGTCAACTTGCCCCAGGTGACCATACTTTGGTTGGGCAATTCAGACATACCATCGACGAATATCTCGAGGAACAAAAGAAACCGAAGAGGAGACTTGCGTCGTCGAATCCCGCAGCTTCCTATACCTATCAGCTGACCTTAACGCCAACACGACATATCTTGGAGGGTCCAAGTGTTGATCAGTCTAATAGTGTCCTTCGTAAATTCGGTAACAACGAATGTTTTCTTCGCGTCTCTTTCCAGGACGAGAACGGCTCAAAGCTTCGAGGGGACTTTGAAACCTCGATTAGTGACCTGTTGGCGGAACGTTACCGACCGATCTTGCTGAATGGTTGTCGGGTAGCAGGACGCGAATATAGTTTACTCGGTTACTCCATGAGTGGTCTTAGAGAGCACTCCATGTGGTTTGTTACTCCCTTCAAAGATGCTGGTGGTAAACAATGGGATGCAGAAACCATCAGAGATAGTCTGGTATGTGTTTTTGGGCATCTCTTCGACGTGGTGTTAACACGGACTAGGGGGACTTCTCTAGGCTTCAGTACTATCCCGCGAGACTTGGTGCTCGTTGGTC
>Ga0307511_10004943_pt1 | contig 13592 bp, 19 predicted proteins | sample 13_EM_MG_FD_200266 | JGI IMG/M metagenome (GOLD analysis project Ga0307511, IMG submission 200266) | Populus trichocarpa ectomycorrhiza microbial communities from riparian zone in the Pacific Northwest, United States - 13_EM | ecosystem: Host-associated > Plants > Roots > Unclassified | place...
TCACGCTCACGTGATACAGTACCACAGTACCGGTATGTTATGTGTACATAAGTACGGAGTCGTTACACAGCCTCTCATCAGAGTATGTAGGTACTGTAGTTGTGCCAGCAATGTGAGGGAGGGATTGGGGCCGCGGCAATCTATATTTATGCGGTAAGTACATACATAAGTAGCGTCACGAGACTACGGATACCCAGGTTATGTACTTGTACAATCCCTACCCAAAAGTCTTGGTGAAACATGCGGATCACGTGAGGAAAAAGTGTAGATGCAGTGACCGTTCGGTGCTTTCAAGCCCCATAGTACAACAGCCATGGCTCCCCGCATGCAACGAGAGATGACAGTGGTCAAGAGGGGTATCACCCTCATTTCCTTACATCTACAATGTTCAATTACCTTGATCCCACAGAATTCTGGTGGTCCTTAGTCAAATACCCAAAATTCCCTAAATCCAACAGCTAAGCCAGAATATATTGAAAATGCTCCTAGGTCAAAGAGGTCAAAGAAACTCGGCAACCATGATAACAAGGCTATATTTTGATACATGGAGCAGAGTAAAATACGGAATAGAGAGCAGGCCCGGGAAAACTGCGGTCCACATGATAGTCATATGTTGGTAGATACCTTGGGCTGCTACCTCCGGGAAAATGGACTACGCAAGTGTCTATTAAGCTTAGACAAGACTTGCCTGGGCCTGGTAGCAACCGCACTAGGCTACAGAAGATTTTGGGAGTAGAATTCGGGGTAGCCTTAGAAATTTGGAGTGATAAATGTAGGGTAAGGCAGTCGGCAAATTTGGGTATTTTGAACATCTGGGGAAAAGCGGTTAAGGACTGCATTCATCTAACTCCAAAGGGCAAAGAGGCTTCTATAATTATCTGAGAGTGTTTTTGAAGCAAAAACCATAGAGATTTTGTACCCTTGGTGGATTACTGGGTCAACTTTCAGGTCTGTTAGTTGCTCAAGATGCTGGTCCTCTCTATCATTGACAATATCAGCTGCTAACCAACCACACAGTTGGAGGTGCCAGACTCCAATAAGACAATGCTCCAGCCCATACAGCAATATTAATGACTAAATTTCTTGAACACAGTCAATGAACACCCTCCATATAGCCCAAGGTTCCACCGCTATGTACCATGCATAGATTCACTTTAAAAGTACCTTCTTGCAAAGCATTCTATCTTTACCAACATACCTGGAAGATCAAATGCAGCTCATTTTAGACTTGCTGAGGCCTTGCTTGAAGCCTGGAAACAATTCTGGAGTCTGTATCTAAGTAGTTGTTGGGAAGCAGCCATGACCAGGTGCCAGCTGTAACTGCAGCGTAGGGCTGGTACATGCGCTGCTAGGCACACCTTTGCTTTTTTCGCTTCCAATTCTCCTTCAATCTGGTTGCAACCTTGGATTCTATTCCTTTGGCCTGTATTTAGCTCATCTTCAATTTCAGACGGTACCGATATATGGTTGTTGAGTTATTCAAGAAAGTCAAAGGCATTGAGGTGTTGCAACGAGCCTGCGAGTGAGGCTCAAATCCGTGTTTCACCAAGACTTTGGGGTAGGGATTGTACATACAAGGTTCGTAGAGCACTTTGAGAAGCTAGTGATTCAATGATGAAATATTGCGGTGCATGAATCCTGCAGGCCAGAATCCATTGGCCAACTTTTTTTTTTCCCCAGTCGATACGCCTAGTCAGCCTTAGGCTATGAGGTGGCCTGGAACCTTTAACGGAACCTTCATTGGAGCCCCCTGGCTGTGCATGCTGTGTATGTGCCGTGCGTCAAGCCCGTTTTCCAAAATTGGAGGGGGAAAAGACTTTTGTTCCGCACCTCCGTACTGTCACCACCACCGGAATGAGCTACCAAAAACGAGACGGAAAAAGGCACTGGAACAAGCCTACCATCGCCCCCGTAAGCCGTTCGAACTATGGGCCCTTCACTACACACTAGGAATGACGGACGCATAGGGATTGGCGGTGCTGTTGCCAGAACGACCTATTGGCGCAGTTGGCGCACACAGTTCGGTGCAGCGGTGTTGCAGTTGGCACATACACAGCATGCACAGCCAGGGGGCTCCAATGAAGGTTCCGTTAAAGGTTCCAGGCCACCTCATAGCCTAAGGCTGACTGGGCATATCGACTGGGGAAAAAAAAGTTGGCCAATGGATTCTGGCCTGCAGGATTCATGCACCGCAATATTTCATCATTGAACCGAGAAGGCTACTAGCTTCTCAAGATTATGCTTAAGAAGGCAAAGTACCGCATACAGACATATTGAACAAACTCAAAAAATCAACCTCATCGGATTGATATAGATAGTAAACTCAAGTGTGACTTCCGCAATATTCCACAAAAGTTCATTCATTTAATCCTATGCTTAAGTGTATTCATATATTGTGTTTGAGGCGCACTTAGAAGACGAGTTCGAACTCTTCTACATCGTATATCGGTGTCTGAAGCTAATATTCCACGGCATCTACTCGGTACCCGGAAAGCTATTCATGCAACTCCACAAGCAAAAGCAAAACAGAGACCAGGACCGAAGCCTAACCCTTTAGAGGATCGAGTATACAAAGCTAGGGGACCTATCCGACGAGTAAAACGAAGCTACTCTAGAGAAAAGAAAGTTGAAGTGTTGATGTTTTTAATACACCATCGATTTCCAATGGAGGTTGAGTTTGATGCTGAGAATGATGAAGCCGAGTATCGACCTCCTATACAAACTGAAGCTAGCCAATGGTTCTAAATCCCTTAGCGATCTATTGCGACTTGGTGGAAGCACCGTGCTCCGATTGTGGGCCAAAAATAGGATCACGACGGCAACCAACTTGGTAGAGGATTATGTACATACTATTTCCTCGAGCATTATCCCTCCATAGATAGATACCAATCTAAACAGACTCCGCGCTCTTAGAACGGCGCGCTCCTGTATTTGATACTGCAGTTAGGGTAGATGCATGATGTAGCGGCAAAATGTGCCTGGCCGTGGCTCGGTTGTTCTGACAGCCTCAGAATGCGCTAGCCAATAACTCGAGAAAATACGGACTGGTAGTGGGAGCGGGTTGGTGGCGACATCTCTAGGTGTAACCAGCGCTGATGCTAGGACTGCAGCGTCTCTAACAATCCGTTCTGGTAGCCTGGGTAGTTTTAGTGCTCGGTGTATTGGTGGGGGACGGTTTTCGCATTCTGCAACCCACTCCCTAAAGAACTCCTTGAGTCTTAAAGCGGGGGTCTATATGCTTTGCTGAGGGTACTACTCGGGTACAAGCGAGCTTCCCACCACTCTAAAAATATCTGATATTGTTTTTCTGTTTGTCGCTGACTGTTAATTGCACCCTCGCGGCCTTGAGTTGTCTGATGTTGGGGATGCAACGTTGCGGCTGAATAAGGTTAAAGCTTAGGACAGTGCTTTGCATGGACTTTCCAAGTCCCCATAAGTCGAGTCTGGTTGCACGAGAAGTGTCCAACAAATCCTTTTCACGTCACAGATCCGTTAACATCGGGGAACACCACATCACTTTTGTAAACCCAACCCCTGACGGCATTGTCGACACCCAGCCGACACCTGACGGTTTGCACCATCAGCCAGAACCAGGTAGTGAACAAAAGTTAGAAAAAACAAAAACTTACCAACCCATTACTCCTACAAGACTGCCTGCCATGGAACTCCAGGTTTTTCTTATTATTTTTATTTTGCAGGGGTGAGAGCGCACTACCGGTAGCCTTGCGACGTGCCTGAGGCGGTACCTAAATATTATTGGAGATATCTAAAGTTTTGAAAAGATATTCTGTCATAGTTTAATTGAGGATGAGCTGAGTTGGCCTGGGGTAGTTTATGTAAGATTACGAGGTTACGAGCGGAGGAATCTTGAGAGAGAGATATAGATGTATTTGTCAGGGCTATCTAGAGATCGCTATAGTCTTGGAAGCTATGGTTCTAGTGTCCCATCCTCTTCTTAACATACAGGCGGATTCCCGCTCTTTTATCCTTTTCGACCGCTTTCCAATTGCCCTGATTAGGGGCCCCGGTTTCCTTCCGTATCCCAATTATCCTATTCTGGGTTCCTGCATTCCTCGTGATATCGTCATACGTGAGAGTAATCCATACAGTTTATTTCGGGGAATGTGAGAGGGCACAATGCCTATAATGCCTACCCTTCTTCCCACGCTGTTCCTGCTCCGCAAACGGAAACTCTTCAGATGAGCCCAACTGAGTGTCATCACTTTGCGCAGGTGCCACCTGTCCAAAGTCTATTCGATGACATACGAATTATCTGAGGACCTAGTCCTCTCTTGCAACTGTGACCGGCACCAGTATTGCTATGTCTAATGATCATGATTCCTTCGGAATTCCGCCTGGAGATAGCAAAGGGCAATTGCACATACAGCCCGAAGTGAACCGCTGCAGGCGAACAGGCAGACCGTGCTCCCGAACAGGCAGCGTACGCCGGCCACCCTCATCCAGAGCATCCGTATTGGGGACGAGGTGGGGAAATATTCTTGAGACACATTAATAATAGCTGATTAAGCTCTACCAGCCTGCATTCGGAACGGAATATACCCACGCTATGCTTCGGTCTTGTGCACTTAGCACATCCTACACAGACAATTGCGCATGCACAAATTACCTGAAGCACAAATTACCTGAAGGACACTCTTCATGGATACCTCCGGTCTCACGAATCCGGTGACTTTGACTCCGTTTGCAGGGTCATAGATAGGCATCCTTCTGCTGCTATTATGGCGAGAGAACAATACTTTATTAGCGAGATTTGATCGAAAATGTATCACCATATCCTTGATAATCCAAACTCCAAGGGTGCCTTTTTGTGCCTCACTGAACTTTAAAAGATGATATCCCACAGCGTTTGACCACCTGCAGTTTGTTTGAGTGATATATCTTCGTGCTAGCAGTAAGTGTATCAACTATGGCATCCTCCCGGGAAAATGACATCTGCTAACTCTGCCAGCCCGGATGCTCCGGTTTTTGTAGAGTCCACACACGATTAAGCTAGTAATCATCTGACCATACTTGTGCCTTAAATATCCGTCGAAGCCCGTACGTAATAATTGTTTTGTAATACTCCGTACCCAAGGGTGAAGATATATCTTCCACTCCTGAAAGTCGTATGGCAATAGAACTATCATGAACAGTTCTAATAATGCCAGTGGATAAGCGAACACCCCGTGCATGTTGTCTAGTATTGGTAGGTCTGTGTCATGTGACTCTTGCTACCATGTGACTCTTTATATCATGTGACTTTTACTATCCCAGTCATGTGACTCTTTCCGGCTGAAAGTTCACCTGACTGACGTACTTCCCAGAGGAATGCTAGCTTAATGTATGCATGGTTGGACGTATTATGATTCAGGTAATAAATATCAAAGAATTTCATCCCTGATAAAGTTAACGGAAGATCTAAGTAACTCCCTATAGGTACGGAGCAGATGGAAAAGAAATCGGAGTTGAATAAACCGCTCGTTGGCTTGGTATATAGTAGAGTTCGAGGTGACGGTGTATATACTTCAATGTAGTATGTCGCCCACTGTGCACCCAACGCTCAAGACGGATGCTAAGTTGGATACTAATTGTAACTGTATCGAGATGTCTAAGTCATTCTTGACGTTTCTTGTGTTTCTTGGAGGATCTTCGTTGTGTGAAGGTGGTTGGGCCGGCCCATACACCAGCTGGGACGAATATGCCTGACAATCCAGAAAGCAAAAGCATACCGCATTTGTCTTGTCATAGCTGCCTGTTAACCCAATATCGATGACTGGCATCCTATATACCAATGAGCTATACACAATCAAAAACAAATCCATTACTCGCTATTACTTACAGATTACAACATTAATCGAGCAAAAGGAAGCTCTAGGTCTCGTCTTAGAGATGGGGAGATGCGTATACAAAATTTCCAATCGATGAGCTTTTAGACACCATCTGGTCGAAGTTTTGTAAACCTTGACGGATTCAATTACATTTACCCACTACTCGAGTACTGCACTTTACGTATCCATCTAGGGACGCATGGCTCCCAAGTTGAAAGTAGGTATTGTGGCGTTGGGATACTATGGTTCAAGAGACATGGGTGGATGCTATATGCATCTTTTCATTGTCCTTTCCAACGGGGTTGCCATATTTAGCATTCCACAGCAATAAATTCCCGATTTCAATCGGCTACCTTCTGAAACCTACATTTACATTTGAGAAGGGAGTGGGCGATAAAGTATCTATACAGGTGGAAGAAAAGTTGAGGGAAAACTAGTAGGTGGATAGAGCAATTGAGAAGAGAGAGAGAGAAGGGAAGATAGAAGGATCTGTGGTCGTGGGAGGGCGAAGAGAGGATTGAAGCTTGAATGGAGGGAGCGAAAGGTTAATAGGGCGGGAAAGGGGAGAATCATAAGGTGGAATAGTGCAGAGCTCTGCTTATAGTAGGACCGGGGGAGGAAATCTGCAGGTGTGAAGACATAAATTGGGCGCGGGGGTGGACTACATACTGATATGTCGAGCATGCACGAGGAACCCGGAGACTGCATCCATGGGGAAGGTATTAGTAGGATATTCGGATGTTAGGTGGAATCGGATAATCTAAAGGTGTTCATGAAGTCGCAACAGATGTTCCGGAGAGGTTCTTCATCTAAATGGGCCTTGGGTAGGCCTGGGAGAATGAAGTGATCTAATGTTGAAACTTTTCATTTGTTACTTTGTAGACTTGGGGGGGTAGATTTGTGCATGCCTGTTCTGAAAGCATTAAGGTGGATCATCTGGGTCTCGTCATGGCCCTAATATATATGTACGCACTGACTAATAAATGAGAAACAGTAGCTGAGTTATTGTACGGTACTTTTCGGAAAGTTTTAAGGCACTTTGGAGGGTAGAGGGCAGAATATACTCGATAGATATATAATAGCCTACTCGTATCCGAAGCAAGCCCTTGAGAGTCTATCAAGGCCTCGCTACACGCATGGGTTATGAACCTATCGACAAATGACAGGGAGGGGATATAGGGCTTTCCAGAGGAAGATGGGTATGGCGGGTGCGAGTTTGGTGAACAAAACCCCGAATAACATTATGCTAGAGGTGTACTGCTAGGAGGCCCGAAAGGATGCCCAAACGCTCCCGAATCCATACAAATTCTCCAACATGCAGCGTTTGGGACTTGTATGCAGGGGGTTTGTGTTATCAGACTTTGTGCCACCAAGCTGTATAAGGTCCTGGGGTATAAGATTGGGGAAATACTGGTGATACGGGGGACAATAAACCGGTGGCTTGTGAATCGATGCGAGTCTTGTAAGAATACGAACGGAGGGACTGTGAGGCGAAGACCATACCATAAGAACTCGAGGACAAGAGTAATAATTAAAAAGTAACTTCGCATAAGACGTGGACTGCAGTCTTGTCCACGGGGATCGGAACTGCACGTGTTTACGCTTACAGAACTCAGTACCTTTAGTACTCGCACTCTACCAAGGGAGTTCACAGTCAGTTCTTACCTTACTGCGGGTTCGGGACTAGATTCGAGACTGACTTCCACCGTACTGTAAAAAGACTGTAGTCTTGTCAGCGAGTTCTTGCGGTATTTGAGAGCCATCGTAGCGATCTTCTGTAGGCTCGTTGGCTACCGTTCTAGTGAACTATGTCATAATTGTAAGATTACGAGGTTACGAGCGGAGGAATCTTGAGAGAAAGATATACATAGATATATTCGTCAGGGCTATGTAGATCGCTACAGTCTTAATGCTATGGTTCTACTGTCCTGTCCTTCATCTAACCACCTGGCGGATTCCAGCTCTTTTATCCCTTCCGACCTTATCCCAATTGCCCTGATTAGGGACCACGGTTTCTTCCCGCATATCCCGCATATCCCGCATATCCCGCATATCCTATTCTGGATTCCTGCGTTCCCCGTGATATCGTGATATCGCTGCACGTGAGAGTAGTTCCTACAATAATTACAAGCGCAAAACATTCCACATCGGTTATCCACATTTGGGCCGTGATTCATTAGCGCGAGAGTATTTTGGCTATCGTAGGGTACAGCTTACCAAGAAGGGAGTTACTGTGTAGGTACTTGTGTGAGACTACACTTGTGATAGCCTCGTACCCACTTGTGAAGGATAAGCACCCCCCGTAATAAACTTTATTCCATACTATATTTCCCAAGATTCTCCTAGATCATCATCTCTGCCAGATCGTGCCCCCCCTACACCTCCACCCATCCTCTTCAGCTTCTTCCCCAACACAACCCAAGCCCCAATCCACCCTTACCTCGGCCCCATCATCAGCATCTTCTATCACCAACACCATTCAATCCATACGGCTCGCTACCCCGTGTCGAGGCAGGGTACATGTTCCCTGTTGTGGGGTTCACGCAGCTTCCGTGGGTCAGCAAGGAGAAGTTTAAAAATTACTTGGCGAGATATCAGGGTATGATGGGGGTATTACCCCTAGCAAGGGATGGACGGCGGGCGTTCAGGTTCAAGCTCTAGCGGGGTGGGGGGTAATACCGGAGGCAGAATCACACTGGACCCCACCACCTCCAAACCAATATTCATCTACACATGCCACCTTTCTGGCCACGACTCGCTCATAGGACTCCTCGTCGCAGCCCCAGCTGCGGTCGTCTCCACCCCGCCCCCCCGAAGCAGAAACTACCTCTCTAGAAGCCGCCTCCAAAAGTCTGAACCAACAGCCATGCGTTCTGAGCATGGAATTCACCACAAAACCCTGGAGCTTCGAGCACCAGTATGGGCTCAAACCGGATGTGCGGCGTTACCTGGGGCTCCACCAGCGTCGGGATTAGGCCTGATGGGAAGGTGTGGGTGATTGGGGGGTTGTGGATCCGGAGGCGAGGGTGTATGGGGTGGTGGGGGTGTGGTGGATGCGAGTGTGTTGCCGGGGTACGGGGTTCACCGATGCTGAGTGTGATGGGGGTGCTGGGGGTGATGGTGTGTAGGAGGTGGGATGGTGGGAGGAGGTGAGGCTGGGTGAGAAGTGAGAGGCAGTGGTTGGAGGACAAAGTAAGCGGAAAGTGGGTAGGGAGGTGGAATCGGGGGACTTTTATTATATATATGCAGGGTGCTTTCTGTCGTACATACTGTATATTCCTCTTATACCTATGTCGGTTTGAATATCAGGGTAATTCAATTTCAAACTAAATCAATTATTGGGACAGCAAACAAGATCACAACAAACTCAAAACCTGCATAAGCACCCCACTACTACAATCTTTGATCATGCTGGCATGTGTCAATATAATTAGGAAACATATCCATTAATTGTTAGTACAGACTTAAGCGCAGTGAAAGAATAGATTCAGACCTCTTGCGTCGGGAAACGAGAAGAGCATGTAATTGGGGATGCATAGGAGATGCGTAGCGGAAGGGAATTTTAGAGGTATGTATGAAAAATGGATGAAATCGGGGAAGTGATAGGGGCAGTGGTAATCACAATCAAGCTAGGAAATATCGCGCTTGCAAGGTCTCTAAGATACTTAGGTATTATATGTATGAGGGAAAAAGCTCTGGACACATTAACCCCCGTAATTTCACACGGGGTATCTAGGAACTTAGGACTGGAATGAATATATTCGCATGCAAAACCAAAGTGACTCCAGAGCTCCACAACCTACTATACAATACCTGACTAGCTCATCTGAGCTGTTCCTATTAATCGATCGTTCAAGCTTGTAAGAAGACCTGGGTTGCACCAGGTATCGGAATAGAAAGTCGAAGTTCGTCTGGGAAGACAGGTATTTCTCCAAGTAGTTTCGAATTATCAAAGCCACAGTGCCTTGTCAACATACTGGAATCAAGAGAAAGACTGGGTGAAGTGAGTGATTGACTGTGCATGCTGCCGTGCGGAATGTAGTAAAAGACCTTGAGTAGTGTTTAGTGCTTCAAGTAAGCAGCTTGTCATTGATACTCCTTAGTATTTCACTCAATATTGCAATGCAGAATCATGATGCTTTTGACTCCGTATGTACCTCCAACACTTGCAGCGTCCTGAGGAAGATAGCTATTTTCCTACAATAGCGGCACCAGATCTTTGGAATTACTGGTTAGACGCTAGATGCACAATCTGGCAGAACATAGGACGTAACCTCAATCCACAATCTAATTCCTGGACTAGAATTCCCGACATTGCATAGTACAAAGTACGTGTACCAGTTCTATTCTTTCTTTTATTCCCTTTTTTCCCTCACTACTTATTTCTATTTTCTTGTCCCGGAATAATCCATGAACGGATTAACATTACATTGATCTCGAATATCTATCTAATCGACCATGAACACCCAGAGACTGGTTGCAATTGAAGTGAATAATAGATATAAAACAGCCACATGAAACGGGGATTGGAACCTCAAAAAAAACAACGGTATATAGACTATAACAGTTGGGTCTATGGACTAGGACTCTATCCTGTGCTCATGATCCTATAATGGTTTAGTACGAGTACCCGGCTGGATGACGTTTTTTTTTTTGGCTCTATCGTCCTGTCTCTTAAGATTTCCACACAGTCAGCACAGACCTACCTACAGTACTTCCATCAACCAGGCGGTACTGATAAGCCAAACAGCCACACCAACAACAATCACCGGTGCCACTACAGACCCACCACTACATACCTTCGGTTGCACGCACATAGGTTCGCAGAGGTGGCAACCTAAAAGGCGATGGAACCTGTAGAGAACCCAAGGAAAGAACCCACCCGCATAGGCCCTACTGTGGCTCTTCCTTTGCGCTGGAGTGTGGCACTATGATGTAATTTTATCTAAAATCTCCGTGAGCCATGTGGTTGAGAGCGCACATAAATTGCTTCCTGCACTTCTTCAGGTCTTGTAATTTCATTCTGATTTCGTCGCGAATGATGCATAGAACTGGAACACTATGATCCTATACACTTTGTCCCAGCTGCCAAAGCGATTCTACAACTTCCAAACCACCACCAGCATATCCTCCACACACTTCCACAACACTACACAATAAACGGCGATATCTTTGAGACAGGTAAGCTCGAGTATTGCTAAATCACAGACATCAGGAACTGAGCTTCGGGGGGTAGTATATGAAGCCATCATGATCAGTAGCTAATGTGGAGAAATCCAGGAAAATGTGTAAAGCCATAAACTACCACTGCGTTGGCTGTTACAACCACCACTGGATGACCTCCTGCGACTACCTTCCAAGCAAGTGCCCAGAGCCTTGCGCAGTCATCAAGCTGGAGATCCTTTTCGAGTGCCAGATATGCGGACTAAACAAATACAATTGGGGCTTGGAAGAGAATATGTCAGATATCGGCCCTAGCGGTTGGACACCGGGGAAGCCCTCGTCTGATCTGGAGGTTCGTTTGTATCGGTTGCTGCTGGGTGTGTTGGTTGAGGGTGATTGTGGTGGGGAAGGAGGGGGGGATCATAAAGGTCATAGCAATGTTGGCGCCTGCGATACTTCCCAGGTAGGAGAGGGTGACAGCGGTACTCCCAATAGTCAGACTATCTTCTCATCACAGCTCTCCCACACCGTCGAACCATCTGCCAGCTCAACTCCCAACACTACTCTTCTCGAAACCTCCATGAACGAACCCTGGTGGGGCTTACAATTACCAGTATTTCGTGGTGGATAAGTAATCTTTAGGTAGTTAGTGGGTATATATATGTATGTCGTGATGGATTTCTTTTCCTTGGGTATACGTGTACACATAATGTTGATTGGAAAGGGAATTCCAATGGAAGAGAGAGGACATAGGATTAAATTAGTTTTGTTTGCTGATGGAATGGCTTTTCTTTATGTTTTGGAATTTATCCTGCAAAGAGGGAATTGGTTATTAGTGATCGGATAAATAGTTGGTAATAGCAACGGGACTTTCATATGTTTGCACGGGGTCGGGGGTGTGGGAGGATATATATGTCGTATTTCTTCATCAAAAACAACTATCTCTGTCCTTTACAGTGAAGTACATTTTCTTTCTTGGTGTGGTTGTAGATAGATAGGTAGGCACTCTCTTGGGGTGAAGGTGAGGTTCAGGGTAACTTTTGCGACCGACGACTGTAGCGGAGCGTTGGAAACAGGCTTCCAAAGAACGGGATTTTTACGTAGATGGAAAGAAATCCCTCTTCGTAGGTATTAAAGTTCTAAGTAGGTCATTATGAGGTCATAGATGTTACCGACCCCACTAGATGGCCGTCGCTACATGAATCCACCCGTGCTGGTATATACAGTGGCGTGCCACCATATGGGAGACTTAGATCTAACCTCCTTATGTTACGGATGCCTCAGTTTCTTGCTAGCGGGGTTAAGAATTGCGAGGGGATTGTGCGTGGAAGGGAAGGGAAATTTTGGGATATCGATAGTGAAGGGGAATAAATGCGTCAACTGAAGAGAATGTTGGGGTGGTTCTTGATTAACTGATGATGTCGTTAGGGTTCTTAGATAGTATAGGGGTAAGGAATAAACTCTGGCAGGAGATTAAGTATGATGGATGGTGGTTGGACTAGACTGAAAGGTGGGAGAGGGGGATGGGGGATGGCAAGCAAAACCAGGGAGACTGAAATCAAAACTCAATAGCACTAAAATGATTTCATTGGAGGTCGGGTGAAATTACGTACGTAGGTGGTAGTGGGCTTGTTGGAGGGTTAGTCGTGTAGCCGGAGAGAGTGTTGGATTTGTTAGTAGAGGTTCGGTATTGGGTGGATACTGCCGGGGCGGGGATAGACGGTGTGATATGTAGGGTGAATGTAGTTGTATGGTGTGTCGGAGGAAGTGATACGGCTTGGTTGTGTGGGTATCTTTACGTCAGTGCTGGTTGATATGAGAGATTGTGGGTGCTACACGTGATTTACCTACAAATTGTGCCCCCACTTGCACGTCATCGGATTTTGCTGGTGTATTTACGTATTGCCGCTGAGTGACTACTCCGCTTGTGTATAACGCCCCACCCAAAGCCACCCGACCTTTGCCACTTTCGGAACCTATGGGTATTTTTGGTGTTTCGATGGCTTGCCGCGGGTTTCATTTTGCAGTAAAACAAAATCGTTATGCATATCGTAATCAGCATTCATAGTGGGGGACCTGAGTGGATCACCCTGTAGCTTTAAATGGGCCTTGGTAGTTGGGGCCTGTTGTCCGAGGGCAGAAAGGGGCATTTACGGAAGGATTAAGCCATGACTCTGGCCGAATGCGAGTAAAGGACTTAAAACAAGGACTCTGTAACTTTTCCTGGACTGAATTGCGTAAATGGTGGGTGTGTGGAATGCTTCATCCATTGATTCAATTATGGCGTATCAGTGGCCGGGTTAAATTACCCATGGCTTCAGTGGGTAGCAGCTAGCAGGTCACCTGTGGACCAAAGTGGGAACTCCAGGGGAAATATTGTGGCTTGCTACCGATGCCACCAACGCATGAATGTATCCCTTAAGGTGGGAACCGTAGTGGGGAGATTGTGAGTATATATATGTCGAGGATGCTTACACGTTTCCATTGCAAAATCAAACAAGGCCTTGAGCAGCACCCTAATTCTACGACTACGTTTGCATTCATACATCCTCATCCTCATACGAATTCGGTAATAATAAATATAATGGTATGTTTCATTAT
>Ga0307511_10004944_pt1 | contig 13591 bp, 14 predicted proteins | sample 13_EM_MG_FD_200266 | JGI IMG/M metagenome (GOLD analysis project Ga0307511, IMG submission 200266) | Populus trichocarpa ectomycorrhiza microbial communities from riparian zone in the Pacific Northwest, United States - 13_EM | ecosystem: Host-associated > Plants > Roots > Unclassified | place...
CCCACTATCACGCATCCTTCCATCTGTTGGTTTCTTTTCTTCGCCTGATTATCTGGTACTTACACCGGCGATTTTCCCGCTTATCGATCACCAGCGCGTGGCACCCCTGGAGCTTACTCGCACTCTTTTGTCATTATCATGGGGGAACGGTGCGGGTATGTGTTCAATTCGAATTTATCAACTTAACGTTGATTGCGGGTGCCTCTGCCCGGTGTCTGACCTGGTCTCGCTGGTTCAGTCATGCTACCGGACGAACATTGATCGACTTCGTTCGCGACGTTGACCACTCGAGTGCGTCGCGTCCGCTCAAGACCCACCTGCTCTCGTGACCATGCTCTGCGAACGTTCGAGACCAAACTGGGATAGGGGTCCGACCCATTCCCACAGGGAGGAAATTCGCCTCCACCGTTGAGTTGGCTGGTGCTGCAATTTACCTGAGGGGGGACCTAGCTCCACGGTGGACAGATTCTCCCGACTCCTGAGAAGCTGAAGTGGAAGGGGCCATCGGCCATTCCGTCAATGCCATACTAGATGGTGCCGGAGTTTGCACCTCTTTCCGACCTTCTTCCGACCTTCCCACGGAGGAGGAACGTGTCCCATCCACCCTGGGAAACGACGCACCTTGGGGGTGAAAATGCAGTCCCATCCTTCCGCCATTACCTCACGGCCTCACGCTACGGGCAAACTTGGCGTGGTGTGATGGGTTCGGGGTTCATTAAAGGCCGGTCTGGACCTTTTGTCCGATAAACGTGTGCTTGTCCCAAGAGGACTTTCGCTTTCTCGGTGATGACATTCCAGCATAAAGGCGGTAAAGCCCACCGTCGGAAGTTGCGCCTAGTTGGTTATGGTTAGTCCGTCGAGCATCCCTATTCCCTTCGCCAGTCTTGTCCCGTCACTAACGTCAAAATCTCCCACATTCAAGGACGATACGGGCCCATTGAGAACATCTATCATGTGTTCCTCGTTGGCTTGGCCTGGCCAAGCCTTGCCCTACTAGATAACGCACTCGTCCGAAAGGTACCTCGTGAGTGCAAGTTACCCACCCACTCCGCTCGAACGTTTGACACACCCTGTCGGTCTACTGGCCCCTCTGTCTCAAAATCGCTCGGCTCGTGACCACCTTTTTGGTACAGCCTCATCACGGCGATAGCCAGGGAAAGGGCCTATAACCGCGATCGTTCGCCTGATCAACCCGCCAGCCGACGTTGGCAACCCAAGGGTGGCACCAGAACGAGTAGGTTTGGTCTGTCGGACGCTTAGCAAGCCGGAGGGGGTTCGACAAACGAAATGTCACAAGCCACATTGGTGGGAGGAGTGTAGTGGACGTTGCGCTTTGCTCCACTCAAACTGGAAGAAAAACTTCGGGGTCTGTTGGTAAAGACAGGTTTCCACCAGGACTCATTGGATGACTTTTGACAAGCCCAGCAGGCGCTCACTCAGGAACTCTGCACGAAAACTGGAATAGTGTCGTCTGCGGCCAGCTCTTCTATTCCCTGGATAAGTTCCCCCCACCGTTGGGAAATAAAGCAATTCCGACGACCCCTGGGTCCTTTACCGTACGAAGTCGGGGAATGTCGTGCGTCATGAGAAGCTGCCCATCCTCTGCGGAAGGCTCAAGTGCATCGGGATCATTCACGAATCCCGTTCATCCGTCCCAGAAGCCTCTAATTTTAGCTCTTCCGGAGCCTACCCTCGCTATTTCTGTCCAAAACACGACCCGCCAAACGTTGACTTCCATTGCGCTTCGTTGCCATGTGAACTCGTTACCTGACGTACCCGTGTCCCATTCCCAACGGTATGCTCGTCTGACCCAGGCACACCACCGGATCTTCCTTGCGGAATGTAAGTTGGAGAGAATCTGAGATCAGGGCACACCTTTTCTCCCACTGACGGTGAACGTTCCATTGTCAGGATGACCTCTCTTCCAACCACGAATGCCGAGCCAAAGGTGGTGGGACCTTGAATCTCGACCATGCTCTGGGTATGATGGTCGGCACATGGGGGCGGCCTGGGACCCGATCGGCGTGGGTTTGGTATGCCGTTATTTTCTGACGGTCTCTCACCGGCACCCGTGGCGAACGCCAAAGTCGGCGCTTCGGCCTTCAGTGGAGCCTCGACATGATTGAACGTCTCCCAGGACCAAACCCTACGAACGCTCTCACTTCAGCCATCGTATTCGCATGTGTGTTCTATTTCAGGATGCAGCCGCGTGTTTTCACAGCCCGTTGTTGGCTCTGGGGTCCTTTGGAGAGTCAACGAAGCCCTCGCTGATTGCAGTGTACTGCCAACCATTCATGGCGGGGGTGGTTTCTGGGGGTCACGCTTCTTACACAATAGTAACCCAATTGGTCGTAAGTGTTATCCCTGGAGGCTGTGTCCTCACGTGACAATGATTGACCAGAATCAGCAACTTCCATCGGAAAACAGCCGAAGGCGCCGTCAACACAGTGCGGGCAAGGCGCCGTCCCTGGGGTACGGCTGCCAAGACCGCCCAGGCCTCAGAGATTTTCAACTGAGTGAACGTTTTGGCCAATGGAACGGGGCGGCTTCGAACGTGCATGATTCCGAGACATTCATATACACCTCCCCGGCGGAGGGAATTGGACATCACCTCTTGTGTTCTGCCGCTGCCCAGCATGTTGCTCGTAAATGTCTGGCGTTGTGAGTTCTACTCCTTCCTGCCCTCCAAACATCGGCTCACCCCGTGTACCATCCAGCTTACTCGGCGGAGGAGAGGCGTAATATGTGTGTATTCATGTCATTCTTATCCTCCAAGTCTGGCTCACTGGTTTGTGATCAGTTTCATCTACATTGCGGGCATTATGTTCTACAAGCTGGGCCTCGAATTCTTCAACGGATCCATTACCACCCTCGCCACGGATCGGTTCAAGTCTGCGAATACCTTTACGAAGTGTGCGTAATGTGTCGCCTGCCCGCCCGATCTGTCACCGACTGATCAACCTCATCCAGTGGGCGCTGCTCAGGGAATTAACCAAGCCGCCCAATGTGTTGGCGCTATCCTCATCGCCCCCCTGATCAGGCGTTGGCCCACCCGAACTGTCCTGGCTTCCGCCATTCTTTTCTTCGCCCTTATGACCACGATCTTGCTCATCGTCGATGCCTCGACTGGTGCGTGCTTCTCATCCTGCCGCAAACACACGGAACTCACGTCCCTCGCAGGTGGGCAACTCAGGTCCAACACTAAGGACAACAAGGTCAAGTACGGTGACTGGGATCCCAATGCTGTACGTGGTCACACGACACATTTTCACCCGTATCCAAGATTGATGGGTGCCCCAGATTTTCGCTATCTGGACTTTCAGCGGTATCGCCTACGGTATGGTCGAGCTCATTCGTCGTGTCATGTAAGTCGCACCCTCGCGTTCCTTGAGCGATTGCTAACACCTCTCTAGTCCATGTGATGTCGTCGGTGGAAACGTCGGAAAGCTGAGGAGAATGGACGCCACTGTCGTAAGTTACTTCTTAGCCGTCTCTCGTAGCTCGTCTGACCACCCATCTCTACCAGCATATCTTCTATGAAGTCGCTGGTACCGCTGGCGCTTTTGCCTCCTCGTCTGCGATCTCCAGGTTTGGAAACAACTACAGCTTTTTCCTCACCCCCATCTTCTTCTGCATCGCCGGCGCCATCTGGTTCTTCATTACCCTCCCCCACAATAGCAGCGTCGGCGGCGTTGGTCTTGAAGATGTTGAGAAGGATACCGATCACGGAAGCTATCTAGTCCAAGCCTATCGCGGCTTCATCGGCTTCGGAAAGTCAGTCTGGGTCGGTTTCCTCATCATCTTCGGTAACCGCAAGTTCGTCTGTAAGTCGCCTTTCGGCCATCATTTTCGTTGGACGACCGCCCAATTGTTTTACAGGGCTCTTCCCCGGTTACGCTCTGGCTCTCTATCTCCACAGGTTCTTGGAGAACACCCTCGCCCCGGCTTACGCCAAGCGCACTCTCGGTATCAGTGCTTGGGCCCAGATTATCGTTGGTGGTTCCAACTTTGGTGAACTACTCGGCGCGCTCTCGGTATTCATCCTCTCCGACTTCGTTACAACTCCCGTGAGTGAATGTTGACTCGATTGCTATGGCTCGGGCGATTTAAAGTCCCCTCCCACAGATTCCATGGCTCCGGATCGATGCCCTCGCTCTCAATATCGTTTGGATTCTGCCGTACTTCAGTACCATTGCCAAGAAGGACGTCACCTGGGCCTGGAGGGCCGCTGGGTGCTTCATTCCCATCTCCTACGGTTGGGCCGCTGGTGACGTGTCGCTGGCTGCCTACATCCAGTCTGCCCTCTCCGCTGGTGACTATGGTAAGTTAAATCCCGTCAACGATAGAGTCCGTCCACCAACTATCTTCTGCAGCCTCCAAGTACTCCGACGTCTCTGCCCTTGGTGCAGTGATGGCCTTCCTGTACTCTTCGTACATCGTCATGAACGCTGTACTGAGTGCCGTCCTTGGAAAGGTTATTGACCATGACTTCACCTCCCACGGTAACATTGAGAGCAGTTTGAGGAGGGTCGGCGGGTGAGTCCTTCTGGATCTTTGTTCGAGAAATATACTCATAGGTTTCAATAGTATCCAATTCAGCATCTGCTCCGGTATCATTCTCCTCGCTACCCTCGTCCCCAAGGGTTCTTGGGCGATCAACCCCAAGGCCATCGAGGGTGTCCGCAACGAGCAGGAGTACGATGAGGACGGTTCCTCCCACGATAGCATCAAGAAGGGTGACGTTGAGGGTGGCAGGCGAGAGAAGCAGGAAGTTCCCATCGTCCCTTCGTGAGCTAGTGTTTTAATCCATTTTCATGCCTCGTACTTGGACAAGGGCATATTTATCTACCTACATATGTTTGTCTGCTTTTTGTTGCTGGTGCTTGTACGCGTACTTTACTGGCTGGGATATAAATTCGGGTTTACGCGTGCGTATGTGTGTCCACGATGCCGATAATCTCAAGTCGATGGGCAATCAGAGTTGCGATCGGGGCACACTCGTGGTCATGTGGGTATCAGAACAGGTTGCTCTTGAAGGAGCGGTTGGGTAAGCGCGTTCACGGACGAGGGGCGAGGCTCAAATGATCGGCGGTCCGTGATCAACTTCTGAGGTTGGGGGGGATCTCACCAACTGGTGCCCGACTCGTCACCTTTCCACACCACGCGGGGCAAGAACCCGGCCTACGTCTGCATCCGGGATATGGGGGATGGGAGACTCCTGGCGAAGCTATTATTTGAAAATCCTGGGCCCACATGTCCTCTCGACATCACATTCGACTCGGAAAACCGGTTTCATTCCCACCACGATACCTACCGCATTCCCCACATTTTCGTCACTTCGTCGGAGCCAGGTACCCCCGGTCATTCAATCGTCCGTCGCGAGAAGCTACCCCTGGTTCTCCGGCCATGGAAGAGACACTTTTCTGTGTACGACAGTTGTGAATGGGTTGTCAATGGTTCAAAGAGGATCTGCTGGATTCCAACAGGGTATAGTTACTGTTGGGCTGAGTCCACGCTTGTCATGGCCGGGCAGGACGGAACATTGAGGAAGTTTACCTTTCGAGAACAACCGCTATGAAGGACAGGGTATACTGCTCGTCATTCATTCTGTACTTTCCCCGCGGTCATCATGCGACCCCTGGCTTCAAAAATTATGTGGACCCGCCAGCCCAGTGATACGCCCGACTGTTAGCCATAGAACACTGCACTTGGAACCGATGAAAGGATTCATTGGCCGCGTTCCGCTCGAGCACATGGTGTCGAACGGCGGACTTCTTCGGAAACGTGGGGAGAGGTTATACAACTGATTTCGAGAGTGACCACTTTCTTCCCCCAGTCGTTTCGCACCACGGCTGGTACTACTAAACTCAGTCGTTTCGTGCGCTATGGCTGGGGCTTTCTTCGTCAGATGGTGCTACCCTGTGTAATACTCCCCAATCTCTAGCTTCTCAGGTGCCCGGCCGCCAGTCTCCGCGGGGGCGCCTAACAAATAGGTGATCGGAATTCCCACGGTAACAAACCGCCAAAAATTTCGATCCCAACCTTGGATCGTCCTTCGGCCTTCCCGCGCCAAAATCACCCCAACGCCGGCAATTCGTCTCAGACTCACGAAGGCTGAATATGCTGGTGCTTTATGAAACCGCTTTAGGTTTCTGTCTGTTCAAGTTAACAGACACGGCGAAACTCGAGAAGGCTGATCTGTGGGAAGAGTTTGAGTCGCCGGAAAGGGCAAACAAGCTGTACGTGTCCACCAACGCCCGTGTGTAGATTTTGAATTCAACTGCCTTGGCCCATGGCCGGCTCTCCGAAACGTAAAGGCTAAAGCTTCGTGCTCTACATCGATTCACGTCCACCGCGACGGCCGTCGGAGAAATTACCGCGATCCAAGAAGGAAAACTCGGCAAGGGCCTGAAAAAATTCTTGTCAGAAGAGATCGTAGAGAAGGGCAAGGGTAAGCAACCTCTCTTGGTCGCGGATAGCAAGCTGGGTAAGCCTTCACATCCCCTCCATCTGGGTACTCGGTGTTGTAACGGAACGCTGCTTCCCATAGCTCATTCGATATCTAAGAAGCTCAAGATCAGTGTACAGACTGTATCGAACCCAGAGAGTCTGGGGAATAACGATCTGTTTCGTGGTATTCGAGAACAACTGGCTTCTTTACTTGATGGACTAGATCCGAAGGATCTTGCTGCTATGAACTTGGGCCTGAGCCACTCTTTATCACGGTGGGACTAGAGCAACGTCAAGCCAGTGACTATATTAATCCGCGTGCTCTCCAGGTTCAAACTCAAGTTCTCCCCGGACAAGGTGGACACGATGGTGATCCAGGCTATCGCTCTATTGGACGACCTCGACAAGGAAATCAACATCTACTCGATGAGGGTTAAGGTACCGCGTGTTCCGCTGTCTGTGTGTCCTCAAGGTTCACCTACCCCGTAATCCTTGTAGGAATGGTACGGCTGGCATTTCCCAGAACTCGCAAAAATCATTGTCGACAACCTAGCGTACGCCAAGGTCATCAAGGCAATGGGCTTTAGGACAAACGCTGCCACAACGGACTTTGCCTCGATTCTCCCTGAAGAGCTTGAAGCCACCGTTAAAGCCGCTGCAGAAATATCCATGGGCACCGAAATCTCGGACTCTGATATCAACCATATCCACTCCCTCTGCGACCAAGTAATCGCTATAACCACTTACCGCGCGCAACTTGCCGAGTATCTTCGAAATCGAATGACCGCAATTGCACCAAATCTGACCGCCTTGGTTGGTGACCTCGTCGGAGCCCGGTTAATCAGCCACGCCGGCAGTTTACTCAGTCTGGCCAAGCACCCCGCGAGTACGGTTCAAATCTTGGGTGCCGAGAAGGCGTTGTTTAGGGCCCTGAAGACGAAGCACGATACACCGAAGTACGGTCTGATATTCCACGCTTCGCTGATTGGTCAAGCTTCGCCAAAACTGAAGGGAAAGGTTGATCTTTTTTACCTTTGGTTCCACCTAGTTGCTGATCAGTCGGAAATAGATGGCTCGGATGGTCGCTACAAAGGCTGCGCTATCTATCCGTGTCGACGCACTCACAGACGCAGAGGGGAAGTCGGAACAGACCGCCCCAACAATAGGTCTCGAAAATCGTGCCAAGCTTGAGCACCGGCTACGGAAACTCGAGGAGGAGCTAGACCAGACTGGAGTGCGGAAGTTTAACGATAAGCCCAGGAACCAGAAGAAGTACGAGCCTCAGGGTGATCTCAAGGTTTACAATACGGCCGCGGATCTAGTGACCACTCAGCGGGATCCTGTAGACGTCGCGATGGAGGTGGTGGAGGAGGTGAAGGAGGAGAAGAAAAAGGAGAAAGAGAGCAAGGAGGAGAGGAGGAAGAGGAAGGCAGAGAAGAGGGCGAAGAAGGAAGCCAAGACCGAGAGCGACAGCAAAGCTGACGAGGAGGAGGATGGAATGGACGTCGATGTGGAGGGGGAAGGGTCCAAGAGGAAGAAGCGGGACACGGACGCTGAGAAAGCCGAGAGGAAGTCAAAGAAGAAGGCGAAGAAAGAGGCTGCCGCTGCGGTCGCAGAGCCAACACCGGTGGAGACGTCGACAAAGAAAAAACGAAGAAAGTCGGAGGTTTGATTGCTCTACATATTACCCTAATTGTATCTATTAGTATTCGACCCTCTGGCCTTACTTCCACCGCCATCCTCGTTATCCCAACCACGACGCTCCCGGACGACGGGGCCGTCGGCAACACGATCAGTACCACTTTCCAGGGCTGGTGCGAACTTCTCTGGGTGATCCAAAACGAGTGACTTGTACATCCCCTCGAACCTGTCAACCAACGCCTTACTCTCTGGTTCGTATTCTTTCCACTGGCTGACCCTCATAACGCCCACACGCGGGTTCCCATAGAAGTCGGTTTCCGCTCCGAATTTTATGGGAGGAGCGGGGTCTTTGGGATCGATTTCTTTAGCCCACTTCACCTCGGTGTACTCCTCCTGTTGTTTAATCGATGTTTCGCAGTGGATCTCGCTGAACTTGAGGCATTTAGAGTGACGTTGTGGGTTTGGTAAATTTTCTAGGGGGGTTAAGAGGGTGTGGGTGGCTGCGATTCCGGCTGTGTGAGGGGCGATCGGGTGGTGAGGTGAACCTAGAAGGCGGGGCTTGAAAAAAAAACTAAGGCGTGAGCTATTAATGTCCCACGGAGAGAGGATCTTACAATGTAGAACGAGTATGTCATGAGAGGTATGAGAATCGGAGGCACCATGTCACCCACGATCCCGGTACTGGCACAACCGGGGTGAATCATCACATGCCGAACTTTAGCAGGCCGGTTCGCCTGCTGTTCCAGCTGAAGGGCTTGTTTCTCTAGCTGACTGGCGACGAGGTCGATTTGGTACTTCGAACCTTCGTAAGGATGGTTCGTCTCGACGAGCTGCCAGTCCTCTGACCGGTAGAAATGCGTGGCTTCGAGAGAGCTCGTCCATAACACGCGAGAGGGGTAGTGGAAGTCGACGTCTGATCGAGAGTGGAAGGCTTCGAGTAGAGGTCCCAGCTCGCGATACTGCAAAAGCGAACGGATTGCGGTGAGCGATTGGAACATGATAGTTGGGGAAATGGACATACGAAGAGGTATGGACCGAATACGTTACATTGCCAGGTGTAACCGAATCCGTCCTCTGACCTTTCCCCGGCACGTTGGATGATGTATGTCGCTACCGTGAGGGTGACTATCGGGTGCACGAGCAAGAGACATATAAACTTGAACCAATCTATAGCGGCAAAAGGTGCAGTCCCCGCATTCAGCACGAGATGGTTTATGTATGGGTATCTGAATACAAAAGAATAGAAAGTGTTAGCGCTGAAACGAGAACTCAAATGGTAGAGAACTGGCTTGGTCCCCATCCCTCTCGCACAGTCAATCACGCTCTTCACCGAAGTGAAGTCACATTTCTCAATCTCGATGACGAGGTTCTCCCTGAAGTTCTGGCCGTGTTCGTCTATGACACCTCTAGCTTTGAGGATCCGATCGAGATAGGAGAGCAGTTTGCCACGTGCGGCTTCCGCCTTTTGCATGTTTCGACAAACCATGATGAGGGTTAGACCAGACCACCGAGGCCGTTCGTCGGGTACATCTTTACTCTCCACGGGGATGTCGAATTGAGGATTCGCGTCGGTCTGGTGCTCGGAAGAGAGCTGGTCCAACAGACGTTCGCAAACGCCAAACCCTACGCCGCTGTAACTCTCCGGGATCAGACAACCGGAATTGGAGGGAAGTGGGGTGCATACTTGTTTGCTCCGGTCACCGCGATGTAAAGGCGAGACATGCGTATATGCGTCGTGGTGGGGGTAGAGGAAGCGTAGAGTTTCGGCGGTTGGTATCAATGGTGCCACTTCTCTCCCTTGTTTGGCCTTGTTGCCCGAAGGCTTTGCCCTCAGCGTCCCGTGATCACGATCACGACGTTGTATACCTCACCCCAAAATCCTGCTGGCCCGCTCCATCGTCATTCACCGGAGATTTCATCCCGTAACGGTCGGGGGAGGAAGGGAGATTCTCTCGCTCCGGCATCCGGCGGCTATAGTCGACCCGATCACGTTACTTGACGAGCATCCAGCTCGCGGCTTCAGGAAAGACTTCCTGAGAACCATGTGGAGAGCGGAAGGACGGGTTCGATGTCACGAGACGGAAGACTGGGGAAAGGATCAATTGGATTGACCAAGTGATGGCTTGAGCCTGATCATATGGAAGAGAACCCGACACTCACTGACGAATCTACGACCCTGCAATTCGAGGCGTGCGTTTTATGGGAATTACCCCGAGGCTATACATCCGTTCAAGGGCTGGGCCAGCTGTAATTCCTGTACCCAGAGGCATCGAATACTCGAATGACCCGATCCTCATACTCCTTCCTCTCCTGCGTCCTATCACCAGGCGCGGTCTCTTACCTTCACGGTCTCATGAACCTGCTCAAGCGAACCCATCCCCACAACAGCCGATATCCCAAGCTGTCGAGCATTTCGATAGGAAAACCCCAGCGCGATATTCGAGAGCCCGCCTGCCCAAGTAGAACATAGGTCCACGGCCTCTGACGATGCAGACTTGAGTATTTTCGGTGCTGGACTCCGTTCCGGTGGGTTCTGGGTTAGCAATCCCATGCATAAGGGTGAGGCGGTAAGGACCTGCCCGACGCCAGCTCTCCCGGTGAACTCCTTCGCATCCGAGAGAAGCGTGCCAGTCTGTCGTAAGATGGCAGTAGGACATCACGTCTGCACCGGTCCATGCGTCTGTCAAATTAGTAACGCAATCCTCAGCAGCGTTGGCGATGGGTACGCTAGAAAAGTGGTCAGTGGCAGCCGGTGAAATTCCTGTTATCCAGTTGTTCTTGACCAAACCCCCTTCCCTCAACTTCTTCAACTCGCCGTGTGCTGTCAGGGCCTTTCGATCACCCTCTCCCCAAACCGGTGGGCGCGGAACTCACGCTTGGCTGCCTCGACGAAAGGGGAAGCAGGCCCCGAAGGCCATGCGCAGGGTCCTATAACTACCGTTCTCCGCCTTCGCGCTTCTCACCCATAACCATTTGGGTCAACTTCGACCGCCTCGGGCATGGCCATCGAAGATTTGGATAGCCACTTCAGTGGATGTAAGCCCAAATATTTTCGGGCATATTTCCTTTCGCGCACGATGACATCTGTTAGGCGGCACCATGCCAGAACTGCACACGTCGGGTATGCCAGAACATGGAATCTCAGACCACAAGCCCGTCCTTAACTGCGGTAACGGTGAACGGGGTGGGTCAAGGGTCGTTGTCTAGCGACGGAAGCAAGCATTTTTTTGATGACGGGCAAAGAATTACAAATCTACGAAAGGATTATTTGCGAAAGAACGGCGGTACGTTTTGCGACGACCAGCCATCGGAAGGGTTGAGGGGGAGGAAGAGATAACAGCGGTTGGAGTGTCGAACCCAACACATTCGAAGACCAGATCGATCTAGTGGAGTTGAGTAGTGCTGCGATGCAGGCCCCCAGAAGATCTCTATTCTGGACCAAGTCAGGAGCAAGTGGTGGTGGGGATAATACCGTATGTCCACGGTCACTGAGGTGCTTCTCCAGAAATGCTGACCGCGCGCCCCCGTAGCTCGTGATACTCCGTAGGTGTGGTGATCCGTGTTGAAGGTTACAGGTCTTCACTAACATCAATGGACAGGTTTAGTGCTCTTGTGTTTGGTTTTGCTCCTAGTGTGGTTTTCTGGTGACTCTGTTAAGAGAGCCGCCGCCACCAGTGGTGTAATTGCAGGGATCTGGCCCGCACTGAACTTTCTGGTGTGGGTTTCTGGTTTTGGCTTCACTCTTTCTTCATGTTGATATCCTCAACCATGTTCCTTGCTTTTACATTCTTGGTTTCCTTCCAAGTGTGGCCACAGGTCTCCCTGTTTCTTTCTTTTTTGGCCAGAATCCTAGTCACTTCACAATACCTGTTGGGGTGCATGGTATCATATTTGGTACTTTGTTGGTGCTTGAGGGATTGGGGTGGGCTTTGTCTGGTTACTCTTGTGAAACAAGAAGAAGGAATCTGCTTGGAGGGAAAAAACTGATGATTTACCAAAGCTATCTACAAATATTGCCAAAGGCAAGGTGGTCAGGGGTTAGGAGAAGAAAAGAAGAAACAAGCATAGTGGGATCCTACTCAAAATTTAGTGTATATACCTCAGCAGTCTGGTTCTTTGAAGGTCAACTTCCTTACAATACCATCATCCCCAACCATGACAAGTGATAGACCAGCCCAAAAATGGCCACCATTACCCCTCCGTACATTCCCTGGTGAGATCCAGCAGACCTTCCTGGACTCCACATCAACAACCCATTCACAATTTGCATCAAGCATGTATGGCAGTGATTCCCGAGGCTCTAACAAAGGAACTGGTTCCCCCTTGGTAACCATGTGTGAGAAATCTCTTGATGGTGATGGTACTATCTCATGAGGAATTTGGACATGCAATCCTGGTCCATCTATCTTGAGGTAGAACCTGGTTTCTGAGTCAAAAACAAGATCATAAACCTTCCCTGTCCCCAGATCAGCATGTTCTAGGGGTAGGTTTGTAGACACAGTTCCATGTTCCAGATTTTTTACACAAAGTTCCGGCCAGGGTGAGTTATAGACTGTGATAAGCCAGGTGTGGTTTGGTGACCACCTGCTCAATGGTGGGTCCTCATTGGCTGCCTCTGTCCATTCAGGAAGTGGGGTGCCCAACTGCCAAGCCTCTATGACTGAGATGCCGAGCTCTGCAGCTAATCTGTGACCAAATGGTGCATGATCAGTGGATGCTTGATCTGTAAGCAATGGGCCAAGTGGCAAGTTGTTATCATGAGGGTGGAGTTCTACCAGTGTGTCCAGTTCAAGTAGGGTGAGATGCCTGTTTGGTTGTAGGAGGCAGATGATGTGTTTTTCCCCCAGGGGGTAAACATGGGATGGACATGCATCTTTGTGAGTCTTCTTACTTTCCAGGACATTAAGGGAGAAGATTTGGATGGAATCTTTGGTCTGTGCCACAAGATTTCTGCCCAATGATACAGCAATGGATGTTGCTGTGTCCAGGAGTTGAGGGTTCTTGGTCCAACCATGGGATGTAGTACTAAATAACTGTACTCCACTTGGTGGAGCTATCCACACAATCTCATTGCCAATAAGTGTAGGATGCACCAGCCTCCCAGGATAAGTCCAGGGTGCCCCCAGTGGCTGATATACCCGTAGGCGCCCTGGGATATGACCAACAACCATAAGTGAACACACTTCCTGGTTTGTTCCTGTGCCTGGTTTCAAAGTTCCCACCAGAAGCCCACACTTGTCTGCCAAGTAAACCATCCCCAATACTGGATCAGGGAAGTGTCAGAACCGACCTCGCCAACAGGCCTACTGAACCGATGCTAGTCTCTCTCAGAGCTCGGTACACGAAGTTGTAGGGTAACCGCGGATTCCTTCGGAGTGGGTCGAGACAGACCACTCCCGTACGTGTTGGCGTAACTTGCGGCTCCGGAATATCGGCAGTTCGGGTAGATAGAATTTAGAGGCCGAGGTAACGCGTTTCGGCACTAGAGAAGGAGGGATGG
>Ga0307511_10004945_pt1 | contig 13591 bp, 5 predicted proteins | sample 13_EM_MG_FD_200266 | JGI IMG/M metagenome (GOLD analysis project Ga0307511, IMG submission 200266) | Populus trichocarpa ectomycorrhiza microbial communities from riparian zone in the Pacific Northwest, United States - 13_EM | ecosystem: Host-associated > Plants > Roots > Unclassified | place...
ACCCTAGTGCTCCAAACTGATACTGTAGATCTCGAGCCCTCGTTGCCTGGACTGTTTTCGTGACCACACCAGGATCCGGAAGTTATATTACTCCAGAATCCACAATCCACCGACTCACCCGGTCATGGCTAGATATGATTTAGGATCTGGGTGCCTATAAGATTGGGCAGGGATAGATGCTCGCAATTTATCCCGCGCCGCACCCCAGATACAAAGTTTTAGTGTAACCGCAACTTGGCCTGTACGTGTCCCACCGCTTGTTGCCTGATATTGATCGTGCCCGACTCTACAACCTTTCTCTTTAAGCTAGTTCTATAGTTCTAGGGCACCATCAGTTTGAGGCAAGGTACCCACCACTGGCAGTCTAGATCACAGCCTACTGCCCCCAGGACTCGGGTATGTTGCAAATGTAGGATGCTCTGATGTATAGAAGTAGTGTACATCCTATCAACTAACTGCAAACCGATATAAAAAACACGGTAGTTGGTAGATGTTAGCTAGTCTCGGCTAACCTAGTGGGTAGAAGTTAAGTACAACCAAACTGTAGAAGTCACGAAGATGCTCCAAAAATTGAGCAACATCCTGACAACATCAATTGCATATATGTTCAGCAATATTGGCAATTGGTCAATGGGGGATTGTTCGAACTATTCACCAATTGCACTAAGACCATTCCATTCAGCAATCGATTGCTGAATCGTTCAACCGAACCAGCAATAAGTAATACAGTCAGGTGGCAAAAATACCCCCCCTGCATAAAGAGGCCCACATGCTGCATATTGGTGGGTTTTGTATGGGTTTTGGAGTAAGACATACATTGCATTTCATGTATGATATTTTTGCCACCGCATCATAGTACGTGACAATATAAATGCAAAGTAATGCGAATGTGAAATCAGAATAGAAGGTAGAAAAAGTACCGCCAGGGAAGTGTCCAGTACCCGTCCCGTAATGCTCTACCGGCAGTTCACTATATATTACTACAATACAGATAACTTGAGTGGGAGTGGTGTATGTTAAAGAGTGACATCAATAGGTAGTGACAACAGCTACGGCCAGTGGCAGAAGCTATATGAGCCACAGTAAAACCCACGTCATACACAGTACCTAGGTACAGGTAACAGCAGTAGCTATAGGGAGCGGCAGCAGCTATATATAGGGAGCGGCAGCAGCTATATATAGGGAGCGGTAGCACCTATTGGTAATGGCAGCCAACCACGCATATCTAGTAATAGTACTCCTGACTATTGGTAGTTTGGTTGAGCAACACATTCAGCAATCATGCATATTGCTGGTTGGAATGGCTAGCTCATTCAGCAATCACGTCCAGCCATTCAGCAATCCCTCACATTTCGGGAATAATTGCCGGTTTGCATCTTACCCAATTCCGATGTTTACTTCTTTTAGTAGTAATAACATAAAAGCAAATGAGATGCCTGCTAGCCAATAACATATAAAGCATCAATTATGTCAAATTGTGGCGATGAATTCTAGGTACAATATTCAAAAGACTTCTACAGATTTACCTTTAACAATTTTAACTTGGACATTCACCAGGTATTAGTTGATTGCTACCTATGCCGATGAATATGAACAAGGTCCACCGCTGCACCATGCATGTATATGTTCTGGGCTGCTCGCGGGCAATTAATGTAATTACTCAATCTGGTAAATGTCAATTGAGCAAAACGTTCTGCTATACTCAAAACTCCCTATGAAATTGTTTTTGCGACCCTATTCACATCACGTACCCATCCTTTGATCAGTGGGAGACGGCAGACATTGAATAAGAGGAGAATTCTGGAAAAATTGCCTCAAGCCCTCCAAATAACGAAGAACATGCTGATGACGTTAACAACTCATCATCTTCTTCGATGATGAATGGAATGGAAAGGAGGATGTTGAGTTTATTACTACCGTAGAAATCCATGTATAAGAAACGTTTTCTATGCCATAGCGGAGGGAAGGCTTTCTTTTCCACGGGGGTTTCTTATACACTGGGGGTTCTTATACACTGGGGGTTCTTATACACGGGGGCCTTATGGCTCGGGTAATATACAACCAGGTCGGACCATCTTGTACTGAATCCTGATGCGCTGTATGGAATTCAGTAAAGTTTGGAACGATCATAACATCTCTTGTCTACATCCTGTGGCACGATTTCTTTTTACTTTAGAAAATCCCCGTTGTTTCATACTTACAGGATCTGGGTAAGGCACAAGGCGTTGCTTTCTTATACGCGGATTTCTACCGTACCTTCAACCCCTCGATTTCGAACCAAATTGAAGCAGGTTCTAGACGTATGCAATAGGTACATGCTGTTTTACAATGTCGTGGACAGGGGCCCAGGACCAAATGGCGCAACGCTACAATAGACATCATATTTTTGTAGTTATGATATAGTTAGGGTAGGGAAGACAGCAAAAAATCACAGCCTGTACGCCATCAATTGTTAACCAAGTATAGTGCCTTTACTAAAGCCCTCTAGCATAGGGCTTGGAGAACGACATTCCGACTGCTTGGCAAACCACAATTACATTAGCCAATGCTGCTCACCATGGCTACTCGTGTTTCTATTTCAACAGTAGTAACCTCCCAGCTCTAGCTGAACTAACCCAAATAAGGAGAATCCGATCGACTTTCGTATAGTCTGGTCTGGTTGGCACAAGCTCTCGTAGAGACTTTCGGAAATAGACGAATCTATTGCAGTCACTGGGGTAGCTCCCGCTAGGTATACCTATATCAATTCTTTTCTAAAAATAATAAATCAGTACTCGTAGGCCTTTATCAACTCCATTGAGTAATTATTTAAATTGCCCGTGAGCGGCACAGTGGGTATGCCGCCTGCGAGCCGGCCAGAACACCCATTCCAATCAGTATTGTACGTGATTGCTGAATGAGCTAGCCACTCCAGCCAGCAATGTGCATGATTGCTGAAACGGTTGCCCATTCCAACCAACAATATGCATGATTGCTGAATGCGTTGCACAACCAAACTACCAATAGTCAGGATTACTGTTACTAGACATGCAATATCTTTGGTGGCTGGTAATATCTCGTGCTACTGGCAATACTTGTAGCCACTGACAGTTCACCTTCCTACTGTAGCACCATCACATGGTTATCGTAACTTAAAAATAAAAAATTCAATACTCCCCACATATTCTGTCACCGCCCAATTGCTGCTGTTATGCCCAAAGCATATTGTTGCTACTACTACTACTACTACCTGCTGGACCTACTACCGCTATCTATCGCCCCTACCATTACCAATAGCTGCTACCGCTCCCTATATATAGCTGCTGCCGCTAGAAATTGCTACTCCCGCTACCTATACCTTCTGCCACTCCCTATAGCTACTGCTGCTACCTGTACCTAGGTACTGTGTATGACGTGGGATTTAATGTGGCTACCTAAAGCTACTGCCGCTACATATGGCTTCTGCCACTGGTCGTAGTTGTTGTCACTACCTATTGATGTCACACTTTATCTGCATTGTAGTATTTACCCCTAGTGAACTCGTCGCATGACATTAGGTCGAATCGACGTACAGGCTTTAAAAAAAAAAAAACCCCCTAGTGAACTACCGGTAGAGCATTACGAGATTGGTACTAGACACTCCCCCACTGGCGGTAAGTTTTCTACATTCTATTCTGATCTCACATTCACTTTACTTTGTATTTATATTGTCACGTATTACTTATTGCTGGTGTAAAGATTACGAGGTTATTGAGCGGAGGAATCTTGAGAGAGAGAGAAGTAGAGATATATTCGTCAAGACTATGTAGAGATCGCTATAGTATGAATGCTATGGTTCTACTGCCTTATCCTCTTTATTTCGCCAGCGAATTCCAGCTCTTTTATCCTTCCCCGAGTTATCCCAATATGCCATTTTAGTCTACCCTGCTCATGCCCGTATATCCCAATATGCCATTCTCGGACTCCTGCGTTTCCCGTGATACTTCTTATGATATCGCACGTGAGAGTAATTCCTACAGCTGGTTCGGTCGAACGATTAAGAAATCGATTGCTGAATGGAATGGTCTTAGCGCAATTGGTGAGCAATAGTGTCCCATTGACCAATCGTCAATATTGCTGAATGGTATGCCCCTTAGCTGAGTGGTTTGTACTCGGACCTTGTGTTATTTCTTTGGGGGGGGCCGCAGCCCGAGTCCCAGCTGCCCCACCAAGTTCTGTCCCTTTGTTGCAGTTAAGTGATTTACTCTTGATTACGGGTTTTGTAATCCGCTGCGGGTAGGACTATGTGTAGCAAACCACAATCGTAGCGTAATAAATCTTGAGGGGATCTTCATTCTCAGATTATGCGGTACGCAGAGCCGCATGCTACTAACTTACATAAGTGCTATAGCCACTTAGCCCGGCGCGCTGCAAGCTAATTATGTATACAGTACATACGGTGAAATTGCGACCCCTTATTTACATACCCGTAGTCAGAACTACCGCTGTACATATGTATGTAGAGAATATATCGCTTATATACACATACCGCTTTTGCCCAGTTTTCTTGGCAACTACCGTAGTAGGGTTAGTCTAGTCTGTCCGGTTTATGGTAAAGTACTGCAGATCTGGTTGCAATGCAACCAGGCTAGCTTGAATAAGTTTCTCCAAACGTGGAGGCCGGAGGCTAAAGAATGAAGGCGCTAGATTTAACTTAGCCTCGATGGTTTAGGTTTGCCTCACACAAGAGATAAGTAGTCGTGTCTGCTAAGGAAGTATAAAAATGGACACCTAGGTGCAAATGCTGCTGCATATTCACAATAGTCTGACTCGGGGCTACATATTTGTAAAGCATCACGGCTAACTGACTACTAACTATACCATACCTCAAGGGGTTGGGGGTTGATGCATGGAGCTTTGTCAAACGAGAAAATTTGCCCATACTCTTTGCCTGCAACAAGTTTACTAGGAGGCTCGCATCTGTTGTTTGTAGGACTAGCAAAGCAACCAGTTAACTTTGCTTCCGAGCCCTTAGACCCCAAACGTTCATTCCCCAGGCTTTATGCATCCTTATACCAGGGAAGGTAGTGGGTCGAGCGCCGGGAAATGATATACAAGGCTAGTGCTGACAGCCCCGGCTGTAATTATGCCGAATCAACGGTGAATGTTTTATTCTAGCGAACTTCCCTTCGTCTTACCCTGAAGATTTACCGTAATCGGTAGGTGCCCTGCACTAGTAGTGATCGACGTCGACCCGGTGTCTTCGGCAGCCAACGGCAGCTTCACCGGCTCGCCGATAGCACTATAGTAGCGACTCTAAAGTACACAAGCTCCAGCTCGTGATCGTGTTCTGCGTTTACCGGTATTCCGTGTCTTGTGATCGCCATCACGATAATTTACCGTTTATATAACAGATCATCATTCAAGGACTACATCCGGGTATAAGTCCGGAGATTCTACCATCCGAAGCTCAAGAATGTACTTTCCACATGGAGAACACAAATGTCAATATATAGGACTGATTTTTCTCTCTGATGACATGCACAGCCCGAGTCGAGGATTTGGATCTTGGGGGTATCACATATTTTCCAGTCTGATATCGAAATGCTTTTCAGGAAATTATCTTGCCTCGCAGCCTTATTTGGGGTCACAGCTGTTTCTGCAGTTCCTGCTCCGGGGCCCAAGGTAACCTCTACGCAGGCTCGCGCAGCGGTTCTGGAGGCGTTTCAGCACTCCTGGAGGGGCTATGTGAACAATGCATTCGGGGCAGATGAAGTGAGCCCCGTGGATGGGTCAAAATCTTTCAGCAGGTATCACCGCCAATTCCAATTGTAAAGGGTATTGCGCTAAATGTACTGATTATATGTCATAGGAATGGCTGGGGCGCTACAATCGCTGATGCTTTAACCACGGCAATTCTGATGAAGTTGGATGATGTTGTGATAGTACAACTAGAGTTCCTCGACCAGGCCAATTTTTCTGTTGTTGGTCCTGGGGGTAGCAATGAAGTCAGTCTCTTTGAAACAACGGTATGTTAAGTTTTCATTCTGGGAGACCCCTCGATAATGAAGGTTGAAGATAGCCATGATGCTGACAGGCTCTTGTGTAGATTCGGTACCTCGGGGCACTCATCTCTGCTTATGATCTCTTAAAGGGCCCTTACGCAAACTTGATCCCAGCCGTAAGTTGCACCGAGTTACTTGTGATTTAACTGATTAATTAATACCAGTGTCAATTGTAGGGCAAGCAGGCTTTAGTCGATAAACTGTTGACTCAAGCCACCAGCCTCGCCGATAATCTCAAGTTTGCTTTTAATACTACCTCGGGTATTCCACATAATAACCTTGACTATTCCAAAAAGACTGGATCAGACCAACAGAACAATATTGCCCAGATTGGAACTCTGGTCCTAGAGTGGACTAGGCTGTCTGATCTCACAGGCAAACGTGTCTACGCAAACTTGACTCAGAAAGCAGAGAGTTATCTACTTAACACCAGTCCAACTTCAACGGAACCATTTCCAGGACTGATTACAAGTTGGTATGACATTACAACGGGTCAAGGCATAGGCGCCAATGGAGGATGGGGGCCTCTCGATGATAGTTACTACGAGTATCTCTTGAAGATGTATATTTACGACCCTGTCAAGTATGCCCAATACGGTGAGAAGTATGAGCCCATGTCCCCTTACAATTTCTCATGAAGTAGAACTCACGAAAGTATAGGTGGTTACAAGCAGCAGATTCTACCCTGAAGTATCTAAAATCAAATCCTACCACTAGACCCGACGTCACATTTGTAGCTGCCTATGGCTCCGCCACTGAGCTCTCACTCAACTCAGGAAATTTGAATTGCTTTGCTGGTGGGAACATTATGCTTGGTGGAGCGATATTCGGTCGAAAGGATCTTGTGCAATTTGGAAAAGATATCACTGCTGGTTGTCATCACACATACGACACGACTGTCACCAAAATCGGACCAGAATCCTTCGGTTGGGACGCAAATAGGGTCCCACCCGATCAAGCTGCCTTTTTCCGCCTCAATGGATGGTATTGGAATCAGCCTAGCTACAACCTTCGCCCAGAGGTTATTGAGTCATACTACTATGGGTGGAAACTGACTGGGAGCAAGATGTACCAGGACTGGGCTTGGGAGGCCTTCAAGGCTATTAATGCCAGCTGCCGAACCGAAATCGGATTCTCAAATCTCAACAATGTGCAAAACCCTTCAGAGGGGCTTGGTGGCTTCCAAGAAAGCTTTTGGTTTGCGGAAACACTCAAGTATTTCTGGATGATCTTTGGGGGCTCCGATGATACCGCTGTTGGAGTTGCGGCTGGCAAGCAGAAATGGGTGTTCAATACCGAGGCACATCCTGTCTTGGTGAAGGCATAACTGCTTACTGGGTGCCAGAGGGCTACTAGTGTGCATTTTACAGGGATTGCTATGTGTCAGGATGCGCACGCAACAAGAGGAGGGGGCCGGTTTTGTGGATTAGGAGGGGTATATCAAAGTATGCGCCCTCGTTGAAGATACTTATACCCATGCATGGCCATTCTGGAGTAGCGCGCATTATATTTCCCCCATACATATACTCTTGTATTTATATACTATAGATATACAGAAGGTCATGACTACTTAGAGTACTTATTCAGGAACAATAGTTCACTATTTTTGATATACTGGGCCGATTCCAAAGAAAAGGCCCTTCCTAAAAGTATATGAGGTTGAAGAATCTGATCGAAATGTACATGCACTGCCATGCTAAGGCTAAGCACGCCCACCATGCATCGTTGCTCTACCGTCCCCCGTAAGGGCCGCCCAGGGGCCCACAGTTAAACCTTCTGTCCCAGAAGTACTCCTGATAAATCGTCAGGAAGTACACTCAGAACGTTCATTATCACAATTTACGATTACGAAGCTATCGGTAGGTTTTTTTTCCAAATCAAGGGGAGCATTACATTGCAGTTTACATTCTGTTAGGCCTCATATGGTTCGCTCAATCAGACGATAACGATAATCCAGGTACAACGAAGAGATGAATGAGCAAGGCTAGGTGTTCAAGTGGATAAGGCGATATCCCACAGATGTCGATCCAACACTGAAAGAAGAGTCTATCAACGACTTGGTGTATGTCTCCATAAGCTCACCCAATACTTGAAGATTCCATAAGCATCACAGGTCACCAGGAGCTATAGTTAGAGCGGGAAAGGGAGATAGCCTCTACAAAGAGGAACTTGTGATGATTGATCAGGTTACGGGTGCAGGGGGAAAGACTGTGGTGATAGTGGATAGAGAAAAAGAACATAACTGGGGCCCGGGAGTGAAACAATGTTTGCTGGCCATGAAGGAAGGGTGTGAGACTGTAACAACAGGCGATGTTTATGGATTTGTGGCAGACCTGGCGAAATTTCTAAATATGCTGGCAACAGGTTTAGCATTATACGCAAGTTTTATTTACTATTTGAAGGAATGATGAAAATTGTTGAAGGATTTCTCGAGTGTGGTTAATAGGTAGGTTTCATTTGAGTATTGGAGGTTTGTGAAGGACCTACAGTATATACCGAAAATAATAGGCTGAGAGCTTGTATCGAGTTTAATTGCGAACGAGACTAGAATGCAATGTATCTCTAACAAGACTTATATATTTCTATATTTCCAGTACCTAAATAAATAACTCTCCCTAGCAGGCCTGCTCTTGATCATATTCAACCCCTCATAATATGATTGCAGGTAAACTAAGTAGCTACAGTACTTCGTACAGCGCATAGCGACGTCGTCTGGCTGGCACATAGGGACGTCAAGGCAACAATTGTCCTAAGGCTGACCGGGTGTATAGATTGGGGGGGGAAAAAAAGGCAACAATTGTTCTTAGAGGAGACCTATTGTACACTACCGCAAAAACTAACCCAGTCGCACTACCTAACCAGCTTGGCAAGAACTTTCAGGTTGTGGTGCAGAAATCAACGTTACCGATACCTAGTCTGGTTAGTGCGATAGGGTATCTTATTTCCCAGTTTTTGCGGTACCAGTACCGTATACCAACTAGACAAACTGATGCAATAAGTACGTGAAATGCCTGGGTACGATGCCATCGAACAGTGGGTGCGCCTTTCCACAAGGTACTTATTAGGTGACGCAAGAGGCTCGTTCTGGTTGCCTGAGTATTACGAGCATACACTTAGTCACACCTACAGTAAAGTAGCCGCAAACTTTCCGGTTGACAGACACGATCTAACGAGGACGTCTTGCCTTACGTCAACGATTGGCAGTGGTATGACAGATGATGGAACCGAGTCGTGCAAAACAAGCTGCACCTCCGACTATGATAGTTTCGCATATGCCAAAATGCGTCAATTGTAGTATTAATTGCAAAGAACTACTGAGTGATATATGCAGATACTTCATATGTACGTACATACTGTACACCATACCTAACTGTACTACCCAGTATCCCGGTTTGAGGCTCGGGACTAGGCTTTGAGGCTGACGTGCATTTGCTCAATGGTGATACAAGAATGAGTTATTGTGTGGATTGTTGGAGCCCACATCCGGGTCTACCCCCCAGCTTGCAAAACGCCATTCAATTTCAACCAGACACTGAGGGGCATTGCAATTCCCCGCACTCACATGCCTGATGCATATTTCGTGGGTCGATGCCGATGCCTGCCAGGCTGACGAGCAGGTTTTGAACAGCCCCAACAATGTTCACAGCTAGTAGGTATATAAACCTGCCTCCCTCCTTGCAAGCTTAATGATTTCCTTCTCACAAGCAACAGTCTGCAAATATACCAGATCAATATTCCGTCCACGTCGAGCAAATATTGCACACCGAGCAAATACTGCACACCAGGCAAATACTGCACACCGCAAGATGCCTCAACGAGTGCGCATTCCCCGCTATTGCGGCATCTATTACCTCCCTGTCTACGAGCCCAGTTCCCCGAGCCCAGCGGAAGCAAGCTGGATCTCATTAGTCCGTGTCACCGCAAACGCTCGGATTAGCAATTATTCCGCCAATGTTACCATCATGCAGACCTTCGTACCTCCGACCAGCAATACTCCCAACGCAAAGATCCCTGAGGCAAAATACTCCTTCCCTGTGTATCCATCGAGTTCAGTCGTCAGCTTCGTTGCACGAATAAAGCTCGGTGGTGCCGTCAACAAGACAATCAGGGGTGTCGTGAAGACACTGCCCACTGCAAACAAGGAATATAAGGAGGCTGTGGCGAGGGGTGAAACAGCAGGGTTCCTGGAGCAGGTGGAGGAGGATGTATTCACCATGAGGCTAGGAAACATACCTCAGGTGCAAGGAACGGAAGTTGAAGTCGACGTTGGGTATGTCACGGAGCTGAAGCACGATAGTGAGGTGGATGGCATCAGGTTCACGATCCCCACGGCGATTGCCCCAAGATATGGAAGCAACCCCGAAGGTGTGACTAGCACTTCTGGAAACCATGTCCGGGATGGGCTTGAGATGAATGTTGAAATTGATATGCCTGGGCCTGTGGCTAGTGTACAAAGCCCCTCCCACCCCATTGCTGTCACCGTTGGTTCCCTCAATGCCTCAGGAGATCAGACTGAGTGGGACAACAAGCTCGCCTTCGCCAGGATTTCACAACCAAAGGTGTATTTGGAAACTGACTTCATTTTGCAAGTGCTCTGCAAGGACTCTGCGGCTCCCAAGGCTTTACTGGAGACCAATATTGGAGCAAATGGAACCGTTGATTCGGCAGCTTTGATGCTCACATTTGTACCAAAATTTGTCATCCCACCAGCTGTTGGACACAAAACTAGAAAGGAAATTATCTTTATGGTAGATAGGTCTGGGTCTATGTTCAACAAAATAGAACCCCTGAAGTCAGCTTTGAGAGTGTTTCTGAAGTCGCTTCCTCCCAACGATGGAACTAGGTTTGACATCTGTTCCTTTGGGTCTAGGTATACCTTCCTCTTTGATGAAAATAGAACTGGTGAAAAACCAGGGAGTCGACTGTATTCACAAAAAAGTCTCAAGACAGCATTGGACCACGTTGAAGACATCTCGGCAAACTACGGTGGCACGGAGATACTAGCACCAATCCATGAGGCTTGTAACAGGGTCCTCAGGAGGAACAAGGAGCGAAACGAAAGGCTTGCAGCTGGCAAGGGAAATGAGGGAGACTATGCTGAGTGGGAAACTGAAGTACTGTTGCTCACGGATGGTGAAGTATGGGATACGAAACCACTTTTTGATCTCGTACGCGAGCATACACAGGAGTGGCGCGCAGAAGGGAAGCAGGCTGATGGAAGAGCTGGAATACGAGTATTTACCTTGGGTATTGGGAGTGATGTCAGTCACGGTTTTGTGGAAGGACTGGCAAAAGCTGGCGGTGGATACTGTATGACTGTCGGGGACAATGAACGCTTTGAAGGGAAGGTTGTCAGGATGCTGAAAGCTGCCTTAGGGCAGAGAGTTGGCGGTTACAAGTTGACATTTGATGGTATGGAGGAGTGGGGTGTCACCAGCAGTGAGACAATTAGTACTGTTACACCTGAGTGTGATGACGACTTTGAGATGGTTGATAGTCCCACTAGCACCACCGAAAAGGCTCATCCTGTGGCACCCATTTCGTTGTTTGACCTCTCCGCAAACCCGGATATTAGTACGCACGAGAACACCAAGTCAGCAATAACAACAGTCATACCTCCGGCATTGATTAGCATTCCCTACATCATCCCCCCACTATTTCCTTTTAACAGGACCAACGTGTACCTGCTTATCACCCCTCGAACACCGTCACCAGGCCTTCCTCTACCAAAGAACGTTCAGTTAAAAGCGGTCACAAGCTCCGGCCAACCTTTGGAACTTGCCATTCCGGTAACCGAAATTTCTTCACCCAAATCCAAAACTTTGCATCAACTTGCAACAAAGAAGTATCTCGATGACCTGAAAGCAGGCGAATCCTGGATACACTCTGTCTGTGGGAGTGGGAGGACAGTTGAATGCATCACCGGCGAGGGAGAAACCGCAAAGAAGAGCACCACAAAGTTACATTCTCGAGACAGTGACGGCTTCAATGAAGATGAGTTCGAAGAGATTGTGAAACGCGAAGGTGAACGCATTGGCGTCCAATGGGGTGTCGTTGGTAAGTGGACTGCGTTCGTCGCATTAGAAGAGACGGATGCAGGTCAGAAGCCTATGGAGGACACCATGGCCACAGCCGTAGAAGTCCGAAACCCAGAGCCAGAGTCGTATCCTTTAAATATTAAGGCGGGAGGACTCTCGCCCCTCATTGGTGCCAGTGCTAGGGGTTTTGGTACCTATCAGATGGTTGCTTGTTCGGCTGCTCCTCTTCCTCCTCCTTCTCCTCCTCATCCTTCTGCTTCTATGCCCACGGCTTATTTCTCGATGGCTACCCCTGGGAGCTTATATGGCCAAAGAGCAGAAACGGCCACCTTATCTGATGTCAGTGGCGGTTATGGTCAGAACGCTACACCGCTACCAAGAAAAAAAAGGAAGTCGGTGTCGAAATCTTTGCAAGCACAACCCCAGGCCCCGCAGCAGCAACAGCAGCAACAGCAGAAACAGGGCCTACCATCTCCAACATCCGATGCTGATGCCGCAGGAAGACTCATCGATCTTCAGGACTTTGAGGGCTTTTGGGATATCACGAGTGATCTTCTTATCAATCTCTGGTCAAAGGTCAAGAAGGCCGATTCTGGCAAACTGAATATTGCAAATCTGAAGGAAGTTGCGGAGAAGCAGCTGGCTCTCCCAGACAATATTGATAAGCAGCTGAAGGAAAAGGTCTTGGCTACATGTTTGGTGTTGGTATGGTTCCAGCATATGTTGGCTGGTGAAAAGGACACTTGGGAGCTTGTCTTTGATAAGGGCAATGACTGGTTGGCTGCCAATGCGGGTGGGAATATTGACAGTGCATTGGTAAAAGCAAAGGATATCTTGGGGGTTGTTTAAGAGGCATTTGGTGGGAAAGTGAAGCATATTGGTAACCTGGTTGAAAATGTGTCGGTTTTGGTTTCAATATCAGTTTTCGGTTTGGCTAGGAATCTTCCGATACACTCTTTTAGTTTCTGTCTTGACCCTGGGATATGGATTTTCTTTTCAATTACGGAAATGGGCTTATCGAGTAGGCGGAAGTAGCGCTAGGCAGCGGCCGTTTATGATCAGAGTGACAGTTCACTCCTATTACTCGAAATGCAGATGCTATGTTTCGTTAATTATACCATGAGAGCCAAAGAACGCATTACCGTGAATTAATGCAACTATGCAAGATGGACCACTCCTTACTAAACTCTAACCCATCGCCAAGCCCAAATAGATATTCCACCCCAATGCCACCAAATTCCCAAAAGCGGTCCTCTTCTCCATCGGGATCAACGTAAAGCTCAACAGCCCCACCGCCGGCCACAACTTCAAGCTGGCGATATGAAGTGCAGGGAATTCACGAGCCACTTCCCTCAGTATTTCTGACGTGCTGGCGTGGGATCCGGGCCCGGCGGCGAGGGCTCCGCCCTGCATGAAGGCGAGGAAGGCTAGGGTGTTGAGTGGGGCGGAGATTGCTTGGTCCGTGAGGAACTTCTTGATGGTATTGCTGGTGGAGAGAGTGGAGGTTGGGGGAGGCTGTTGTGCTGGCTT
>Ga0307511_10004946_pt1 | contig 13590 bp, 9 predicted proteins | sample 13_EM_MG_FD_200266 | JGI IMG/M metagenome (GOLD analysis project Ga0307511, IMG submission 200266) | Populus trichocarpa ectomycorrhiza microbial communities from riparian zone in the Pacific Northwest, United States - 13_EM | ecosystem: Host-associated > Plants > Roots > Unclassified | place...
CACTGTTCGTCCCTTACACATCAAACAGTCAGGGATGAGAATAAAGAGACGAGAAGTGGCACTTACTTTGTGATCCACCACGCGGAAACCTCGCCTAGTGTAATATGTACTGAGAGCAGCCGCGAGTGTGTGAACCGCGTTGCACGAACGTTCGAAAAGTGAACAAAAGAATAAAAGAAGATCGATGGACACAGCCATCCGTGGCTGAGTCAGTGCAGTGGGAAATAAACCATGGGAGACAAGTGTGTGAGGGAGAGTGGAGCAGGGACAGCTGAGGACGTCTATAGACACGACGCCTGGGGCGGCTTGTTAACGAGTGGAGAAACGGCTGGAGGTTGCATTACTTACGGTCAAAAAACAAACACAATATCGCAGTTAGCTTTTGGTCTTGACAACTTGATGTACACGAAGAGAGCCGGGAACCAAGGGCGACTAACAGTTGACGAAGCGTTGCTGCCGTGTACTTGAGGAAAGGGTCGATGATGGTGGGGATAAGAGCCTTCCAGCTAGCACACGCAGCAATAGACCTGGGAGTAGGGCGGGTAGTGCGAACATGCTGCATAGTGGCGCCATGGGATGCATCCTCACCGTCAGACATGACTACCATATCTTCCAGCTCCATTGGAGGCACTTCGAGAGGCTCGTCTGGCTGAAGGACGGGAGGGGCGGCCATGGCGACACTGCTTGGCGGTTGATCGGGTTCAGAAGAGACTGCTAGTAAGTCATGGAGTTCATCGAGGAGCTTCTGCCGTTTAGAGGCATGTCCTGGAACGGGCAGGGTCATATAACTCTTCTTCTTGTCCCGCGGCTTTCGAGGGCTGGTAAAGTGCCGGCCCAGCCCCTTGGTTGTGATGGCTTGAGACGAACGAGTAGGGCAGGGATCCGACATCGTATAAGATCGGGAAGGAAAAGAGAGGACAGGTCGTGAGAAAGTATGGGGCCGATGGAAGATCCATTGCTTGAGAGGCTCTGGAGGGAGAACAACCTTCGGTGGAGGTCTGCGGGAGGTCTACAGAGGGATGATGGAGGCTCAGAGGCGGCATGCAGGAAGTAACGAGGGGGATCTGCCGACGGGCAGCCGAGAAAATGGAAATTCAGGGCCAGCCGGGTACATCCGGTGCGGATGGTTGGTCTCTTAGATGGGTTTCCCACAACATGAAAACCCGTCTAAGAGACCGCTATTGCCACCGAGAACTGGTGCCTAAGGTGCCTGCGTCAGCAGAGCCCTCTCATTTTGACAACAAGGTTTATGTGCATTGAACCCTACAGCGGGCAAGTTGTGCAACACAAACAGATGAAACTAAATACATATAGCGCCTCGACTCGAACTGATTGAAGTCATCAACCAACCTGCGAATTGTTTCTCTATGGCATTGTACGGCGTATACATCCCATGCACCCCAAAGTAGACAAATATTGCGATGGACATGCCTTCATGACGAAGAGATATGGGAAACGTATGGTTGGGCTCCCCACAACATGAGATGAGAACACAATCAACGTCTGGATATAAACATAAGAAATGCAAGAAGTTAAAGACGTGTTCTAGCTATATGCTCACGTTCAAATATGGCGACTCAGTACCGGGTGGCTAACCATCGCCCTCGATCCCCAACTTCATGGTCAGTTTCCGGAGAGCTCTGAGCCTCTCTGTACAACAAATTCGGCAAAAGCCTTTCATTTGATACCAATGGACAAACCTGACAACAAATACCCATTATGGTCCTCCACGCGGAACGCACTTCCAGCAAGTTTCTGCTCAAGAGCGCGGACGGCCACTTTCGAGTGGCTTGTCAGGAGATTGTCCACGTTATGGCGATCTATGAGTTGGACCACGCGAAGCTTTGGTGCGTTGCCATTGAAAAGAGCAAGGATCGAAAATAGATGACGGTACGCAGACCTGCGCTGCTGGCGTGCATTTGCTCTCAACCCAAGATATTCGACTGGAGGAAGCGATAACCCATTCACGGGAATGTGCGAGAAAGTCGCAGTGGAAATGGTTATGCGGCGGAGGTTTGGGCAAGAGGCATTGACGATGTCCAGGAAAGCATTGAGGGTGCTAGGATGAACGTCGTTATGTGCACGGAGCTGAACTGAAGTGAGGAATCTTCCATAATGGAGTATAAATTCCCTCCACAAATTCTGGGCGGACCACTCTACGTCAAAAATCACCTCCCGAAGACTCGCATGTCTCTCCGGTGATTCGACCAGGTTAGAACGGCCAATTGGTATGGCCAGCCATTTCAAAACGAGTACGCTGACCGAAGAAAGAAGACAGTTCGGGATAATCCCGTTTGCCCACCCCAGGCCAGGGCAGTTCAGAATTTGCAAGCGAGGGAGTTGTTTCAGGAGTTCCTCCAATTGAACTAATTGGGGACGCCATCCATCAGTTGACCAGTCGAGAACGCGTAGCGAAGATGTATTTCCTCTTAACGCATGGAGGACACTAAGGGGCATAAAGGGATTTGCGTAGGCAGCGGAGGCAACTGCGAATGAGGCGATAGCCAGGTTGGACAGGTATCTGACAATATCAGCCAAACATTCGGCGGCTACGTTAGGCCCGTCGATGGGACAGTCACGGATGACAACATCCAGTCGCTGGGTCCACGATCCCAGACGATGAACTCCTGCAATGGTTCCCTCGCCGGCGGAGTACTTTTTCAATGTGTTCCGAAGAGAAAGAAGGCACCGAACCCTGCCAATATAGATAGCACGGTAAAGGTAGGGCGTCGCCAGGTGCCACCACTGCTTGCAAACACGCACTAGGTTCCGCTTGGTCACGAGCGCAGCGCGAAGAGCAGGGTGATATTTTCGATTGTAAAGTTGTCCGATGAGATGGGATTGTTCAAAAATCTCTGGGATCAGTGTCCCGGGAACGTCTGTCGCAAAGTCGAAGACGCAGAGCCATAGTTCAGGAGGGAGCTGAAGAGGAAGGACTGCTTGTGCTACTTTCGCTGCCATCATGATGACGGTGTGTGGGACAGGTAGGGAGGCTGTATAAAAAGGTTTGGAAATCAATAAAATCGTCGGATAGCGCCAGTCTCCAGACAACGCGTGGTGTGTACATACATTTTCCGCGAGCGACTTTGCGAACATGGCGATATAGTCTCAATACAAATCTGTACGTCGATTCTGGTCGTCCGGCCGGAGATAAACTTTCCCACGATTCATGATCAATACTCCTCTCCTGGAAGTCAATGAATGCGCCAAAACCGACCCCTCCCCGGATACACATCCTGAGTTCTCAGTGATAGAATGGCCAGGCTTCCGCGAATATAAGGTCGAGAATTGGCGTCTCTCCCATAGACTGCGGGAGTGCGACTTGGTCAGCACATTGGACGGTGACAACGACGATGTTGACGACATGGATTCTTGTCGCATGGCATGGTTCTTGGACAGAAGCACGTCCGCCCATTGTCCCTGACGATGGAAACTAAATATAGTGTCTCGACTCGAACTGATTGAAGCCAGCAACCAACCTGCGAATTGTTTCTCTATGGAATCGTACGGCGTATGCATCCCGTGCACCCAAAGTGGACAATACGGATATGTATTGCATGGTAAATAGACTTCATTGTAACACTATTTCTGTCCATCAAGGAGTTTGGCCATTGCGAAAGGATGCCACCTGTGCAATGCCAGAACACCTTGAAGATTATCAAATATTGCGATGGACATGAGACGTATAGTTGGGCTACCCACAACATGAGATGACATCACAGCGAACGTCTGGATATAAACACAGGCAATGCAAGAAGTTGAAGACATGTTCTGGTGCTCACATTCAAATATGGCAGCTCGACACCTGGTGGTTAACCATCATCCTCGATCCCCGAGCCAACTTCAAGTTCCCGGAGGGCTCTGACCTTCTCTGTACAACAAGCTCAGCAAAAGCTTTTCGTTTGATGCCAATGAACGAACCTGACAACAGACACCCGTTATGGTCTTCCACGCGGAACGTACTTCCGGCAAGGTTCTGCTCAAGAGCGTGGACAGCCACTTTCAAGTGGCTTGTCAGAAGATTGTTCACGTTATGGTGATCTATGAGTTGGATCACGCGAAGCTTCGGTGCGTTGCCATTGAGAAGAGCAAGGATCGAAAACAGATGACGGTACGCAGACCTGCGCTGCTGGCATGCATTTGCTCTCAACCCAAGATATTCGACTGGAGGAAGCGATAACCCATTCACGGGAATGTGCGAGAAAGTCGCAGTGGAAATGGTTATGCGGCGGAGGTTTGGGCAAGAAGGATTGACGATGTCCAGGAAAGCATCGAGGGCGCTAAGAGGAACGCCATCGTGTGCACGGAGCTGAACCGAAATGAGGAATCTTCCATAATGGAGCATAAATTCCCTCCACAAATTCTGGTCCGACCACTCTATATCAAAAATCACCTCCCGAAGACTCACAGGTCCCTCCGGTGAGTCGACCAGGTCAGAACGGCCACTTGGTATGGCTAGCCAATTCAAAGCGAGTGTGCTGACCGAAGAAGCAAGACAATTCGGGATAATCCCATTTGCCCACCCCAGGCCAGGGCAGTTCAGGATTTGCAAGTGAGGGAGTTGTTTCAGGAGTTCCGCCAATTGACTTGGCTGGGGACGTAAACGATCAGTTGTCCAGTCAAGAACGCGTAGCGAAGATGCATTTCCTCTTAACGCATGGAGGACACTAAGGGGCATAAAGGTGTTTACAGAGGCAGTGAAGGCGGCCACAAATGAGGCGATAGCCAGGCTAGGCAGATATCTGATAATATCAGCCAAACGTTCACCGTCTGCGTCAAATCCGTCGATGATGACAACATCCAGTCGCTGGGTCCATGATCCCAAATGATGAACTCCTGCAATGGTTCCCTCACCAGCGACGTACTTCTTCAATGTGTTCCGAAAAGAAAGAAGGCACCGAACCCTGCCAATATAGATAGCACGGTAAAGGTAGGGTGTCGCCAGGTACCACCACTGCTTGCAAACACGCACTAGGCTCTGCTTGGTCACGAGCGCAGCGCGAAGCGCAGGGTGATATTTTCGATTGTAAGGTTGTCCGATGAGATGGGACTGTTCGAAAATCTCTGGGATCAGTGTCCCGGGAACGTCTGTCGCAAAGTCGAAGACGCAGAGCCATAGTTCAGGAGGAAGCTGAAGAGGAACAATTGTTTGTGCTGCATTCGCTACCATTTTGGTGACGGTGTGCGGGACTGTCAGGTGGATTCAGCTTGAAGGTTGTATGAAAGGTTTGGAAATCGATGAGCATCGTCAGATAGCACCAGTCTCCGGTAAGTACCAACCAATCATTGATGCACTTTCTCACGATTTATGATCAATACTAACTCTTCCACTGGCAGTCAATGAATGCGCCAAAACCGACCCCTCCCGGATACACATCCTGAGTTCTCAGTGATAGAATGGCCAAGCTTCCGCGAATATAAGGTCGAGAACTGGCGTCTCGCCCGTAACGGATCCGGACGCGTTATATACAACACGACGACATGGTCGTGGGTCGATCCGTGTTTCCCGCTCTTCGTTGCGTTATTTTGGCCCAAGGTGAGCTCTCGAGGCTTCTTTACTACGGTCATAACCGAATTGGCAGATCCGAGCGAGCGTCGTATATTCACTCTTGACCAGTGCTGTCCTTGTTGTGGCCCTGTGGTTTAGATGTAACCAGGTTCTATACGGTTTGTCGTGCGAAAGCATACTAAGCTATCGCCCTCACTATTCCCCAGAATCTGTACTGGTGTTTCCTACGCTCGGAATTCAGCTGGAAACTCACCGCGGTCACCCGTCGCTAGAGCCGTTTTTCGTTTCACGACGATTCATTCACAGTTCCTGCCTAGACGATTGTGTAATCCACGAAGGTCTTCGTAGATGGAACGTTCGATATTTCCTCGCTGCATTTAAGCGGTCAAGCAGCGGCGCCATTTCAATCTATGTGGCCTTCGAGGTTTGTTTAGACGTCTCTTGTGTCAAGTTTTGGCTCTCACAGTTGGCTAGAACATTCTGCCGTACTTTCCAGTACTTCGGGAGGTATACCTTGGAGTGCAGGAGATGATGTTTCCGCAAGAGCCAGAGAAAACTTGATACATATGCGTCACAAAGCAAAGCCGTACTCATACCGTATTATATCCTAACAGAAGAGATAATAATACCATTACCCTCCAATGCATGCATATTATTGGGACCGGATTCTGAAGTTTCGTGTACACTACGCATTCCCATCGTGGCAGTCGTCGCAAGATCATCAAATACTCATTCCTTACTTCCTTCCTCGCTCTCGTATGCACTAAGCAGCTCGTCATAGCCTTCATCATCGCCTTCCTCAGCACCGCTATCCCGATTCCGGCGGACCTCCCTGCTCCCGGTAGACGTCTTCCGGGTACGCACATGATCTCCCGATCCTTTACGAGTCCCGTCGGCGACCTTCCCCGATGGCGAGCGACGTGGTGACACCGGGGTCGTGGACGTAGAGGACGGTTCACTCCCACCAAAATTACCCGCTCTTGGCGTGAGCTCCTGCTCCTCTGGCCACTCCGGCGCCAACGACCCTCGCGGACTCACACTGTTCCTCTGCTGCTCGACGACCATCATATTCGGCTTTAATCCGTCCCGTATTCGGAGAGTAGCAGGCCGCGCAACATATCGCTTCGAACGCACACGTGCCTTGGACGGCGTATGCGAGAGAGACGAATCGGATGTATCGCCCGTCTGGGTCGCGCTCCGTACTGGCGGTGGCGTCCGCTTCCGCACGATTGTCCCGCTTTGCACAGGTGGCTCTAGGGGTGCATGTATCGACTCGTTGTCGACCCCATTGACGCGGACAGGTGTACTCATTGATGGGTTGATGGGTGTAACTGGATTGGGCGGGGATGAGACCGTCGGGGAATCGGGTGGGTGCACGGTGCGCCAACCGCACTCAGATGGCGTCTCCTCTATAGTAATTCTATTCGCCAGGGGGTGTCCCGGCATACTCGAGATGCTTGTGTCTGACGAATGCGCTGACGAGGGTATTACCCAGGGCGCACGAGGTGAACGCGAAGCGGGCGCCATCGGGGACACAGATTTGCGGTTCAAAGGTACGCGCCTGCTACCGCCGTCTGAGTCGTAGTCAGATCGAGAACCAAAACTGCGGGAATGCGACTTGGTCAGCACATCCGGCAGTGACAATGTCGATGTCGACGACATGGATTCTTGTCGCATGGCATGGCTCTTGGACAAACGCACATCCGCCCACTGTCCCTGACGGTGGATCGGAGGAGTTCCTCCGTCCGAATGCGACGGCGATGACGACTTGTTTGCAGTCATCAGTGTCTGGGAATTCAACAGCAGCGGCCGTGGGCCACTCTTAGCAGCAGGAACGGTCCGCATTTGCAACGAGGCAAGGGAAGGGAGGGATGCCTTGGCTTTGTGCACGAATGCACCTTCGCCATTTGAGTATTCGGGACTGGAGGGGGCTGTAAAGGGCTGTCGTCGGGGTTGTGGGAGAAAACTTTCGCGGGGGGAACGGAAGACAGGACGTGGTGGGTTCGTCGTTTCCTCTACGGCTGAACCAGAGAAGAAACTTTGGAGTGGACTCCCTGCAGAAAAGGCCATGCCGCTAGTACCTGGCCAATCACTCTTGGGGGAAGGCAACTCCGAAGAGGCACTTCGAGGCGAAGACACGTTAGACGTTGATGGCAATGACTCGTTGCCTCGGCGAGAACTCCATGCATTCATTGCCTTAGCCCGCCAATTAGTGCTGACCTTGGAAAATGCGGCAACAGTGTCCGAGTCCTTCAGTTTTCCAGCATAACCCCACAATGTCGTCTGTGCGGGCTGCGTTGGTGGCGGCTTCGGTTCGTCTTTTGGAGGAGACTCGGGTAGCGCCGATGGTGGGGTCGGCGGGGACGGGATCTCATCGTCCATCGAACTTTGGTTCGTAATGCCTCTCCATACGGTAGTGGCAAGCCTCGACGTCAACGACTGTGCCTCTGGGGTCTCTGTCTCATTCCCATCGTCATGCACGTCTTCTACTTCCGTCTCGTCATCGTCCGATTCTTCCTCCTGGCCCTCCCCGCTCGTTCCCACAAGCGGCGTTGTGAAGCCCTTCCACATACTGGACTTTAGCCGTGCGCCGAGTGTAAGACCTTCTGTCTTGTGCATTTTGGTTTCCTCCACACGTTTCTGCGACATCTCAGTCGCGGTCTGCAACACGCAGTCAATGCCGCCCGCGGCCTGGATTGGATATGCTTGGAGGAGCGCCATGCCTTCCATGAAGGCATCGCTGAGCTCCCAAGGCCGAAGTGGGGAAAGCGGTGGCAGCGCGGTGTGTTCGTGTGTCCAGAGCCCAGCCGTCTTGCCTCCCGCCTTCCCAAGTCTGAAATACGTCAGTGTTGTATCTGCAACAGGCCAAAAGGGACACACCGGAACAACGGAGTCCTGGAACGGATGAGCAGTGCGACGCATATGTCCACCAGACAATCAAGCTTTGGATTAGAGTCGCGTGTCCTCATAGGGCATGCAAATATCACGTCCCATACTGGGAAAACCGCATCGAGGGGCAACGTGTGTGTCAGCAGCGTCGCTAGCCAACGACTGTATTCCCCATAAGACAGATTCGCACTGGAAATAACCAACACGTACTACGAATAATGCGGTAGAGCGGGATCAAGGCCCTTGGTGTGCTAAAAGACCAACGTGAGAACATTATCAGAGCTGCAAACCAAGCAAGTAAGCAAAAGGAAGACCTTACCAAGTTTTCTGCGAGCTCCCCGTCCGCCGCACTCAGTCGCTCGCTAAACCGCTGCATCCATACTTTACCGCCTTCTTCGTCTTCCAGCTCCGCAAATTCCCCGACAAGCGCCTCGAAAAGCCAAAATGTGTCTGCTTCTGCGTGGGCAGCATCAGTAGGTTCGATCTCCCGCGTGAGTGCCAAATACAAGGGTACGAGAAGCGCGGGTATATGCGGTGCCTGGCTTGCAGGGTTGAGGCACGAGTGTATGTACAGAAGGCGCAAGAGCGCAGTAAGATGTTTGCGATGGGCAGGCGGCGATTTGAATGGCTTGGCCGATACGAGAGTCATCGTATGTACCTCCTCTGCCAAGGGAGCACCCGAACCAGACGGTTCCGACGGTGCGTCTTGTAGTTGTGGTTCCAACCGAATTTCAGGGATACCTAGCGTGTCTGGCTCGGTATTGTCCTTGCGGATGCGCTGGAGTCGTGTATCGATGTTGTGCATGCAGTCTATTTTGATATTATCTTCGGCAGCCTCGTCGAGAGGACACGATGTGTAGGTCTCTGGCTCGTCCTCCAGCAACGAGAATAGTTCAAAGGGAAGGCGAAAGAGTGATTCGGATACTTTGAGGATGGTCGCGTCTGCAGGCGCGAGTGGAGTGGAGGGAGGGGGGAGGGTTGCGAGGGGCGGGAGCAGCCGTCGGACGAGATCCTTGATATTGGCTATTCAGAGCGGATGTATGCAGAATACTATAATGACTTACATAGTAAGTCTCCCTCTGTTTCTTGTTTTCCTTCTCCCATGTCCGTTTGAGCACGGGTAAAGTTCCGAGGAGTAATCTGGACATATGCGCCAGTTGAATACTCAACACGCTTGATATCATGATGCACATACCTCCATATCCGTGGCCGAATCCACGGGGGATCATCAGGAACACCTGCACGGAGATTAGCCTGCAAGCCAAGCTATGTGGAGCGCCACATACCACGTGAACACAGCTTTCTCAGCTGCACCAGATCAACAACGGCAGGCGACGCCGAGTCGAGAATTTCCGAGAGTTGATCGAGGCTGTAGGAAATTTTTAAGAGCGGCATCAGCTTTCGCGCCAGTGAAGGAGGGATAAGTAGAGACTTGCATGTCTTGCCGGCGGGGCTCAGGGGACCACTTGACGCTGTATGCGGAAGCGACGTTGACAAGACAGGTGTCTACCTGGGCGGCTGTTGGGACGGGGGAGGATAATACGTCGATGACCTACCAGCGCACGCATACGCGTTGGGTTCAGGCATTCATCTATAAGTCGGAGAAAACCGAACACATACCTGAGGAGAAACTGTGTTTCCGCTGTTCGCTGCTGCTGAACGCGCAAATGTCCGACCGAGCCGGTGAACAAGGACGTCGCGGATCAAATTGATGTCTGCGGTAGCGAGATGCACACGCGATGGGGTTGACACAATGGGACACGTAAAGGTAGGTCTTACCTTTGGACTCGATGCTTGGTGCTGCATAGATGATGGTAGACGCTGCTTCAATGGCGGCGGGGCTGAGGGTCTTCCTGCAACAACCAAGCAGAAGGGAGCAGTCGACCAGTCAGTCAAATGGTCGGTGGCCACACCCCATCATACACATGTGATCGTATATCAAGACAGTTATCAGTTAACTCACCCTGGCCTGTCCGACGTCTCCAGCTCTCCAATCCGCCCATGCAGAACGCCAACACACGTCTCGAGCATCCCAAGCACATCGCCTATCGCCTCGTCCCGCATGAGATTCTGCGCTTTCGCGCGTGCCAGTCCAGTGTTTCCGGCATTTAGAAGGATTGCAATGTCTCGCCGGGTGATTTGGCTTTGAGAGTCTTTGCGCTGTTGCAGCTGGGCGAGGCGGTGGGATGTTGTTTTGAGCAGGGCCTGTGTGCGCAACAGTGAGTGCGTGGCGGTGAACGTCGACACGAAGGAAGAGGAAAAACCTTGAACGCGGCGGGATCCCACTGCTGGGTCGCCATGGATGCTGGTGCAGATTCCAGAAGAGTGGATGCTCGAGCGTATAACAGCGCTATCCGGTGTTCATGCAGCGGCGACTGCGCTTCGTCATTCGCAAGCTTGAGAGGTGCGTGTCAAAATTTCTCCGAGGTGCCAGTTGCGCCGCAACAATTCCCATTGGCAACATCACCGCATTCATGATGCTCTAAGGAAATTAAAGTACATAAGATGGAACAATTCTACTACCACACGCTTGTTTGTTATCAATACATGGCGGTGCAATTAGATGGCTACATAAGATACGATGGAATGGGTTTGGACAGAACTGATCGTGAGGAGGGACTCTCCGCCAAAGGCGAGCTGCCCGTGTCGGAAGAGGATCGACCTCTCCTGGGCGGCGGCATCATGGACAGGTGTCGTACGACTGGTCGGGGCGGTCGCGAACCCATGGCTCCAGGCTGCAAACCCGTTGGGAGAGGAGGTACCTGGTGGGATTGCGCTTGCGTTGCCAGGGGTGCCGGCACAGTCAGTGTCATGGTCAGTCGGTGAGAGCCACCCGCGGGATGATGCATCGCTGGGAGGGACCTGTGGCGTTGCGGGCCCATCGAAACCGGTTGGTTATACAGTGGCAATGTAGACTGGCGGCGCTGAGGCAATAAAAGTGGGAGTAGCGGGCGAGCAGGTTGTGGTGGATCAACGCGTGACTTTGGGCCTGAATTTGAATCTGATGAGGATCCAGAGGCTCTTGGTGGTCGCCATTCCGCAAGCTCAGGGTCCATGAGAGGTAATACTGACGGTCGACCCTTGAAGTAGTCATCGGATTTGGTTGGTTCTACAACTACTGGGATGCGGGATTGGAGGTACACCAGTATGCCGAAATAGCTGGTGTAGAGGACCACTGAATTCGTGTGATTCAGATGACTCGGGCTCCATATGCAGGGTATACTTACGGACGACAGGGATGACCCAAGAGGCCACGATAGTGTATGTATCAAGAAGCTCGCATACTCCAATGTCATCGGGTGCTGCAAGGCAAAAGCTGAGATTAGTTGTAGCTGCATGAGATCATTACATACTTTGACTCGGACAGCGAATTTTTGGGTTAAAATACGTGAACGCGGTGGCAGCACCTACCAAAAGTCTCAGATACAGGTCCGTCATCAAGAACCCTACAGCACGCACCAATCTGCAGAACCAGAAGTAAAGTCAGACGCGCAGCGTCCAACCAGACTCGGAACTCTAGTATCAATCTGGAGAACAACATTAAAAGAGCCTGCAGCAACACGCATATATCACGAGAAGCTCACAATACAGGTGGCACTAAGATGGTGATGCCATTGATAAGTATGAGAACAGTCATCAAAGACCCTAGGAACGATGGTTCAAGGCCCCGTTTTTACTAGCAAGTGTCCGGGGCTTACGCAGGATGGTGTCTGAGATATTCCAGCGAACGAATACATCGACAGATAAAAGTACGAGCCAAACGAAAGCGAGGATAACGATACAAGCTGTGGTAGCACGTCACTGAAAATCAGTCCCGAAATGCGGCCAGTGAGACGCACCAAAGGAGACAGTGCGAACGGTGAAAAACATCGGAAACGACTCCATGGCCATGGTGTCAGTGCATAAATTTTCGTAGGGGATCTTCAATATTTCCTGAATGGTAACCACGCTGAATTTGAACTGGGTGTGCGGAAAGCGAGCGGAATGACTGATCTTCCAGAGACCAGGTTGGGGAGAAAAGGAAGAAGACGCGGAGGAGGTCAGCCCGTATACATACACTTACAAGCCATCCATTGTGTCGTTACGCGAACCCACCAGACAAAGCCGAAGGCTGGCGTTGTTGCGTGATGCTGCCAAGTCGCCTTTGTTCTCGGGACTGTGTTTGGCTGTATTTGGGTCATCACAAATAGCCCCTGACTCTCGCTACTCGGCTCTTTTCTTTTCAATGGTATCGAAGAACATGATTGCATATTGCGTTCGAGCGACGGGCATGACTTGCACTTCGAAAACACAGCTCTATGAACTTCCCTCTCAATCTGCCCTCCGTCTCTTTGTTACTGATCTTCTGCAAGCACGATATACCAGTCTCCCAGGAACTTCTGAAATGCTTCTAAGATAAACCACCGTTCACAGACTTCTAATTGAGGTGTCACTGCACAGCTGTCCTTAGGGGTCTGAGAGCGGGCACACAGATCCTCGGGAACGCCGAATCAGTTACCATGTGCTCAGAGTAAGGATGCGCCGGCTATCTGCATCGACGTTCTCAGACACATTCCAAGGGTTCCAATGGCAATGTAGCAAGCGCAAAATTGACTTTGAATGCTTGGCTGCGGGAAGGTGATAACTGTGTCACTCGTTCAGAACGCCAAAGGACGTTTGTGATACGCTACACCCAACATAATATGCCAGGGATCATTGGAGCAGTGCAGAATAATCCAAATTCTCGCTTTTCCAAGTGGGCAAAACGATGAGGCTCTAGCCGCGTAAAGATTTGATAGCGAAGCCATCCACTTACAGGAGACCAGAAAAGCGTCAGCTCCCCAAATGCTCACAATAACCAGACCACAGGTTGTCTAGGAAGATAGGCATCTTGATGGAGAACGCTGACTTGTCGTTGGTCAGTCTTCGACCCACATCCTGGGTGTCAGACTCCCTGATTTTGTGAATGACCTATGCGTAGCACACGATAGCACAACTTCCCAAAAGGTGTCTTCGGGCTTCTGAAGCCCATTCCAGAGGATTGCCAGGTCAGGTAACGCTGGAAGACAAGGACAGTAGGGTGAGCCAGACTCCTAACCAGTCTGCGTTGGTGTGTAAGAGCTCATCCTAGTACCGTGTAGCCACAAACCAAATACAACCATACATATTACCAAAAACAGAAACTTCGTTGGCTCTAACACACCAAGCCGACA
>Ga0307511_10004947_pt1 | contig 13589 bp, 15 predicted proteins | sample 13_EM_MG_FD_200266 | JGI IMG/M metagenome (GOLD analysis project Ga0307511, IMG submission 200266) | Populus trichocarpa ectomycorrhiza microbial communities from riparian zone in the Pacific Northwest, United States - 13_EM | ecosystem: Host-associated > Plants > Roots > Unclassified | place...
AAGGGTGTGGGAGAAAACAGGAACGGATCTTTAAGCGGAAACGGCTATTTGGGGGAAGGTTGTTGGTAAACTGGATATGAGCTGGTGGCCGGCCAAGAAAAGCGCCCTCGAGATAGCTGGCAGTTGGGCTTCCTCATCTTCGGTAAGCGCGGATTTCGACACCAGTTGAGGGTGCTGCGAGAAGATCGAAGTCGGCGCGGTAGAAGGTTCTAGCGAGGACCCGGATGAAGTTGGGGTTTCTGGTGTGGGCGGGACTTCGTCTCCGTAGAGATATCCGGAGGAGACTGATCGGCTTTCCTGTTCATCCTCCCGTTCCTCTTCGTCGTCTTCGTCGGTGATGCGGCGGGTGCGGAACATCTGAACGCCGGCCTGCGGTCGGGGAGCGCGCTCGAGGGCAGAAGTGTGGAAGAATGGGTGTAGTTGAGCGGGTGATTGGGAGGATCGTGGCGGGATGAGGGTTTCATGGAGGTCGAGGATGTCAGCTTCGGAGACGGACAGCTCGTAGTCCAAGACATCAAGGAACTCCCTCTCCATCCTCCCAATGTCCTTGACTCCAAAAACGCCGGTAGCGGCAGACCAGCTGATGTTTTTCAGTGTCGAATCGTTGGAATACTACAGACAATAACAAAGATCAGATTTTTTTTAGGTCTAGGATGGGACGGTTTCAACTAACCTTGTGAGCCAAGATGAGTGCGCCGAGGAAAACGCGATGGAGGGCCCATTCTTCTGTCTCGATGGACAGGTGAGCCCTCGCTCTCCTCATGAAGATGAGAGCGACGAGGATGTCGGTGATGCTGGTTTCGGCTGTTTCCAAAACTCGTTCGACAAATCTGGTGAATTCTTTGCTCTTGGTAGTACGGGCGGATGAGCGTCCCCTCGAAGTGGTGGGGAGACCAAGAGCGTAGTTGACGGTCTCGGAAGACTCCTCGACGATCGTCGCTGTGGGGAGAACGCGAATAAGTGAACTGAAACCCAGAAGTAGTGAAGTGGGCCACGTACCAATGAGAACCCGATCAACCTTGACTTCAAGTAACTCGTAGACGGACTCTGGGTGATAGTCGTGGTCCATGAAGGAGAACGGGTGAATCATGGCGGTTTGGAAGGTAGGTAGCAGTCGGAGAATTCCAAGCCTGCTGAAGGGAGGGAAGGCGGAGGAGGGGATGTTATGATGCCAGATGCCGAGGAAGGTGCGAGGATATATAAACCGGAAACAGACCGGGAACGCCTTTGGTTGCCATCGATTGCGCGGAATGAATGTGGAACAACGCACGCACTCTCTCACCAAGCTGTGCTTTCAAAGCCTTGCCACGGCTTCGGCCGGATTTGTCATCGCTTCTGAGATTCAGGCGCCAAGGTAAAATCGCACATCCATCTCCGAGTGATGGCTACTGCCGAACCCACTTGATGCCCGCCGCTCGCAGCCCACACGCAGCCGGGCTGTGGGTTGAGCGTACGTGGCGGTATTCAGCAGCGCCTCCGTTCAACACAGGGCCAGCGGGCCTCGGTGACCGGGCCCCTAGCTGCGTTGGTGATGGGAGATCACCATTTGGCATCTTATGAAGTGTATACGCTCTGATCAACAAGGGTGTCGAAGCCTAAGGTTCGAACTGTTACACTGGAGAAAAAAAAGCAGATCACCCTTCGAGTGATGAAACTGAAGTGGAAAACTGCTCACAAAATCGATCCCGACGCGATCACGCATCGCAACGAGGCGCCGCATATAAAAATCAGAAACCCGTCGGGACGCTGACTAGGATGATCGTGGGACCGGGACGCTTGGTGTCCTTCCTGAGTCAGCGCACGAACCCCACCAACTCCCCTCCAGGAGATGGACCCTCAATGCGCCGGGGGCAGGAACCACGTCAGCCCGCCAACCCGTGGTGTCAGCTCACTGTCCCCTCTGGGTATTGTGAATACTGTGCTCCCTACCCAGGTACTGTTCCTGGAACCGCCGCAACGTGTCGGCATCCCCGCACCGCGGGGCGGCCAAGGCGCTCCCCGGCGCTACTGTGCAAGCTCGTCCAAACGAAGACCGTACTCCAGCCTCAGGTGAGGGCCTCCAGCAGCTTGGGCGTAATTCAATCGCCTTCGATATCGCACGATCCCCGGGTCCACGTCGCAACTTTTGAGTTTCAAACCTCGCGGGGGTGTCCAGGTCTGTAACACCCTAATCAATTGCTGATCGTCCTTGCGCGCTTGAGCCCTGGCTTGGATGCCGATGCTGGATAAGTAAACGACCAGAGGCATGAATCTGTAATCATGATCAATCGCCAGAGAGTTGGACTAACGACCTTTGCATTGAGATAACGTTTTGTATGCATGGACGAGCGACCCACTTCAGGAAAACGTGCCCGAATTGATGACCAACGAGGCCAAACCACTCAAATCGATGACAAAAAAATTACGTGACACAACCTTATCTCGACCTTGGCATCATTGTATCTGTGAAAAAAAAAATTACACGGTGACCATTCCCGTTTGCGCCAATCAAGTTGTAGAACCGAACCAACAATAACTCTCTCGTGTTCATTCCGCATACGGATGTCTGGCTTGAGATTGCAACGTGCGTCCAGAGACCCACTTCGCTGCCCTTATCTTTCGGCGATTGGACTCCGCCCCGAGCCAGCCGCTAGGGTGAGCTCTGGCTCATTTCCGCTTCCCCGAGTCAATCCTCGCACGGTACGAGCTCGAGCTAGGAGGTCGCCACAACGAGGTGCGATTACGGATGAGCCGTTCATCGTGGGCCACGCTAACGGTCCTCCTCGGGTATCTCCGTATCCTTATCAGATTGACGTCCAGGGCGGTAAAAGTACCGAATTGGGCCGCACACTGTGGTACACCTGTCGGTCTCCACCGACTTCGGCATCTACGTACTGTGAACAACACGGCGGTGCTGAGAACTGGCATCTGGTGCAGATATGAGCGCCTTGCATGAACCACGCGGGACAGCACTACACGTTTCGGCCACGAGCTTTTGGACGCCTTCCACATGACATTGTATGTTTCCATTCCATCAACCAACCCTGGACTTACGGGGACTCCAGCCGAGAAGTAGGGTCGAGGTAAGTCCGATCCTCATCGTGCTACAAGCCGCTTCCTCGGAAGCTACATAACATAAGCCAGTCGTGTAGCCATCGTATAGGTAGACATGGTCTTACTCTCATTTGGCTTCCTGTGGCCGCACTCCTTTTCTCCGCTAATCACACAAAGCGTGGTGAGGATGTCATGGGTGCTCTCGTGAACCCATAGGTGATGTCAAAGGCCGATCCACGGACTACGCTTCTCCGCTCGACGGCCCTCGTGTACGCGTCGACTAGATCGTCCTGATGGATAACCGAGCTCCTTGCTCCGGGAATTCCGACCCAGACCACTCCCTTGCCTTGCGCGCCAAAGAATAACGTGTCCCAGAAATAGGAACCAGGGCGGCCGATGACCCAGACGGGTCGAATAACGAGAGCGCTACCGACCACGGAGCGTTCCCGTATCGCTCGCCAAGGTGTGAATAGGTGAGGCGTTGCAGTTGGAGTAGTATCGTGATCACTTCGTCAGGGTTGTCGCCGTAAACCCATAGTCCAGAGCTTTCGACGTACCTTCACCCCCTAGTCGGAGGCGTGGATGGGGGTGACATTGGTGATTGCTTCGACGGTGGCTAACACGTGTTCCCACTTGGGTGTACGTGCGGACTGGTACACGATGAGCGTGACTGTCGGCTCGTCGTGGGCACGACGAACAAGAATGGGGTCGAGATGCCTACTCTGCTCGGCTGCGGGCTGGTTTCCCTTTGACTCAGGGTGACCGTGTCTGTCCGAAGCCAATAAGTATCGCCAGTTGCGCTGAAACGATTGATCAAGTAATCACCGAACGAACTGAAGCCAAGGTTCCCTATCCAAGGATGATTCTAACCTCCATGCTGAGCAGTCCTTGCAAAAAAAAAAAAAAAAAAAACTTCCTAGTTCAGATGCCAAATCTTGTATACCCCATTGAAGGATACAAAGACCAACGGCAAGCGGCGGAGACGACCGTTTGTCCGCCTCCCAGGTGATTATATCTTAAAAATAGTTCGTTCTCGGAGGCACTGACTCACATGGTGTCTTCATAAGGTAGGGGAGTTGATGATATCTGTAACCTCCGCAGTCCGGTGTGACAAGAAACCCAGTGAGAACCTTCGAAAACTGGCCCCAGGTCACACCGGTCACGGTCACCTGAGGTGAAAGGAATCACTGGCACCCCTACCTTATCTAACGAGGGGGTCGGAACGCTGACCACGCGGTATTGGTCGGTTATTAGGCGCAACCCACGAGAGGTCCGCGGTAATGTTTCAATCGCGCGGACTTTGACCCCTGCTAGAGTAGGATGGGGAATCTATGGAACTACTCACGGTGGGTCATGGATTGTATGGTTGGCCAGAGTAGGGTTCTGTTAAAAACACCTGAATTTCTAACCAGCCTGTTACTAACCGTGTCACCAACCGCTACTAACCGTGAGGAACGCGGGGGGGTCCGAAGGGCATGTTACTAACATCGGCTAGCTTAGCGCCCGGTGTCACCCGCGATGCGCTCCGAGGACGGGAAGTCTATCATAAGTAGCAACAAAGCTTTCAAATATGCCACGTACGCTGAACTGAGGAACCGCGAACCGACCGAGGAGGAGTGGGAGAATATGTGATTTCCGTGTTATTAATTTCTAACCATTTCTAACATGGTTAACAATTGATTAGTTGTTAGGATCGGTACGCATATGTTAGGTTAGAATCCATGTTAGTAACTGGTTAGAAACAGTGTTAGTAATCAATGATATTTGAGGGTCGGTTAGTAACGGTTAGTTAGGAACTCGGGGAGTTTTTAACAGAACCCTAGGCCAGAGTTCATCGAACAGAACTGGGTTGTTGGGACGAGCCTCCGCGTTACTCGCAGGCTTGTGACCTCCAGCTTCTCAAGAGCCGAATCGTAGCCGTAGTGGTGGAATGGAGGGGGGACCCTCAGTTGTGCGTCCACTGGCCAGACCCCTGTGACAGAGGAGACACGTGACAAGTGACCGGGGTGACCGGCCGAAGAGATCTCCCACGAACACATACATCTCCTGCGTGCCGGAGAGGTGTGGGTCCCTAAGGCTTGGTTCGCGTCGTTGAGTTGAGGGGACGGGAGCCCGGCGTCTCCGTTGCTGTTCTGCTTACGTGGTGTACGCAAGTACATCCAATGGTATGAAATTAGGACTGAATTTTACTAGAGGTCTCTATCGCACGATGGAGACACCCGATAGAATCTAGGACCAACGATCCCGTAGTAGCGGCCATAACATCCATCTAAATACCTGCCAGCTGCGGGTTGTGCTCTTTCCGCCTCAGGGGGATAAGAATTCGATTGACCGTGATGGCGTCCTTGGAAAACGATTGCACCTCGGTCCGTCACAGCCTTTTCGTGGACCTGGCGTTTATACCCCACATAGCAACAACTCAACAACATGGGGGTACTTTCGCCACGGTTCTAGCATCCTCAATACTTTGCGTGGGATCTCGGCCCGAACTGTGTTGAGTAAGTGGGGGTCCGAAGGCGAGGAGAGGAGGCGATTGGCTCTGGGTCAGGACGATGGCTTTACGATACTGTCCTTGTTTCCTTTGCCTTCGGTATTTGTATCCGGCTTGACTCTAGTACCACGTCGGCGAGATGGAGCAGGGAAGATCTACTCAACGCCGCCCACCTAAGTCCACCAGCGGAGAAGTTTTTCAGGATTTCGCACAAAACCCTCCTCACCTAGTCCATTCCTTACAGAATGGTCCCCAGAACGATGCCGGTTAAACGATGTCATGAAAACTGGTACGCGAAGGTCTGCCTGAATCAACGGGCATCGGTCCAACGATTTAACTGGATGTGTTGCCCTTCCAGGCACAAAAACCCATTCCTGTGCCGCGAAGTCTGTTGGAGAGAACGCGCGTGATGGTTTGTAGGATTCCAACTATGGCGATTAAAGATGCATTCAGTCACCGATACGTGAATACTTGGAAACCAAAGAAACATGCGGCTAGATATATACGATACGGCGCTCATTCCCAACCAGCAAAGACTTGCGGCGCCGAAGGGTCCACAACCCAGATCTCCGGTTGGAAGGATCCCTTGGAGACAGATACGAGGTGGACCAAAAACATATTGTCGATGTGCATGAAACCTTCACCGACCTTCCACCGACCCTCGACGGATCCGTCCAAAGTAAATTTCTACCACGCGATAGTGAGCGGTCGCGAGGTTGATCACATCAAAGCACGAACGTACGGCAATATAGTTGAGATACCTTTCGACCTTCTTCGCGACCTCGTGGGCGAGCTTACTACGCGTTATCGGCTGGCGGTTCTTAGTCCAGTCCAATACATGGATCTTCCACCTCATAATCAATACTTTGTGAGGTAATTAGTTCGGCGGACACACCTGGCACGAACTGCCGTTGGTCGGATACCCGGGGAACTTGAGGTGGTGTTAGTTCCAACGGTCCAACGGGTGGTCTGATGGAGGACAACAGCAACCTACCAGCAACCGACATGAAATTGCACCTGCAGCCTCTCGCAATACCGAATCGTCCCGGTCATCGAGTCCCGTGAACTCCTTGCGGAGGGCGTCTCCCATATTTATGCCCGGGCGACCATTCACACTGAAAGAGATAGGCTCCGACCTTTTGAAGTTCCACTGTCTCCTTCCGTGACCATAATTCCTCTGCGGTATCTTGATCCAGTTAAGTGGAGGAGCTGTAACTGAGAGTGGTGACGGGGCCGACTGTTGGTCCCCAGAATGAGAAGACCTCAGAAGGAGACAGGTCGGGTAGAACACACCAGTGAGAAATTGGGAAGTACGCCGCTGGGCAACGACGTAATGTCGTCTTCTGCCCCAGTTGCTTCGTTATGGGAAGTTGAAGAGACCTATGAAACCAAATACTTTCAGTACCGTGAATTAGGTGGGGGGAAGCAGCACGGTCTCTGACATTGCTGATGTGGGGCTGGAGAACGTGGGAGGTTTGAAGACAGTGGAAGACGTTCTGCGTAACTCCAGGGTTGGATGGCGTGTCCGGCGGTATTCCCGGGAAGGAAGCAGGCGGGTATTCGCTGGAGGGAAAATGAGGAGCACGGGGGAACAGAGGCATTCCGAATGGATCGTGAGAGGGAGGTTCGTCCTCAAGAGTGAAAACATTGAGGTTACGCGGTACGTGCAATCCCTGTATTTCTGAGGACCAATCCCGACAAAACATATTCAAGATACGCACCACATACGAGCCAGCAGCGATAACATTGGTGGAGGGGTCACCGAAGCCCGTAAGGTTCGATTCTGAGGCCATGTCGGCTGTCTCAATGTCGTAGTTGGAAAGTATGCTTGAACGAAGGGATGCAACACGTGAAGGCCAAAACAGTCGGAGAACTTGAAAATTCGAGAAATTTACAGTTTTTATAATTTTTTCCGAAAACCACACACGGGACCCCCAACCGAGTTTTGGTACAAGCCCTCGAACCTCACCGGCACTAGTTACACCGTGAACTGTTTGGGAAATCAGGGTTCCCGGGGTCGTTCACGTGGAATTCCAAAGGAGTCGCAATGCTGCCGGGCTTCGGGAAATGTGTAAGTGTATTACGGTCCACCCAAGGTTGGGCGAGACGCTCATGGACCCAACAGCGCCAGAGGACCGCTTCAGCTGGTCCACGGACACCAGTACGGGCCGGGCGGCACCGTCAATCGGTGCGCACTCCGGAACCCTCCCTCCGCCCGTCGGAGCTGTTGAGAACATATGCCCGAGAATGAAGGGCGTAGAATTGTACGTCCCCGATCGTCGGACTCCAAGGCAGCTCTCTCATGCCTGGAGTCCATTTTTCGGCTGCTAGGATGAGTAGATGGCCAACAGTGGGTTTTTAGCAGGAGTTTGCAGGATGGCTAGGGGTAGAGATTGGAGGAAATCGCAGAATGTGTAGAGGAAAAGAACAGAAGATGATAAACGGAGGGAGGAAATATGGGGAAGGAGGAAACAGAGGGAAGGAGGAAATGGAGGAAAGAAGGAAACAGAGGGAGGTAAACGGAAGGGGGTAAATAAAGGGAGGGGTTGTGAGGTCAGGGAAGCGCGTCAGGGGACAATGAATCCGAGAGCTCGGTGCGCATTCGTATCACTCTTTCGGGAAACCTGGACCCTAAGAAACGGTAAAGTCACGTACACAACACATTCGGTGGCGCCAATCTTTAAAACGACCTGATGGTTGGCGGTCGCGCTTGGAAGGCGATGTATTCTTCGATATTCGCGTATGTATGTAGTCGGGCGTGTTCCAACCCAAGATGTCCATTGTGACGCCAAAGCCCGACCGAAGGTCGGGTTTGAGGAGTTAGCACTCAAGATTTGGAAGGAAGGCGTGGGTTGGACCGGGGGTGGCCTGAAGTCTAACCTCTTGGATTACGGCAGCGGCAACCCCTGATGCATTAATGAGCCGAAAGCGTAGGCGCCGTACTAGCTCCTTCGGACGTCGGACTACTGGTGGCCTATGAAAGTTGACCACGATTCGTCGTGTCAACACTTTGGCTTTACCTTCGACGGCTGAACACCGGCATCACAGGAAATGCCGGAGCCGGTCCCTGTGTTGGACCCCATTCCAAATTTCCAGCACGTCGGAGTCGATCCCACTACAAATAGACCCCGTCTCCCACCGCAACTAGTGGGTTGATGACGGCCCTACAGGCCAAGAGAACGAACGGGAGGGCCTGCTCGAGGTTAGCGTACCAGGGCGTCGGGGGAGAGGAGCCTTATCCTGAGGAATGCTGGCTATCGAAACCCACAACCGCTGGGAGCGGTCCGGGCTTCCATCCCTTCCATTGGCGTGGCTTTTCACGAAACAGGGATTCATCAGACAGTGCGATTTATCCCCAAGACCCCCTTGGGCCTTGAAATTCTTGCCCCGTGCTGCCCATGACCGCGTGTTACGGTTCCCGGCTCCGTGCATTGGTTGACTCGATCACACGTAAGTAAATGATTCGCCGACACTCGACAGATTCCCAAGGAACCCGCCACCTTTCCCGAACGCCCACGATGGCTACACAGGCTTCACAAGCCAGCCCCCTGACTCCAGTGCATCTACATCGATGGGGTTTCCTACTCCGTGACTTCGGGTTCGTCCTTCCGTTCGAGTGGTTCCCAAGTGAATCCACTCAGTGGTATTCAGCGAGCGGTTTTCCAAGGAGGGACAGCAACCTCATGATCGCATGAACATCGTACGTTCTCCGCAAGACCACTCAAGGAAATCGCGTCTCATCAGCTACCACTCCAGCTTACTGAACTCCGAGATAAACTCGACCAAACCCTGGCCGAGACTACACCATTATCAACGCCGATCGAGAGCGCCCCAGCGTCCCGACTACCGTCAGAAATCTTTCTACACGTCTGCGAGCTGGCATGCCCCTGGACAAACCCCCGCTCGGTCTTCGATGTGATCGCCCTCACCCACGTATGTCGACGCTGGCGCGATGCCCTCCTATCATACCCCATCATTTGGGCCCACATCTATGTGTGGCGTAATCATCCAGAGTCACTTGTCACAACTATGTTGCAACGAAGCCGGGGAGTCCCATTGACGGTCAATATCCAGTACTACGATGACCGTACCACTCTATTCGGCTGTGGCTGTAGCTACCGACCGACACGGGAGGACGGAGATTATTGTCCCCACGAAACCCGACAAATGCCGTCGGTGGACCTTCTGGAGCCATTCAGGGCTAATATCCGTACACTGAATGTCCGATATCTCCGAAACCACACTTTCGACGCCGGCATAATGGAAGATATCCTCAAGACCCCGTTCTTCCTCAAGTCGTTTCCGAACTTGGAGTCACTCCGTTGGAGTTGTCGCCACTTCGACGAAATGGCTCCTCCATTTAAACTCCCCCGAAGGCTCTTTGGGTCATCCCTCCCACGTCTTCAGAAACTGTCCATGGTTAATTGTTGGGGACTGCTTTTGACCGACACACCGACGTTGAAGGCGATGTCGGTAGAGTGTACCGACAGGGAGAATCAGACAGAGATCTCCGCCAACCAGCTTGTCCTCTCCCTCCGCCGTCGACAATCCCTCGCCTCACTGTCTTTCATAAATTGCCACATCACCCCCGACGCGGAGACCGCTCCCGGTCCAGTTTCAATGAAGAATCTCAAGGAGATTATCCTACGAAAGGCGGACAGCGACATCGTGTCCCGTTACATCCGATGTCCATCGATGGGCACCATCACAACCATTCGAATCGCGTCATTTACTCAGAGTGTTTGGGCCGATAAATGGTCCTCAATCATCACCGCCACTGATGGTTTTGGAGGATCCATTTCCGGTTTGGTGTGCCTGGCCAATGATGGCACCCTCAAGACTACATGGGGAGATTTTGCCACTGCATTCCGGCACGCAGTTACGGCGTTGGAAATCGAGGCCCACCACATGAACGTGAATGGCGTTGTAGCCCTTCCTGCGCTCGCCGAAGTCCTCCCTAACTTGCACACCGTCAGAGCTCAATTACCGCCAGTCCCGGTGTGGTTCAATGCCCTGAAGGTCCTAGTGTCTAAATGCGGTATCACACGGGTCGAGCGGTTGGTTGTCGGGACGGAGGATCCGGATGAAGCGAGAAGGAACGACGAGGAGTGGGAGTTGTTATGCACAAAGTACGAGCTACACGATTTTCTAAAATAAGGGACAATCTACCAAGGTCGTCCCCATCCCCCAAAATTGTATCCTATATGGGAGGCGAAGTTGAGGCTTGATATAATTGGGGTTATTTCCATCAGGATCCGGTCAGTATTATCTGCCCTCTGTGCCACTGTCCGAACTAGGTGAACCGTGACGTGCAGGGAGAGATGAGTTGGGTGTGTCGCATCGGGCCCGTGGGATGTCTGCTGGGGACTTGAAATTAGGGCCAACTTGGTTAGATGCGCCTCTCCCGGTCGTGAGTTTGATAACGGAGGCGACAGTCCACCGATCCTGATCGAATATCGATGCCTTGCATGCTGACTCGTACCCGGGGGTCTGGAGAGTCTGTAGTCAGACGAAAACCTTCGCAAAGTTTGCGGTCAGCGAAAGGAGAGTCTAGAACTAGAGCATCCCGGTCTTGCCTTGGCCACGTTATTCTTATCCGTTAAGTATGTGGGAGCTGGGGGTTTGGCGGATTTGGTGTAGTTGTGGGTCACCATGAGGCATTTACTCCTTTCCAACGTGGTTATGCAGTAAAATGGGTGTGCTGGGACTTTGGGAGTTCGGCGGCGAGAACCTCGCGAGGTTGATTGCTCCTCCAGCACCGCCAAAAACGGCCGACCTGCTGATGGGGAGTGTCAGAGTGTTCTGGGACGCAGGCCAGGAGCCAGGACGCAGGCCGGGAACCAGTAGTCGGCCCATAGAGGGGGCATGACGGAGTACGAGGGGAGGGGAGATGTGAGTCGGAATTGAGACCCAGGATATCACATCGAGGACGAGCATGCAGGTGGGTTTGGAGTTTGAGCGAGGGGGTCATCAGTATACCTAGATTTTGCTTTTTAAGTGGAAATAAGCGGAATAAGCGACGAAAAGTGATGAAAGCGATCACTTTTTAAGCTAGGGTCCCTCAGCCACAGATAAGTGCCCAAAAAGGGGCGAAAGTGATGGGCGTAATGCGAGAAAAGTCCGGGAAAAAGTGCGAAAAGTAAAAAGTGATCCGAACCTTTGCTGATGGTAGAGGATGCCAGGGAATGAACCTGACGGGCGTGAGGCCGATAATAGTACGGGCCACGCGGCGCGAAATTTTCGCAGGGGAATCCCTACACGGCCCAGGGATTATGCCATAGGGTAGTCAATATTCAATCAGGCGAGTCAGAATACCCTTCGGGGGCATGACCCGTCCTCTCGTTCCAGGGGTAGCTGAGTTTGAATGGCTTGAGTGGATCAAGAGTTCTCATATCACCACCCTCGAATAGAACAATAGAGATGCGCTGTGCTCGTCTTGGCTGGGTGAACCTGGGTGAACCATTGTGAAATTGGGGCGGAGAAGGCGAACTGCGTGATGTCGTGCTGTACAGGGTCAAGGGTAGTGATTGAGGGTCGAATGGGGAGAGAGGGTGGCACGTTATTAATCGTCCACCGGTAAAGCGCCATGATCCCAGCTGATTAAATCCCTGGCCCACCTAGAACCCAAGGACCTGATATCCCAGTCTCGGGTCCTGAGTGACTTACGGGGCAAGTCCCCAAACGGGTTGATTCCGGACTCCAGATAACCGCGAGTTAAGGGGTACCAGGAGATACCGCGGCCCAGAACTCCCGGTGTTTTACATTCCATGACCACTGTTTAGACCGTTTCTCCACCTGACACATCCACTGGTATATCCCGGTCACTGTTTGTACGTGTTTGGGCAGCGAACGTTGAGTTTATTTGATTCGTCGATCACTCACGCGACGCGCCCACCGTTGGCTGTGGCGCTCAATACTCACCCTCGTTTTCGTTTCACCATCTTTTCGGTTGGATCTCTGTGGCCTTGGGCCTTTTTCGGATATGGCCCTCGTCGACTTCTATCAGCTGGCCGCCCTACATAAGCTGAGTCGGGTGGACCCAGGGTTCTCCTCCACCCACTCTCATCCTCTCTGCATGTCTGAAACCCCACCGCCACGCTCGCCCTCGCCATCTGTTGAGCCCGATGAGGTTCACTCGACCCTCCCTTCTTCTATTCAACCCCAACCTAAGACACCGGATCGCAACCCCGGCGCGGTCCGCCCTGTGCTAGGCGTCACGCCTCTCTCACAGGGGTCATCCATCCGACAGAACCAGGAAGGCAACACAGACAGAGTCGAAGGTTACCAACGCGACGATTACGAAGAATACGTTGACGAGGATCTCAAGTGCCGAGTTTTTGTTGATTTCGAGGTTTTCATGAAGACCGTTCTTCACGTCCCCGAAGACTGGAACAGCCAATGGAAAGAGGTTATGGAGGTGGTTAAGGCCGACCCCGAGTTCCGAAAACACTACACGAAGTACCGTGGGTACTGCGACGACCGGGTCTCGCAAGAGGCGTTATTCTACGAACCCCTGGCTGAAATGGCGAACGCCGTTCTCGATGTCTGGTCTCGGTCCGAGTCCCGTGGGACAGATCGCGGGATGCCTCAAATCTATCGCGTCAACAGCACAACGAAGCTTCAAGGCGGGATCTTCAACAAGGCTAACCTCTCTCCCGATCTTGTGGTCCTTCACAAGGATTGCGTGCTCAAGCCGGACACCCTCCACTGGGCGAACGCTCTGCATGTGCTAGAAGTCAAACCGCATGGTGGTGCTATTTGCGATGGAAAGGGAATGCCTAAATTGGTCGTCAATGGTGAGTACACGACAAGCGCTTCCAGGATCCTTCCGTAACTAATACGGGAACAGGAATCAACCCAACCACCACGCACGCCCCGGCCACTGCCATTCGGTCACGCGGAAAGAAGACCACTCCCCATACCACGCCAACGACAACCCTTTCCGGGTCAAACCCCCCACCCTCCAAGTTGCGAAAACGACCCGCAGATGGATCGTCCACGACCAACCAGCGGCCGAACAAGAAGTCTAAAACAAAGTCCGCTCTGGGTCAGACCAAAGAGGGAG
>Ga0307511_10004948_pt1 | contig 13588 bp, 10 predicted proteins | sample 13_EM_MG_FD_200266 | JGI IMG/M metagenome (GOLD analysis project Ga0307511, IMG submission 200266) | Populus trichocarpa ectomycorrhiza microbial communities from riparian zone in the Pacific Northwest, United States - 13_EM | ecosystem: Host-associated > Plants > Roots > Unclassified | place...
TAAACTTTTTGCATAGCTTGGGTTTAAAATTAAATAATATAAGAGTTGCTCTGATGTTACCTAGTCAACTTTGCTGGTACAAAGACAACCTGACCAACTGGTAATAAAAGTTCGAGGATGAAATTGAGAAAAAAATAAAATTAACATAAAAAACCTTGTGACCCAATTTTTTTGCCTAGCGTGAGTTTAAAACTAAACTTTGTGGGAGTTTTCTTGTTGTGACCTAGTCGACTTGGTCGATCCAAAGACAACCTAATCAATTGGTAAAAAATTTTTGAGGATAAAATGCAAAAAAATAATAAGAAAAAAACCTTTTGACCCAACTCCTTGTTTAGCTCAAGTTTAAAATTAAATCGTGTGAGAGTTGTTTTGATGTAATTCAATAAACTTAACCTATTAAAAAATAACCTGAACAACTGTTAAAAAATTCAATGATAAAATTAAAATTAAAAAAAAAATGAGAAAAAAATAGGAAAACTGAATCGATAAAAAAAGCTTTAATATTCATACAAAATACTAAAGCTCAATAAAAAATCTCAATTATTTTAGAATAGAAGTACATATAAAAAGAAATTTTCAAAATTAATATATTAGTTTAATTAGATATGAATTATCTATCTAACCCTTTAATTAATTTTTTCTGGTTTAGAGAAGTTGTGGAAAGAAATTTTCAAATTAAATTAATTAGTAGCCGTTGGTGTGTGCTAATTAAATTAATTACTGGTTCAATAAAGTAAACATAGATTAAAGGGTATTGATTAAAGGGTAAACATAGAATAAAGTAAACTTATTTGACAAGAGAGACAAACTTTGAAAAACATTGCTACCTTCTTCTTTTTCTTCATGATTTTTTTATATGTTATTATATGCCATAGCTTTGAAAAAAAAAGCAATTAAATTAATTAGTAGCCGTTGGTGTGTGCTAATTAAATTAACTAGTGGTTCAATAAAGTAAGCAGGAATTGCGTGGTCAATGATAGTTGACCAACTTGTCCAAATTTTAATGGAACTATGACCATCTTGCACCGTCCCGTGAAAACGATTGGCTCCATAGTTAGCAAAGCAATTTCTATAATTATCATTGCCAGAGTAAACATAGATTAAAGGGTATTAATACATAAATTATTTAGTTCTTGTATTTTTCTAAATTTTTTATTAAGGTTTATTTTTTTCTATTGATTAAGTCCTTTTTACTTTTCATTTTGTTTTATAGGTTCCATTGTGCCTATTTGGTATTGTGTTTCCAATTATATTTAGGTGCATTTTGAAAGTGTGTTTGCCTTAAAAAAACTTCAAATTGATATATTTTTAAGTGTTTTTCGATAATTTTGATGTGCTCATTTTAAAAATTAAAAAAAATTAAAAAATTATTTTGATGCATTTCTAAGTGAAAAATACTTTAAAATAACCCATAAAAAGGATTTGTTTGGTCAAAAGAATGTAAACAGAAATTCCAAGAATGGAAGGAAAGACTCACTTCTACTTCGATGTTAGCTCTTCTTTCGAGGATAGAAGAATTTATTGTGTACAGTGATGCTTCTAAAAGAGGTATGAGATGTGTATTAATGCAACATAAAAGAGTAATCTCTTATGCCTCAAGACAGCTAAAGCCACATGATATAAATTATCCATTACATGATCTAGAACTTGCAGCGGTGGTGTTTGTCCTACAACTATGAAGGCATTATTTATATGGGTCACAGATCCAAATCTTTACTTACCATAAGAGTTTGAAGTATTTAATGTCGTAAAAAGAGTTAAACATGTGCAAATGAGATGAGTGGAGTTGATAAAGGACTATGATTGTGTGATTGACAATCATCCTGGTAAGGCTAATATAGTAGCGGATGCTTTGAGCCGAAAAGAAAAGGTGATGGTAAATGATGTGGAGGTTAAAGAACAAATGAGTTTAGTAGAATTGAAGAAAATGAGTCTACAACTAAGTGTAGGGTCCGAAGGGTCACTATTAGCCCATATTAAAATCCGATCTGTACTTTGAGACAAGGTCCTGTAGGCTCAGCAGGCGGATGAGAAAATAAGAAAGATAAAAAAAAGGTGAATCAGGGCATGAAAACACCTTTTCAAATCTTACCAGAGGGGTTAGTGGCAATAGGCAGACAAATTTATTTGCCTAAAGATAAGACACTAAAAGATGAGGTGTTAAGAGAAGCTCATGAATCTCGATTTGCAACGCATTTTAGAAGTACCAATATGTATAGAGACTTGAAAGGATACTATTGGTGGCCTAACATGAAAAGATAAATAGCAGAATTTGTATCAAACTATGGAATTTGTTATCAAGTAAAGATAGAACACCAGAGGCTTGTGGGGAAATTGCAACCATTATCAATCCCATAATGGAAATGAGAGGACATTACCATGTATTTTGTAACAGGTTTACCAAAGGGTAAGAAGGGTAATGATGCTATATGGATGATTATGGATTGACTAACAAAGTCTGCTTTGTTTTTACCCATGAAAATGACAGATTCGGTGGATAAAATAACCAGGTTATACATGAATAAAGTGATTAGAATTCATGGGGTGCCAGTATCGATTGTGTTAAATCAAGATCCAAGGTTCACATCGAGGTTATGACCAAGTTTACAACGAGCATTTGGGACTAAAGTGAACTTAAGTACAACATTTCACCCTTAGACGGATGGTCAGTCTGAAAGAACTATTCAGACTCTTAAAGATCTTCTAAACTCTTGTGTGTTAGATTTTAGGGGAATTTAGGAAGATCTTTTGCCATTTGTAGAGTTTACATATAATAATAACTACCAAGCTACTATTGGTATGGATCCGTAACATGATCAAATAATTGATGTCTTCTCCCAAGTGCAAGAGTGTCAAAGTAATAAATAACCCGACAAGACTAGGGTCAATCCATAAGGAGGTTAACTATATAAAACCACAAATAATAAAAGAAACAAAGTTGAAGAGAACTTTGAGATGTGATATTAATGTAAAGATTAAACAAAGATAAAATAATTTCCACTAATGGTATTTCAAATAAGTTAGTCCAAATTTTTTTTATTACTTAATTGGAAACCACAAACAAATGAGGTTTTAATCAGATGATTTATCATTAATAACTCATTTTAAATTATTAACATTATTATATTAATTATCTTATTTGAGTAATGCCAATACTTGTAAATTGTCTGGTATTCATGGTGCTAACTTATATCAACAACAAATCAAATTTCTCTCATAGCACAAATATCAGTTATCCATACAATAGGCTGCGAAAGAATCAAGTATTTGTTATGCCAATGGTTGTACATTATAAATCTAGACTCACCACTTAACAAGCAATGTATTAAGAATGAGTAAGATAACAATTATAAAACATGTTAATAACAAATTTTATTGAATATAAACATTAAAATCCATGTTAAGTTTGTACTATACTTATTCTCACACTATTAGTGTAACCATTTCACCTTGGCAAAAATAAACTTAACTAAACATAAGAAAGAAGAAAAACATAAATAATTAAGATAAGAATATAGTTTTGATATAAATTGACTAACTATAGCAAATGAAATGATAAGCATAAACAAGAGATTAATATGAATATAACATGAAATAAAACTTGAACATTACAGAAATACAAAGAAAAAAAATACAAGAGCAAGATCTTTATTTGAAAATCAAGATGCCTAAATGTATGACAAATGCCTCCTTTTATAGGCTAAAATTTAGAACTATTGATTTGGTGGTTAACTAATGATTTGGTGGCTGGATAAAACATCATTAGTAACATCATAATTTGAACACACGATCTTCATAAAAGTTGAGGGTATTTGTTTTAGATTTCCAACCAAAAATGAATGGATGCATTTGAACTTCTAGAACTCGAGATATGGGCTGAACACCAAACAATGTCTGGGCTGCAAGACAAATTCAGACTTCTCTTTTGTTGCTAAGATTTGAACTTGAAAATGGCCGTATTGAATCTTGGAATATCATGAATGTTTTAGGCCTATGTCTTAGCTTTCCATTAAGATAAACCACACATAAACCCAAGGTCTACATCTCCAGTTATGACCCAAAGACCGAATAATGTTCTAGTTTGAATTGAACCAGTCTAACTAGAATTTCTTCTCTAAGCTTAATCTTCTCTTTGTCTTCTTAATTTCAATAGTTAAACACATCAATCGATGCTTTGAATTGTGAGATATGCTTATTTTGCGAACCTGCATTTAAAATGATCATTTACCATAAATTAAAAATATTTTATATTATTTGACTTGTTATTATAAAACATACTTAAGTTAGGGAATTTAATGATACTTTAAGTGCAAAATGATGATATAAAACCTTAATGAAAATGCACTTTTAAGTACTGATCACTTTGTATGAAGCACTATATGGGAGGAAATATCGTACCCTGATTTGTTCGGATGAAGTAGGGGAAAGGAAACTCTTAGGACTCGAGATAGTGCAGATGACAATTAAGAAGGTGAAGGTACCTAGTAAAAGAATAAAGGAAGCTTAGGATAGGTAGAAAAGTTATGGGGACAATCAGAGAAGGCCTTTGGAATTCCAAGTGGGGGATAAAGTATTTTTTTTAAAGTGGCACCTTAAAAGGGCATCATTCGATTTGGAATGAAAGGAAAACTCGCCTCGAGATACATTGGCCCTTTTGAGATTATAGAAAGAATAGGGCCAGTTGCTTATCGGTTGGAATTGCCCTCACATCTGGATAAGATTCATAATGTGTGTTATGTGTCCTTGTTGCAGAAAGTAAAGATAGATCACTCACGAGTGTTACCACAGGTTCCTATAAAAATAAGGCGGGATTTGACTTTAGAGATAAAACCAATCAAAATTATGAATTGGGGTGAGAGTGTTAAGGAATAAAAAAGTTCCCTTGGTGAGAGTATTATAGAGAAACTTTCGGATAGAAGAGGAGACATAAGAGAGGGAATCCAAGATATAGGTATGCTACTTAAATTTTAAGGATAAAATTTTTATTAGGAGGGGAGTGTCAAGTTGGCTGAATGACCTCCCTTCATGAAAGTCTCTTTCATTAAATAGGAAGAATTTTGATTTACATTCCATAAAATCTGCTACTATTAACTATAATCTCGACCTAATTATAGAAAGCTAATTACACTATGATTACACAAATATTTACAGCTGTTTTCTTGACATAAATAACAAATAAGTATATGGAAACTAATGATTCTACTGAAAAGGACCATGCTAACAGGGAGAATGTAAATCCCGAGAATAAACTTTTATATAAACTAAAAATAATATAGATGAAAAAACATTTTAAATTAAGCTGGAGATAAAAAGGGTAAGGTTAAATGTAAGGAAAACAAATTAAACTTAAATATTGAGGGGTGTAATTATAAAAGACAAAAAAGAGGTATAACTCAAATTGTAAATGGAAAAAGGAATGGGGTAAAAAATAAAACACTTAAGTAAGTGGGGCTAAAGTGTAGTTAAAAAAATAAGACTATAAATATCGTTTTCTTCTTTCTAAGGCCGACAATAGTGGAAACAAAAAGGATGAGAGAAATTTTTTATTTTTCCACCAAAAATTGAGAGAGAATACCAGAAATTATTAGGTTTATGCAAGATTTAGATCAATTGATAGGGAAAGCATCATTAGGCAATGAAATTAACAAGAAACAAGTGAATTTTTCAACTAGTTAAGGATCGAAATCCAATTTATCACCATGTAAGGAGCCCTAAACTTGATTATGCAAATCAATTTGAATTCAATTAGGAATTGGTGTATTAATCTTGAATTTAAGCTAGGGTTCTTGAATAGAATTTAGGGGAAATATAGAATTGTATGAAATTGAATTAATTAAGGTATTGTAGATTGCTTTCAAAGTGAAATTATGTAGAAATACTCACCCTCCTCCCTTCAATGATTTAAATTTCTTTGCACTCTTCAACTCTTCTCTCACTCAAGTATCTAAGGAAGGTGACATGCAAGGGTAGTTTGGATGAAAAGTTTGCAAGGGAAGGGACGTTGTTAGGGTTGTCATGCTAGGTTATGGGGAGAGGAATAATCACCTCTTTTTTCTCTCAATGTATTTATACCCCCTCTGAAATGAGAGTAGGTTGTGTTTGGATGTTGGATACTTTTATTCTAGTATCCTTTAGGTTATTCTTCGACCGGTTCCCTCATGTTTCCTCATGGTATTGATCTGTTTAATTTTTTTTAACAGGGTTTTACATTCTTCCCTATTAATATGAATTTCATCCTCGAAATTAAAATTTGTATTTCATACTTGGTTCTTTGAACAATTCAAAATATTTCTTTCTCATCAAAGATTCCCTCTCCTAAGGTTCCTCTTTAATTTGTGAGCTCCGTCATAAGATCCTAACAATGAGGATCCTTTTATTATGTAATTCTCTCTCTCCCCCCAATCTAGAATCTTCATTGGTTTTACTTTAAAAGTTAAATCTTCCTTAACCTCTACTAGAATCTGGGGTAGAACTCGTGCATGGTCAATGTTTGCCTTTCCCAATAAGCAGACATGGAATACATTATGAACTTTGGCCAATTATGAGGACAAGTCTATTTTGTAGGCTACAAGTCTAATGCGTCTCAGGATTTCAAAAGGCCCGATGAATCTAGGAGTTCCCCTTCAAACTGAACCTCAACATATTCTTCCACGGGGTTGTTTTTAGAAATACTTTGTCTCCTGTGTTAGATTTGAGGGGTCTCCTTCTGGTATCTGCATACTTTTTTTTCTATCTTGAGCGGCCTTTATCTGATCTTTAATAATTCTTACTTTTTCGGTAGTAACTTGGATTAATTTCGTACCATATAGTTTTTTGTCCCGACCTCTTCCTAGCATAAGAGAGTTTTGCACTTCCTACCGTATATGGCTTCATATGGGGCCATCCCTATTGTCACCTAACTACTATTATTATATGTGAATTCCACCAATGCTATATGTTCTTCCTAGTTTCCTCTAAACTCTAAAGCACATGCTTTTAATAAATCTTTCAGGATTTGGATGACCCTTTCGGGTTGGTCATTAGTCTAGGGGTGGAATGCAATGCTCATATCTAACCTTGTTCCCAGGACATGTTATATGCTCGGTGAAAGGCGAGAGGTGAACTTAGCATTCTGTGAAGTCGTACTACCTCATTCACATAAATTCTGGTGAGTTTGTCCACTGAGTCCATCATCTTTACTGATAGAAACAAAGCAGACTTTGTTAAGCGATCAACGATGACCCATATTACATCATTCCCCTTTTCCCCTTTATGTAGGCCCGACTCGAAATCCATAGTGATCATTTCCCACTTTCATTCAGGAATTAACAAGGGCTATAACGGTCTTGCAAGCCTTTGGTGTTCCACTTTTAACTTGTTTACAAATACCACACTCCACCATATACTCAGCTATTTCTCTTTTCATGTTGGGCTATCAATAGTGTTATTTCAAATCCCGGTACATTTTAGGAAAACTTGGATGTATAACAATTTTGGACTCGAATGTCTCTTGTAATACCTTCTGTTTGACCACTCCTCTGTTAGGTATATACACGCATTGTCCCATCATCAACACTTCATCATCTGTTATTCAAAAAGAGGTTTCAATCTTGACATCCACTCTACTTCTTATCTTAGACCCTTCAACATCTCCATGTTGGGTTTGTAATTTATGTTCTCGATATGTCGGTTATACCGTTAATTGTGATTTTAACACCCTTTCAAAATTGATGTCGAACTAGGTCCCCAATCCCCTCTACTCTTTAGTGATCGTTCCTCCCATATAGGCGACTTATTTAGAGCCACTTTGTTTTTGTGACTAAGAGCATCCACTCCACGTTCACCTTTTCAGGATGGTATTCTATGGTACAATCATAGTCTTTGATGAGTTCTATCCATCTCTTTTGTCACATATTTAACTCTTTTTTTGACATAAGATATTTTAAACTTTTATGGTCGGTGAAGATTTGGACTCGGGACCCATAAAGGTAATGTCTCTATACCTTTAGGGCAAACATCACAGCGGCCAATTTTAGGTCGTGCACTTGGTAATTCACCTTATGTGTCTTCAGTTGCCTTGATGCATAAGCAATCACTTTCCTGTGTTACATCAAAACACATCCAACTCCCTTTCTCGGGGCATCGTTATAAACCACAAAGCTCTCAGTTCCAGATGAGAGTGTCAACACATGGGCAGTGATAAGTCTCTTTTTCAGTTCTTGAAAACTTTCTTCACACTCTTTCAACCACTCCCATTTCTTATCATTTCTAGTTAATTGTGTCAAAGGAGTTGCTATAAAAGAAAACCCTTTAATAAATCTTCTGTAATACCCCGTAAGTCTTAAGAAGCTACGCATTTCAATCACCGTAGTCAGTCTTTCCCATCTCAGGACTACTTTAATCTTTCAGGGGTCTACAAAGATGCCTTTTGCAGAAATGATGTGTCCTAGGAATGTTACCTTTTCCAGCTAGAAATCACATTTATTCAATTTAACATATAGCTGATGACTCTTCAAGGTCCATAACACCTGCCTTAACTATCATTCATATTCTTCAAAGGAATTTGAATAGACCAATATGTTGTCTATAAATTCTACAACAAATTTGTCAAGGTATGGTTGAAAAACCCGATTCATCAAATCCATGAAAAGTGTCGGGGCATTTGTCAACCTAAATGGCAACACTAAAAATTCGTAGTGTCCGTATTGAGTTCTAAGAGTAGTCTTTGGTACATCCCATTCTTTAATCTTCATTTAGTAAATCCCTAACCTTAGATCGATCTTCAAGAACACCTTAGCCCCTTTTAACGATAGTCTATACAAAGTCTATGAGTACCGTCATTCTTTTTCACAAACAGAACCGGTGCTCCCTATGGTGAACTGCTGGGTCATATGAATCTCTTATCCAGTAATTCTTGCAACTGGATTTTTAATTCATTCAGTTCCGTTAGAGTTGTTCTATATAGTGGTTGTGCTATCGGGAGCACTTCTAGGAAGGTATTGATGGAAACTTCAACTTCTCGATCCAGGGGTAGTCCGGGTAGTTTTTCAGGGAACACATATGAAAATTCCTTTACAACCAGAATATCTCTTATCTTTGTTTCATCCTTGTCAGAGTTCAATATATATGCAAGGTATCCCATATATCCTTTTGTTAGTAACTTTCTAGCAGGCACAGCTGAAACCAAGTTGATCGAGATAGTAGTTATTTCTCCCCCAAAGACCATTCTTCTACTCCCTAATCCTTGAAAGGTTATAGTTTTTGTGTAGTAGTCTATCTGAGCTTTGTGTTTACTTAGCCAATCTATGCCTAAGATTACATTAAAGTCGTTTAATTCTAAGGGTATCAAGTCTACTTCCATCTCATATTCATCAAAACCAATTCCCACACTCACATATATACCATCTGTTTCTACCATATCACCTAGAGGTTTCCTAATTGTAACCCTCCTTTCTACCCTTTTTGCTTATTTCCCCAAGTTGGCTACAATTCTACTAGTTATAAACGAGTGAGTGGCACCCAAATAAAACAAAACATGTATTTTTAAATTATTCATTTGTGGCGTACTTGCTACTACATCAGATGTTGCTTTAATGTCTTTCTATGTCATATGGAAGACCCTCCCCTAAGTCCAATTGTTATGCGTCCTCAATCATCCTCTGCTGGAATTAGCCCTTGATTGTGTGGATCTCACTGCCTTATTCACTGTGATGGACTGCTGGTGACTCTGGCTTGGTTGCTTCACATTCTATGCTTATCCAGCATTCTTGTAAAGGCATTCTTTTTTGAAATGTCCTCTTTCACCAAAGTAATGACATCCTTGCCCTAGATACTAACAAACTCTCCATATATGACCCTCTCCTCAGCATACAAAACATCATCCCGAGAAGACCAAACAATCATCGGGGTGCCTCGCTTGTGTTATGTCCTCGTCCGGTCAAAGATCCGATTCTAGTTACAGCTCTTGACATATAAAATGACCATTACTCGGTATATTTTTTATCTAGCTAACATAAAAGATCATTTCCACACATATGAATGTACACATATACATTCATACAAATATCTCCCATGTTTGTGCATTTGTATAGTGATAATACCATAATAAGACATTCGTTCCTATATTTAATGAGGGTCATCTATGAAAATTACATCATTATAATATTGAAAATCATCAATGAAAACTGAGTCATTTTGACACTTAAAATCATCAGCGAAAACTAAGTCACTTTGAACCTATTAATCACCACTATCTTCATGAAGGTCTTTCTTTCCTATTTTCTTCTAAGATGGCCGAAGCTTATGTCACTTCCCTGACAAGCATACCTTAAGTTCTTCATGTGATATTATCAACTCTCATTCATTATAGCATGGCATAAGGTGTTCTAGGCATTCTAATTTACGAAGTATTATAAAGCGTGTTCAAGAATCATATTCATTTCCATAATCTCATCAAGTTCATCTCAATGTTGTCAATTAGTATACAATTAAGTTCAAACATGCACATTTTCAAGGGTTCTCCTATCCAAGCTTTCATGGGGTCGAAACATAGGGCATTGACATCAAGTGTTCATTTCATCATTCTTAATTATAGTATTTCAAATCATAAAACACAAGCTAATAACTAATTTCACATTACACATAAGTTCAATTTCTACCATTTATTTTGTTTCTCTATGGATGTTCATCATACAAAAAGTTTCCTTCATTGTTCTTCTTCTTAGCTGAACATAACATTTTCTTCTCTTCTAGTTTACTCATGTAAATTATCATTTCCATTATAAACATGTCTATGTTATCATAAATTAATCATACATTAATATTCTAAGTTCATAATCAAGAAAGTTCTTCAATTCATGATGCAAACCAAGGCATTAACATATGTAAAATTTTTGTTTTAGCTCAAACATTTTCCTAAGTGCTTATCAAGGTCACAATTATCATATTTTCCTAAGTGTTTTAGCTCATTGGAAACAACAACATAATGGTCTCCATTTAAAAATGACTTTCATTGCCTATGATTTAATTTAAAGGACTTATCAACTTAAATAGAATGATAGGGAAAGAAGGACCCACATCATCATCCTATGATTAACCAATTCATACTTCGTTTCCTTGGTCATCATTCTTTTGGGTAACTAAACATCTAAAGTTTCCATATTCTTAGATATCGATAATTGATCATCAACTATCAACTTACATCTTGTTCTTAGTCACCGATACTATGGTCATTAAGTGTCATTCATTTCTTATCTTTAGTCACCGATACTACAATCACTAAGTATCATTTCATATATTATCCTTAGTCACTAACACTATAGCCACTAAGTATCGTTCATTTCTCATCCTTAGTCACATATACTATGGCCATTAAATATAATCTGGTCACCCCCTCGTGGATGCCAATAAATCTAGCAAACCCATTTGGTTTCCAAGAAATATAGCTATTAATAACTTCCTATAGAGTTTATCTTTAATATTTTACTTCACATCTTCATAAAACCTTATGCTGTATTATTTTATTTGAGCTATATTCAACAAACAATTAATGACATGTATTATGGTCCAAGAATCCTTGTACATATAGAATTATTTCATGCATAACTATTCATTACTAATTATGATCAATTTTGTATATGGTTCTTTAAACATTAATTCCAATTGTAAATAACACATTATACTCTTTATTTTATCATAACGATAAATGCTTTCAAATGAGATGCTTTGCAACACTAATTACCGGTGATCCTAGTATAGACCATATTAACTAGAGTTAACCTCATCCTTTATTCTTGGCTATCCAAAATGGACATCATTAGCCAAAACTAATATTCAATACTTATTCCTGGCTATCCAACATGGATGCTATTAGCTAAAACTAATCTTTAACATTTATTCTCGACTATCCAACATGGATGCCAGTAGTCAAAGCTAATCTCATTATTCATTTCCGGCTATCCAACATGGATGCCATTAGCCAAAGCTAATCTCATCATTCATTCTCGACTATCTAACATGGATACCTTTAGCCAAAGCTAATATGAACATTATTTACAATTCATAAAGAAATTAAGTCATTGAATTCGGATAACAATACTATACAAGAGTACTTTGAGAATTTAATAGAATTAGATGAAGGTGAAAATCACCTTTCTAATTTAACTATTTCATCAAATTTGTCATGCACAATCTTATCCCATTCCAAACATTTACCATGCCCAAACAATCAACATCCATTATCTCATTGTATCCAGTTTAAACTCACAATCACATTAACACATAGTTTCCATTGTATCTAATTCAATTCATAATCACATTATCACATAATCTCATCATATCCAATTCCATTCACAAGAACATTAGTAAAGAATCTCATCAAATACAATATCAATTCATAATTACATCATAATATAGAAATTTTGAATTTCATAAATTAAAATTGTATTAATTCTAAAAAGATAAAGGTGTTGAGCACCTGCCTCGATACTATGCATGTGTTGATGCTTCCTGCTACCATCCTATCCCCTCAGCCTCCCCTGTACCACCAAGGATACATTTATCATCAACAATGTAAGCCACATCAACATTTCATTTCAATTTTCATTCAATCATCATTTTCATTCAAACCATTAGCAAGGAAAATCCTTAAAATTCCTTACACATACACATTTTCAATGTTCATAATTATCCTTATCAATCCAAATGTTAGAACCCTCAATAAACAACAAATTCAAAGTAAAGATTAGAGATTGATTAGTCCTAGCAGGTTTAGTCTACCCAACCCTGAACACTTTTTGGTATTTTAATTGTAACTAAAGTTTCAGAACTCGTTTTTTTATCGTGGTTTGTCTTTATAGAAAGCTAAAACATTGGGATATAACTTTCATGAAAGACATAACACCTATTTTTATCATCCACATGTCTAAACGCACTCATTATAGTAGTACAAGAAATTTGTCCAATACTATGTCAATTTGGACCTTTAATCCATGTTTTACTTATATATGCAGTTATACAACTCAAACTAAGTCAACCCTAGTTCCATTTAAAATATAACATCCATACCTACAACTTTTATAAGACACCAGCTCCAAATTATCTCGTTTCAAGGCTAAAAATTAACATTACAATAGCACCTAAAATCTATCCAGTACTATGTTGATCTGGATCTTTACTTAGTGTTTTACTCATATATGGAGTTATACAACTCCAAATAAGTTAGTACCAGTTTCATGTGAAAAATAACATTCATACCTACAACTTTCATGAAGACACCAACTCCAAATGACACCATTTCAAGGCTTAAAATTAACAATGACAGCAGCACTCGAAATTTATCCAGTACTATATCGGTCTAAACCTTTACTTAGTGTTGTACTCATAAATAGAGTTATACAACTCCAAATAAGTCAAGACTAGTTCAATTTGAAAGATAACATCCATATTGATAACTTTTATATAGACACCAACTTCAAATTACATCGTTTCAAGGCTCAAAAGTAACAAGTACAGTAACACCCTAGAATTACAACATTAGAGGTTTTTCAAGTATTGTAACTTGGCTTTTTCAAAGCCAAAATCGATGGATTTTTTTATCAGTTGTCAAATT
>Ga0307511_10004949_pt1 | contig 13588 bp, 19 predicted proteins | sample 13_EM_MG_FD_200266 | JGI IMG/M metagenome (GOLD analysis project Ga0307511, IMG submission 200266) | Populus trichocarpa ectomycorrhiza microbial communities from riparian zone in the Pacific Northwest, United States - 13_EM | ecosystem: Host-associated > Plants > Roots > Unclassified | place...
ACGAATCCGGTAACAGTGAACGACGTGCTCGACGGGCACACCCGGCTGAGGATCGACTGCCCGGACCGGATCTATCTCACCCTGTCGGTGCCCAACCTAGTTGTGGGCGGCCAGGTGGTCAAGCCGTGGTCACCACGCTGAGCGATCTGGTGCGCGCCGCGCACCGCGCCCCCGGAGCGACCACGGCCGACCGGGACGGCATCATCCGGGCGCAGACGTTCGAGGAAGGCGACGTCTACTTGCTTGAGTCCCCGTTCGACGACTACTTCGCCGACCGGTACATCATGGACTTCTACGACGTGACCGACCGGGGCATGTGCTCCCGGATGCACCTGCACACCGGGCTTCGCTTCGTACGGATGATGACCGGAAAGGACACTCGGATCCGTGTTTCCAGCCTGTCCCCAATCGACGTCATCGCCGTCGAGGGAGTGACTCCGTTCGCGTTGGAGACGTTCGTCGACGATCTGCCGGATGCTCCCGACAGCGTGGAAGTGCGCCGGTACAACGTCGTCGTTCCGGAAAACTCCTGGATCGACATGCAGATACCGAGGGCGGTCTCCCACCAGTTCAACGCGATCGGGCCGCATGCGGTGATCGACTCGGTGCATCCGGAGGAGTCGATCGAGACGTTCCGGGAGCGGATGTCGGGCTACCGCATGATGGCCCAGACGATCTTCCTCGCCGAAGACCGGCCCGACGCCGTCACCTGCATGAGTATGCCGGACAAAGAATGAACGTGCACGACTACCCGGCGGCTGCCGGGAATGCCCCGGCGCCGCCGGAGGCCACGGTCGACCTGAGCGTTCGCCGATGGGCGGAGCTCCAGCCGGAGCGTCCGTTCTGACGTGGTGTTCGGTGGAAGGCGACAGCGAGGTCCTGACCTACGGCGAACTCGAACGGCGCAGCGGGCTGCTCGCGGGCTGGCTGGCCGCCGGAGTTCCGGACGGCGCCGTGCTGGGACTGATCCCCGGCAACGACATCCCCTCCGTCATCGCCATCGTCGCGGCGTGCCGGCTGGGCATGCCGTGCCTGGTCCTGAGCCCGAACGATCCGGTGCCCAGACTGCGTGCGGTGGCCAGCCGGCATGACGTGGGCAGAGTGCTCCGCTCGCCATTCGTCGCCGAGCACGCGTCTGACATCGCCGATCCCATTCCCGACGCCGGCTTGACGAACACGGCGCTGGTGGCTCGTTCGATTCCGGCGACTCACCCTGCCCTGCTGTTCGGCACGTCGGGCTCGACGGCGGCAAGCAAAATCGTCGTCCAGCCGCACAGGGCGCTGACGAGCAACGCCGACGCGGTGCGCGCTCACCACGGACTCGATCGAGAGACGGTCATCCTGGGCGGACTCCCGACCTATCACGTGAACGGAGTGCACTTCACCGTTGTCGCGCCATTGCATGCCGGCGCGCATGTGGCGCTGCCACAGGAGATCTTTCCGTACAGCTATCACGAACTGGTAGACGTTCACCAGCCGCACATAGCCAGTGTCGTGCCGACCGTGCTCGAAGCACTGCTGCTCACCTCGCCGCACTGGCGACCGCCGGCGAGCCTGCGGTACTTCGTGTCGGCGGCGGCGCCGCTGACGAGGTCGCTGATCAATCGCGTCTGCTCGGCATACGGCGTCCGGGTGATCCAGGGCTACGGTCTCAGCGAGACGACCAACTTCTCGACCACCGTGCCCGTCGACCTCCCCGCCGATGTCTACCGCGAGGTCGCCATGGACGCGGATCTTCCTTCTGTCGGGATCGCTTTGCCCGGCAACGAGGTCGAGGTGCTCGCCGACGGGGCCGTCCTTGGTGAACGGCAGCGGGGCGAGATCTGCATGCGTGGTCACAACGTCATGACAAAGTACGCCGACGCGCCGGAGTTGACCGCACAGGCGTTCGCCGACGGTTGGTTCCACAGCGGCGACCTCGGCTACTGGGCGCGGGCGCGGGACGGGCGGCGGTACTTTTACCTCACGGGTCGCAGCAAGAACATCGCCAAGGTTCGTGGCGAGACGGTGTCACTGGAGGAAGTCGAACGCGCGCTGTTGTCGCTGGGCTCGGTGATCGACGCCGCGTGCGTCGCCGCGCCGCACCCGACGTGGGGCGAGCAGATCCTGGCCCTGGTGCGCCTCGGCGAAGGCGACCATTTCCAGGTCCGGGCCGAGCTCAGGACGTTGTTGCCCGCGGTGGCCGTGCCCAGCCGGCTGGTGGAGTGCGACGCCGTCCCGTGGACCAGGACGGGTAAGATCATTCGCCTGGAGGTCGCCCAGCTCCTGCACGACTACCGCGAAGGGGTCGGTTGATCTATGCGCGTGCTAGCCCGCTATCGCGACTTTCGCTGGCTGTTCGTCGGCAGCTCCGTCTCATTGCTCGGTTCCAGCGTCACAACTGTCGCGCTGCCGCTGGCCACTGTTGTGTACCTGCACGCGTCGACGGTGCAGGTGGGCCTGTTGGGCGCCGCCGCGTTGCTGCCGCAACTCCTGATCGGGCTGCCGGCGGGCGTGTGGGTGGACCGAATGCCCTACCGACGGGTGCTCGTGATCGCCAATGTGGTGCAGATGGTGCTGATCGGCGCCGTTCCCGCGTTGGCGGTGCTGAACATGCTGGCCCTCTGGCAGCTGTACGTTGTTGTTTTCCTCGCCGGCATCGCGAGTCTGTTCGAGGCCGTGGCGTCGCAGTCGTTCACGCCCAGCCTGGTGCCACGTGAGGAGTTGTTGTCGGCCAACAGCGTGCTCATGGCCAGCAACGGCACCGTGAGCTCGGTCGGCTCGACCGTCGGCAGCGCACTGGTCGCGGTGCTGGCCGCTCCCGTCGCGATGATCGTGGACGCGGTCTCGTTCCTCTTCTCGGGCCTGTGCGTGGCCCGGATCGGCACGCCCGGACCCGAACCTGTCTCGCGTCCCAACCGTCATCTGCTGCGTGACATCGGAGAAGGGCTGCGGGCCATCGTCGCCCAGCCGCTCATCCGGGTCGTGATAACGACCGCGGCGCTGGGCGCGTTCGCCGGGCAGATGCAGAACGTGATGCTCGTGTACTACATCGTGCGGAATCTCCACCTTTCGGCGGCTCTTGCCGGCGTTGCCATCACGATCGTCGGTGTCACCGGCGTCCTGACGACCTTTGTCACGACCAGGATCACTCGGAGGATCGGTCCGGGGCCGGCTTTCATTTTCGGCATGATGACGTCCGCTGTTTCTGGCGTGGTCCTTGCTGTCGCCGGCGGTCCGTTCATCATGGTGCTCGTCATCCTGGTCCTGGCCATGGTCCTGCGTGGCGCCGGTCCATCCCTGTACGGGATCAACCAGCAGACGCTGCGCCAGACCCTGATCACGCCGTCGCTGCTGTCGAGAGTCAATGCCACCTGGCGATTTCTGGTGTACGGGACGCAGGCGCTGGGTGCGTTGGTGGGCGGGTTGCTCGGTGCGGTCGACCTGCGTGTCACGCTGGTGATCGGCAGTGTGATCATGCTCATCGCCGGTGTGATGGCGTTCGCGTCACCACTGCGTTCCCTGCGACAACTGCCCGCTCCGCAGACAGCGGCGAATAGCTGAATCTTCATTGCTCGTCACATCCCGACGACATCGCTCGCCCCGGGAGTATCTGTGGCCGGAAAAATCGAAAGCCCGCAACGATATGACAGGCTCTTCGCTTATGCCCAGGCCGCCGCGCGAGGCATCGCGCGCAGCGGAAATCGGGCTCAATCGGCGCGCGCGGTGCGGGTGCGCGCGGTGGCGCTCGCGCTGCTGGACCACAGTTCTGGGCCGTCCGTAGCGGATGCTTGGCCACGCACGGCAGCACACGACGCCCTGGACGCCCTGATCGAGGACTGGCCGGATATCGCGGCCGGCGACGCCGACGGTGCGGATGTGATGAGCCGTAGGCCGGGCTTGTGGCGCAGGCTGATGACCGAGTGGCCATTGATGGACTACGCGGACCTGGCCGTGCGGACGGTGGCGGAGCAAATGCCGGATCGCGGGCGGTTGCTCGAAGTGGCTCCGGTGTCGGCAATACAACGGCACGCCTGGCTGCCACCTACGGCGCACGGCTCACCTGGTCGGACCGGGACGCCGCGCTGGTGCACAACGGCGAGTGGGGCGGTTCGGGCCGGATCTTCGACTTCGACGCTCCGCCGCCGGATGACCTGAACGACTTCGCCGGCATCGTCGCCACCAACGCCGTCCACTGCGCGGCCGACCCCGGACGCACCCTGCGCTGGCTGCGTGACCTGCTCGCGCCGGGCGGCGTTCTCGTGCTGGCCGAGGGCAGTTCGCCGACCCGCGAAGACGGCCGGCCGTGGGCACTGGACATGCTGTTCAGCGCCTTCGACGGTTGGTGGGACCGCGGTGGGTTTCGCACTCGCCGGGAATGGCTCGCGCTGCTCGCCGGGCAGGGCTTCACCGAGCTGGGCTCCGTTCGGCTGGCCGCCGGTGCGGACGACCTGGGCGGTGTGCTGGTGGCCCGGCGTTGCGCCGACTGACTTCTCCAACGACTGACAACACTCTGGAGGTCGCTGTGTGGATGGACAACCTCTCCCCCGAATGTCAGTTTGTTCTCCATCTCGCTCGTGTTGATGTCGATGACGAGAACCATGTGGAGGCCAGGCAGCTGTTGGCGAAGCCGCTGGACTGGAACTGGATCGTGGTGACCGCGACGCGGCACAAAGTGCTTCAGCTGTTGTGGGACAACATGAAACGGTTGGACCTGGTAGCTCCGGCGCTCGGCACGGGTGGCCTGCCCGAACTGTGGACCGTGTACATAGCGCAGATGTTCGCGGCCGGTCGGGAACGCAACCGGCTGTGGATGGTCAACGTGGAGGAGATCGCCGCACAGCTCCAGAAGGTGGGGATCCAGCTCGTGGCGATCAAGGGTGCCGCGTTGATCGGCGACATCTACACGGTCGAGAACCGGTTCCTCAACGACATCGACTTCATCGCCAGGCGAGCCGATCTCGGCGCGATCAGGGATCGCATGTTCGACCTCGGCTACGAGTACGGTTCCTACAACTACGCCACCGGCGTCATCGACCCGATCGCGGAACGGGTGGAGCGGGCGTGGCTGTTCCACAATCACGTCATGCCGAACCTGTACCGCCTGTCGGACAGTCCGGTCGTGCCCTACTACAAGATCCAGGTCGGCTACGGCTTCTTCGATCCGTTCGAGGATTTTCAGGTGGACGGATCCGTTGTCGTCGACGACGCCGTTGTGAAGTCCCCCGGATCGGCCATCCTGATTCCCTCCCTGGTTGACACGCTGATCAACCTGTGCTGTCATATCTATCGAGAAGGCGTGTCGATGGTCTATCAGGACTACAACGTCAACTGGCAGCTGGGCAAGCTGTGTGACCTGCTCAGCTTTCTTCGAAAGCACGACGCGGAGTTGGATCCGGTCCAGTTCATGGACAAGGTGGACTCGCTGGGTATTCGCCGGCCGGTCTTCTATGGCTTCTACTACACCAGCGAGGCGTACCGGCATCCCGTGCTCGAACGCTGGCTGGCGGCGAGCGATCCCGGCGACCGGACCTATTTGAACGAACTGCGGGACGGGGATCGACGGGCGTACACGGACGAGCCGTTTGTTGAGCGGCTGTTCTCACTTCGTGCCGTCAGTCCGGCCTTTCAGGGTGGCTGGAACAAGCAGTTCAGGCGTGATCAGTGGTAGCGACCAGTTCAGAGTAGGAGTCAGACGTGGACGGAGTTGCCCCCGGCCCTGACGGTGTCCGACAGGAGATCCTGGACTACCTGGCCGAGTATGTGTCCGCGCCGGCTGTGCGGTCGGCGCAGGAAGACGTCAAGTTGCGCGACTGTGGCCTCGACTCGTTCGGCACCTTCGAGTTCCTGCTTGGCCTTGAGAAACGGTTTGGCCTCACCCTGTCGGAACAGCACCTGGACGTGCGGCGGTGTCGGTCGGTCAACGGCATCGTCGAGTTGGTGCGAGAGGTTCGAGCACACGGCGCGGGCGCTTAGCGATGCCCTCGCTGGATGTTGTCTATTGTGTCGACGACGCCTTTGTTCTCGGTGCCATCGTCAGCGCTGTCTCCGTGGCGCGCGTGCTGAGTTCGCCGGTGCGGTTCCATGTGATTGACGGGGGGTTGACCGCATCGGGCGAGCTGCGGCTGCGAGAAGCGCTGGCCAGGCTGGGTGATGTCACGGTGTATCCGGTGCCGGGGCGACTTGAACTGGTTGGTGCGAACCGTTGGTACAGTTCCGCGTCGCTCGGCCGTCTGCATCTTTCGCAGATCATTCCGCATTCGGTGGACAGGATCGTCTATCTGGACGCCGACACGCTGGTGCTCAGTGATCTCGCCGAACTGTCCGCCGTCGACCTCGGCCCCGGCGGGTTGGGCGCCGTTGTCGATCCGTGGGCGCCCACCCGTCGGCTCGGCCTGTCTGATGGTCGACTTGAGCGGGCGGAGGTTGGCGCGGCGGCGCCGGGGTACTTCAACGCCGGCGTCCTCGTTGTTGACATGGTCGCGTGGCGGGCGGCTAACATCAGCGAGCGTGCGATCGACATGTACCGGGAGCATGCCGCCGGACTGCGGAGCCTGGACCAGGACGTCCTGAACATTCTCTTTGCCGGCCGGTGGACTGCGCTGTCGCGACGGTGGAACAAACTGATCGCCCATCCCGGGGAGACCTACCATGGAGAAGCGAGGCTCGCCTTCCTGCTCAGTCGTGAAGGTATTATTCACTACAGTGGTCCGACCAAGCCGTGGAAAGCGGATTTTCCATCCGGAGCATTGCGGGACCTGTATCGCGAGACGCTCGACTCCGTAGCCATGCTGATACCGCGGGGCGATGACAGAGAATGATTGGAGAGGTTCAATCGTGGCCAGTGTCATGCGTGGCCGCTGGTCTCGGTTCGGGGATCTCCGGGATGCCGCTCAAGTGGTCACTGGTTAGTGTCGCCGATCGCACATCCCTGCCCTGGTGGAGGTTGGTTGTATGACGTTCTTGTCGAACCGAACGGAACCTCTGTCCGACGTGGCCGACGCCGCCTGGATCGCCCAACTCGTCGAGTACGGCCTGGTCCGACCGAGCTTTGTGCCTCCCGAGCCGATCCGGCATCTACGCGACCTGGCGCGCTACCGGGCCGAGCTGACCGGCGAGAGGACCCGGGAAGCGATACGGTTGGAGCAGTTGCTGGAAGACTCCGGGGTCACGGTGTCGGTAGTGGCCTCGCACATCATGACCAAGTCGGTTCGGGCAATGCTCGAGGCGCTGATCGACGGGGAACGTGACCCCGATCTGCTGGCCGATCTGGTCAAAAGACCGATGCGACGCAAGATCCCAGCACCACGTGAGGCTCTGGTCGGCCATTTCAACGCCCATCATGCGTTCCTGGCCCAGGTGATGCTCGACCGCATCGACGCCTGCACCTGTGCTGGTCGAAAACTCGGTTACCCGGGTTTGAGCTGGTGATCTGCGTTGATCCATGATCGTTGGTGTGATCGTTCGACTGCTGTATCTGATCTTGGCTCAGGGGTTGTCTTGGTTGGCGCTGCTGGCCCGGTCCTCGGCAGCCAAGGACGCGGAGATACTGGCGCTTCGCCATGAGGTCGCAGTGCTGCGCCGCGGCAACCCTCGCCCGCGACTGGGCTGGGCCGATCGGGCGGTCCTCGCAGCACTGTCCCGTCTGCTGCCGAAATCTCTATGGTGCTGCCGCATCGTCACGCCCGCGACGTTGCTGCGCTGGCATCGGCGGCTGGTGGCCGCGAAATGGCGTCAGCCAGCACGACCAGGCCGGCCTCCGATCAGTGACGCGCTCACCGCGCTGATCGTGCGCCTGGCCACGGAGAACCGAACCTGGGGTGTCGTGCGCATCCAAGGAGAGCTGCGCCGGCTCGGCACCGCGTCGCCGCTGCCACGATTCGCCGGATCCTGCGCGACCGCCGCATCCCACCGCCATCTACCCGCGGCGACACGTGGCGCACATTCCTACGCGCCCAAGCCGATGGTCTGCTCGCGGTCGATTTCCTCCACATCGATACCGTGACCTTGAAACGCTTGTACGCGGCGTTCGTGATCGAGCACCGCACCCGCCGGGTCCACCTGCTCGGCGTCACAAGCCGCCCGACCGACACCTGGGCAACCCAGATGGCCTGGAACCTGGCCGCCGACCTTGACGATGCCGGACGCCGTTTCACCCACCTGATACGCGACCGGGACGCCAAGTTTACCGCCGCGTTCGACACGGTCTTTGCCTCGATCGGCGTTGACGTGGTGCTGTCCGCGCCACAAGCACCGCAGATGAACGCGATCGCCGAACGATGGATCTGCTCCTTGCGCCGTGAGTGCACCGACCGACTCCTGGTCACCGGTCGCCGCCATCTTGACGCCGTTCTGCACACCTACGTCGAGCACTACAACGCCGGCCGCAGTCACCAAGGTCACGGCGTCGGGCTACGAGCGCCAGATGACGACCCGACCGTCATTCCGGCGCCCACCACAGCAGACCGGATCGTGCGCAGACGACACCTCGGCGGACTTCTCAACGAGTACCAACCCGCCGCCTAAAACCCCAGCTCACCGCCAGTGACAGAGTTTTCGACCAGGACAGGGTTGCACCGGCGGTCCAACTTCCGCCGCCGGGTCTGGTTGCCCGCGCTGGCCGGGGACGAGGAAAAGGGATGGTCGCCGCTCAACGAGGAGATGCACTTCCATGACCTGCGTCACACGCACGAGACGTGGTTGATCGAGGAACGGGTGCCGCGCATCTTGCGGCTGGTGCGGTTCGGGCACAAGCGCAAAGACGTCGACGACATCTACTCGCACATCACCGAGCAGATGATCGAAGACATGCTCGAGGCCCTCCAGCAGCGGTGGGAGCAGGACGGCGGCTGGACGTGGCGGGAAAACCCTGCCGGAGAGCCAAAAGTGGCATGACCTCTTCGGATTGGGGATTGTGGTCAGGAGGCCGTGCTCCCCATTTGCTCCCCACAATCAGAAACGGCCCGCCGATGAAGATCATCGACAGGCCGTCTGACCAGCAAAAACATCGTGTGGGCGATACTGGGATCGAACCAGTGACCTCTTCGGTGTGAACGAAGCGCTCTCCCCCTGAGCTAATCGCCCTCTGGAGTTGTGTTCCCCGCTCTCGCGGTGATGTGGATACCTTACAACATCACCCGCGCAGACGCGAAAACGGGGGGTCCAGCAGGGGGTGGTGGATGCCGAACCAGCCTGCGACCAGGGAGAACACGCCGAGTAGCCAGAGCGTGGCGAGGACGACGAGTCCGGTGGCGGCGAGGACGAGCAGTCGGAGGGGCAGGGGTTGGCGGCGGAGCCAGGCGGCCCACTGGTCGTAGCGGGCGCGGGCGTATTTGAGGACGCGGCCGGCCCAGGCGAATTCGGTGGCGAGGATGGCGAGGCCGGCGAACACGACGAGCCAGCCAGGCCCGGGGTAGGGGATGAGGATGACGCCGAGCACGAGCACAGCGCCGCCTCCGATGGCGATGCCGACGCGGCGGACGGTGCGTAGCGGGCTCAGCTGGTCACCTCGCCGTCGGCGATGACGTCGGTGGGCTTGGCGGGCAGGCCGCGGCCGGGTTCGAGGGAGATGGCGAACTTCCGGTGCTGTGCGGCGTCATCGTTCCAGGTGATGAGTTGGGCGGCGGCGCCGCTGACGTCGAAGGAGCTGAGCGCTACGGGTGTGCCGGTGCTCAGGCCCCAGATTACGTAGATCTGGCCGCCGGCGTTGTTGGGCCGCAGCCCGGTGGGCACGACGACGGCGGAGGTGGGGGAGGAGAGCAGCACGGCTGCTTCCTGTCCGTCGCCGGACCGCAGCACGGCCCGGTGCATGGCGGGGTCGCCGAGCACGGTGAGCAGCTGCGTCTGGGTCTGCTGTTGCCCGGTGAGGTTGCTGACCTGCCAGCCGAGCACGCCGACGGCGACGGCGAGCACCAGGACGACCGCGGCGGCGGCGAGGCGCGGGACCCGGCCGCGGGCCCGTGGGTGGTCGACGATCTCGGCGGGCCGGTTCTCGGACAGCGAGGAGCCGATGCGGAACGGCAGCGGCTCGTACGCCTCCTGGGGTGTGTGAGCGACGGCGCCGAGGACCTTCTGGCGCAGCCGCGCGGGCGGGTCCTCCTGGGGAACCGAGCCGCCCAGCAGTGCGGTCACCTGTTCGGTGGAACGCACGATTTCCTGGCACACGGGGCAGTCGGGCAGGTGGGCCCGCAGCGCGTGCTCGTCGTCGGGTTCGAGGGCCCGCAGCGCCCAGCCGACGGCAAGTTCCTCGTTCGGACAGCGCCCGTGCCCTCGCGCCGTGCTCACCGCTGCGCCCCCGTCCACACGTCGGTCGCCCCGTCCCCGTCGCCGAGCAGCGACGACAGCAGCCCCCGCAGCCGTCTGATCCCGGAGAAGGTCCGCGACTTGACGGTGCCGAGCGGCACGCCGGTCAGCGCGGACACCTCGCACTGGGTGTAGCCGCCGAAGTAGGCCAGCGCGATCACCTCGCGCTGCTCGTCGGGGAGCAGCCCGAGCGCCTCCCGCACCTGCCCGCCGACGACGCCGAGCAGGGCCTGGACGTCGGCGCCGGGGCCGGGCGGCACGAGCCGCTCGGCCACCTCGTCGTCGCCCGGCACGGTCCGTCGGCGCCGCACCGCCTCCCGCCGCACCGCGTCGACGGCGCGGTGGTGCACCAGCGTCAGCAGCCAGGTCGCGAAGCCGCCGCGGTCCGGGTCGAACCGCCGCGGGTCGCGCCAGACCGCGAGGAACGCCTCCTGCACCACGTCCTCGGCGAACTCCGGGTCCGCGCACACCCGTCTGGCCAGGGAGTACGCCGGGCGGCAGTGTCGGTCGTAGAGCTCGGCGAAGGCCGTCTGATCGCCGTTCGCGACGCGGCCGACCAGCTCGGCGTCGGCCGCTGCGGACCTGGCCGGTGGGACGGGCGCGTCAGCCACCACGGAAATCCTCACGTCCAACATTCGCGCAACATGCGGTACCGGGTTCAGGTTAAACCCAGCAAGATGGGGGTCGCCGAACCACAGGGTGCACGGAGCGTGGTCGGCCGGTCGCTCAGGGGCACATATCTGGCCCGGACGGGTGAAGTCGGTCGTCTCCGCGAGCGGTGTTGCTCACTTCGGCGTCACAACTGAGGAGCTCGGTCGTTTGCTGGCCGGGAAGGGAGCAGAAGGGTAACGACGATGCGCAACGACCACGTGACGCTCCGCTCTACCGCGGTGTTCGACTTGCTCGCCCCGCGTACGCCCGCGGTGCCCGTGCAGGTGGAGCTCCGCTACGACACCCGCGACCCCTACGCCGTGGTCGCCGCCTTCCGCACCGGGCGCGCCGGCTGGGTGGAGTGGGTGTACGCCCGCGACCTGCTCGCCGACGGCCTGATCGCCGAGGCCGGCGACGGCGACGTCCGGATCAAGCCGGCCACCGACGACCCCGAGGTCGTGGTGATCGAGCTCAACTCGCCGTCCGGGCACGCCACCTTCGAGGCCGCCTCGGAGGAGCTGGCCGATTTCCTGGACAGAACCTACGACGTGGTCGTGCCCGGCAACGAGCACCTCTGGGTCAACGTCGATCAGGCGCTCACGCACCTGATCTCCAACGACATGAGCTGATCCCTCCGAACATCGCCCCTGACCTGCGGCGATGCCCTGACCCGACCCCCGATTTGATCCAGAGTGGGGCCATCGGATAAGGTTTCACCAGCACCACGGAGAACGGATCCCAACCGAGAGATGAACCTCTGGGTTATCGATCGGAGATCCCCTCCCGAAGTCGCATGCGGACGTAGCGCAGTTGGTAGCGCATCACCTTGCCAAGGTGAGGGTCGCGAGTTCGAGTCTCGTCGTCCGCTCGGGTAACGGCCCCTCGTCATTCGGGTCGGAGTTCCCGGAGTAGCATCCGGGACAACGGCGGAGTGGCCGAGTGGCTTAGGCAAGGGCCTGCAAAGCCCTGTACACGGGTTCGATTCCCGTCTCCGCCTCGGGCGATTAGCTCAGTGGGAGAGCACTACCTTGACACGGTAGGGGTCACTGGTTCAATCCCAGTATCGCCCACCAGCCTGTTTTAGCTGGTCAGACGGCTGATCAACGATCTTCGTTGATCAGCCGTTTTGCGTTGTGGGGAGCATGGGGGGAGCACGCCGTCCTGACCACACCCGCGTTTCGGTAGTGGTCATGCGATCAGCTCGGTGTGCGCTCGGTGGGTGCTCCAGGCCCACGTGCCGTACTGCTCCCACCGCTGCTGGAGCGCGGCCAGTAGCGCGTCGACCATGATCTGGGTGACGTGGGAGTAGAGGTCGGCGGTGTCTTTCGGCTTGTGGCCCATGCGCTGGAGCTGCAGGACCCGTGGGACCTGGTCTTCGATGAGCCAGGTCTTGTGGGTGTGACGTAGGTCGTGGAAGTGCATGTCGGGCTGGATGGATGCCCAGCCGAGCTCCTCGTTGCCCTCCAGCGCGGGAAGCCAGACGCGGCGGCGGAAATTGGACCGGCGAAGCAGGCCGCTGTCCGGGCCGGTGAACACGAACCGCGCACGCGGATTCCGGTCGCGGTGCTCGGTGAGCAGGTCGACCGGAACGGGGGCAGATGGATCGTGTACCGCGCCAAAAGTCGATGCGTAGGCGGTGACCAGGTGTTTGCCGGCCAGCTCAGGCAGCTCGCCGGTACTCGTTGACCAGGCCGCCGAGGATCTTTCGGCGTGTGATCGGAGCGTCCAACGGGATGGCGTAGGCCGGATCATGGTTTGGTGACAGTTGGCTGAGGCCTTGGTGCGGCCGGTGGTCGTTGAAGTGCCGGGCGTACTCTCCGAGGACGGCGGCGGCGTGCCGTTCGTTGTAGATCAGCATCTGGTCGGGTGCACTCCGCTCGGGCGCTGCGTACGAATCGCTCCGCGTAGCAGTTCGCGCGAGGCGTCCGCGGCGGAATCTTCACAGTCTCGATCCCATCACTGGCGAACACGGCGTCGAACCCGGCTGTGAATTTCGTGTCCCGGTCGCGGACGAGGAACCGAAGCGACGCGATCCGCTCTCCCAGGTCCATCACCAGGTTGCGCGCCTGCTGGACGGTCCACGCGGCGGTCGGGTGCGCGGTGACGCCGAGGATGTGCACCCGCCTGGTGCGGACCTCCAGGACAAACAGCACGTAGAGTCTGCGCAGGCCGATGGTGTCGAGGTGAAAGAAGTCCACGGCGAGCAGGCCCTGGATCTGGTTGCGTAGGAAGGTCCGCCACGGGGTGTCGGCCCTGCGAGACCGCCCGCCACTGGCAGCACCGCGTCGACATCCACATCGCCGAAACCGATCATCGACCAGCCGACGCCCTTCTGATCCGCCCGGACGCCCACATAGCCTGGGCCGCAACCTCCGGCGCACCCGCCGACACTGCCGCGCACGCGCTGCGAGAAGCGCTTTCCGGCTGGTTCGGCACACCTCGGCAAACAGCAGCGCCCCTACTCGACCGGCCCTCCTGACCGACCGAGCACTGCCAGCAGTGCATCACAGTCGCCGCTGTTCGTGTTGGCCTCGCACCCGGCTAGAGCCTTGGAGAACGGATTCTGAACGTGTGAGTCAGGTTTCAAGCGGTGGCAGGCCTCAGGCGTGCTCGGGTGATGTAGTCGTTGACATGGTGGTCGATGGTGGCCAGAGCG
>Ga0307511_10004950_pt1 | contig 13586 bp, 13 predicted proteins | sample 13_EM_MG_FD_200266 | JGI IMG/M metagenome (GOLD analysis project Ga0307511, IMG submission 200266) | Populus trichocarpa ectomycorrhiza microbial communities from riparian zone in the Pacific Northwest, United States - 13_EM | ecosystem: Host-associated > Plants > Roots > Unclassified | place...
TTTGTACGAATCTTTGGAAAAGAGGCGCAGGCTGCACTGCCAGCACATGGTGAGCAAGATATGACTATTGACCTTGAACTGGGAAAGCAACCACGGTCAGGGAAACTCTACCCTCTATCCCCAGATGAACTCGAGTTACTAAAAGAGTATCTAGATGAAATCCTGAAAAATGGGAAAATTCGCACTAGCAAGAGCAGTGCTGGTGCCCCAATATTTTTCCCGAAGCAGTAAAATGGCAAGTTGCGAATAGTAGTTGACTATCGTGGACTCAATGCCATCAACATTAAAGACAAGTATCCCCTACGCCTCATGACTACACTAATGGAACAAGTCGGCACATCTCAAATATTCTTGAAGTTGGATTATAAGCTCGGCTTTATTCTACTACGCATAGCCGAAGGAGAAGAATGGAAAACAGCGTTCAAAACTCGGTATGGTCTGTACGAGTATACGGTTATGCCATTTAAATTAACCAATGTACCATCCGTCTTTCAGTGACACCTCATAAATATTCTCGCAGAGAAAATTGACCGAAGTGTTGTCGTGTATATTGATTATATATTTATATATTCTAAGACAGAAGAGGAGCACATTGAACTCATTCGTTGGTTCCTTCCTAAGCTTACGGAGAATAATCTATATATTAACATAGATAAGTGCTTGTTCCACGTACTAGAAGTGGAGTTTGTGGGTTTTCAGGTAGGAAAACATGGGATACAAAGCAGCCAGAAGAAGGTTGAGGACATTGTTAACTGGCCAGCCCCACGATACGTCAAAGAAGTACAGAGATTTATTGGATTCGGTAACTTCTATCGCCGATTCATTCAAGGCTTTAGTTCCCTAACGTTACCGATCCAAGTATTAATGCATAATGGGGTGATGTGGAATTGGTCAGAGCAGTGTGAGAAAGCATTTGTGGAATTGAAGGGCAAGTTTACTGCAGCGCCTATCCTATGCCATTACCATCCTGAACAAAAAAAGCAGATCGAGACAGGTGCCTCGGACCTATGCAAAGCTGGTATATTGTCCCAATATGAACCAGATAGGCGTTGGCACCATCTGTCATACTACAACAAATATTTCCTACCAGCTGAACTCCTCTATGATCTTCACGATAAGGAGATGGTAGTCGTAGTTAACTGCTTGATGGGCGCACCAGAGGAGAGTGTGGTCTTTACTTACCATAAAAATCACATATACTTCAATACCACTAAGTTGCTGAACCGGAGACAGGCACGCCGGCCGGAAATTTTAAGTCAGTTTAACTTCAAGATTGTCTACTGTCCAGGTGAAAAGAATGGGAAGGCGGATGCCCAATCTCGTCTGGTGGATCATGAGGTTGAAGGAGAGGGTGAGAAGCAAGACCTCACGATTCGCATGTTTAAACCAAGGCAATTCCAGCTTGGTGAAAATGAAGAGGCCCTTCTAACCAGCCACGTTATGGCAGTGAAGGGTTCACAAGTTGAAGAATCTAGTTGGTCGAAGGAGATTCTGGAAGCGGGGCTTCTGGATCAACATTGGTTTTGCATTAGGACTTCCTTGAAGACAGAACAAGATTATCCAGGCCTCCAACACTATGGTATAGAGGACGAGATGGTGACCTGCGAACGTCGCATATGTATTCTAGACAGCAACGCTCTCAAGTTGAAGGTTGCACACCAATGCTACGATACGAAAGTCGCAGGGCACCTTGGACGAGACAAGACTCTGGACCCTGTGAAGCGGAACTACTACTGGCCAAATATGGAAGGATGGGTACGAGACTACGTACGTACCTGCGATGCCTGCCAACGCAACAAGACTGCAAGGCACAAGAAATATGGCAAGCTGGTACCACTTGAAATTCCATCACCACCTTGGGAACAGATCTCTATGGATTTTATTAGAGATCTCCCTAACATGAAAGGCTATAACCAATGCTGGGTTTTTGTAGATAGGTTTACGAAGATGGCATATTTCATTCCCCTTAAGAATCGGAAGGCAAAAGAGCTGGCACTGATCTTTTTCAGGGAAGTTTGGAGACTGTATGGACTACTAAAGAGGGTAGTTTCGGATCAAGATACGGTATTCATGAATTCATTTTGGAGTGAGGTTATGAGGTCATTGGAAGTCGAGTTGGATAAATTGGCAGCACGCCAGCCTCAAACTGACGGTCAAACAGAACGTGTCAACCTAATCTTGGAAAACTACCTACATACATATAGTATGTGGGATCAGGATGATTGGGTTGACCTGCTACCCTTTGCAGAGTTCTGTTACAATAACACAATCCATACTGCGACCTTTCACGGGGTGACTACCGGCCCATCTAAGGGTACTTGTACTATACAGAATGACCCAAGGATATCTTATACATGTCTAAGGAATACTAAATAATAAGTATTACACGTTACTAGAAAATATTATTCGTAGCAGTAATACTTCTATCTGCAGTACAGCTCGACAATAGAAATATTGCGTGCTGAGTCCAGGGATACAGGAACTACTTAATCACGTGTAGCTGGAGCTACAGTTCTAGTTTCGTGTGATTCCGACTACTAGTGATCGAGTTACAGTCAGACAAAGTTTCTTACTATACGACTGACGAAAATATTTCTAAATCGAAAAATTGTATGGGAGCATTTACCCTGAACTTGCCAAGTTACCCTGAACTAGGATTGGTTACCCTGAACCTACTAAGCGAGCTACTTACCAAATGCGGTTTATGTCAACACCCACGCAGTAAGCAACTTCGGAAGCTTATTGCGGGACAAGACTAAGCCCGATCGGGAAACCGTAACAATGGTTGCGATCACCACATTTTTACGGTCCTACCGACCTATCATACTAGCCGCATTCGTCGCTGCTAGCTATTTGGGGTTACCCTGAAATCTCCCTAGAGAGAAATAAAAAAATCAAGCCACCAGGGCGTATTTTAGACCAAAGTGCATCTGGTGACACTATAAGGAGCAATGGAAATCTGAGCGAAAATAAAAAGTTCTCAGACACTTTCGGTTCAAGTTGGTTTTAGGGGTAGTTTTGAACGCTGAATCCATTTCTGGAATCCGTTTCACAATCAGAGTTATACTAGGCGAGTTATAGGCTGTTGAAGTTGTTAAAACTACTTCTGCAGGTTCTATCATATGTCCGGTTAACAAAAGTAGCTAACGGAACTAGTGTATTAAATTCCACGCAGAATAAGATTTCAAATGAGACCTTAATAAAGATCAACGGAGTCATATCCGCGGAGTTATGAGCAGTTGAAGCCGGTCCACGTGTATACGAGGCAGGCTCTCAATGGACACTAGACAACTCGGATGGATGATGCCGGATCTATTAATTAAGAAATCTGAGTTATAAACTGAACGACTTTAACTTTACTATCTGGAAGTTACTGGGGCATTGGAATAAGACTATGGTTATCTCACGGAAGCGATGACAAAGAATATGTAGTGTAATCTTCTAGAGATACAGTTGGGAAAAGTATTCTTAGTTGAGTCAAGTGTGTAGTATGACTCTACATTAGCTGAAACGTGGGCAGACTAAGTGCAGAAGGCAACTGCATGAAGAAAAGCTGATGTGACAACCTTCGGACATGAGCAATCCGAAGCCCGCAGGTTATCACAATATACATCACCACGAAATACAAATAGTAAGAATAGTGTCGAAGGTGAAGATAGGGCCCACCATAGTTGTTAAGCAATTGATTCTACACGAAGCCTACAAAGTTCTAAGTTGACATTTTCTGAGTTCTGACTTCATATGTGGTTTTGACCTCGCAGTGCGATCCTAGTGATTTCGCGTTAACTGGACAGTTGCGTCTTCTCTTGCAGATTGAAACCTGAAGCTGCGGATAAGTCTAGAAGGAACTTTACATGCTGAAGGATTATTCGGAGTTCTGAATAAGTTCCGTTGTGGCAATAGAACTTACGGCGGCTCTATTTGATAGTTGTAGTATCCGCTATATAGTTAATAGAGCTCCCGTGACACGACCAAGCAGACGCAATTTTTCGCTGTTTACCACCAACACCATAAGAACAACTTCAAGAACCCTAGTGATAACGCGACCTAAAGCAACAACCCTGAGGCAGTCAAGACGGTCGAGGACTTAGACGCGATGAGAGAAGCTATGAGGGAAAACATGAAGCCAGCTCAGACCCGGATGGCTAAGTACTATAACCAGAAAGTGGCTAACAAGGAACCGCAATTCAAGGTAGGAGACTGGGTAATGGTCAATGCTAAGAACATCAAAACGAAAAGACCATCCAAAAAGCTAGACTACAAGCTAAGGGGTAAATTCAATATCGAAAGGCTATGTGCCACGAATGCCTATAGGCTCAAGTTACCCCCTTTGTCTGGCAAAATCTACCTGGTCTTCCACGTCAGCCTTTTGGAACCTTACCGCCAGAATACCATCCCGGGAAGACGCTCGCCAACACCCCCACCAGTGGACCTCGAGCAGAAGAAGTATGTGATCGACAAGATCAAGACCAAGGAGATAAAAGGTGGTTAGGTTAAATATCTGGTATCATGGAAATGATACGGACCAGATGAGGATACATAGGAACCTTACGAGAACCTGAAGGATGGTGGTGAGCACGTAGTCCGCCAATTCCTTCTGGATAACTCTCGCAAGCCACGGGACCCTGAGGTATTAGTTTGAAGGATTCATATTTTTTCCCATAGTATGCATGAGGTTTTTAGGATGATTTCGTATGCTCTTATTTTTTCTGTTTGTCACATAAAACCTGTCCCATTGGTGAAAAGCGATGTACGTAGCTCCGGGGGAGGCGTACTAGGGGGGTAACACCCCAGGCCCAATAAATATTTCTCAGTTTGAAAACTTTGACTTATTATAGTATGCTCAAATAGGTTCTTGCGGACAAGATCCTTGAGGAGGGGGGTATTGTCACGGGGTGACTACCAGCCCGCCTAAGGGTACTTGTACTATACAGAATGACCCAAGTATATGTTATACATGTCTCAGGAATACTGTAATGGGCGATGCCAATAGTAGCACCGCGGGCCGTTTAACAGAATCTATACTATCACCTGAGTAATAGTGTATGTCTGTTATTGGTTCCGCTAAGTCGAGGACTCAGAGGGTCTTTGAGAGCATACCGATTTCCCAAGTGGGAAGTGAATTAACAGGTGTAATCTCTCTGTATTGAAGCTATCTAAGGCTTGTCTGAACTCTGTCTAAAGTGATCTGATCTGAGAATCCTCCTCCAGAAGGGCGGTTGGGCAAAGTACTTATACTAGCCACCAAGCCTTCTGAAGTCTGAAAAACCTGTTTTCTGGCCTTTCCAGAAAACCTGCATTCTGGCCGTTCTAGAAAGCACTCCTTCATGACCATAAATACAGGTGTGGGAGGTCAGGCCTCGAGTACTCAGAAATACATGTGTGGATGCGTAATGCATCATGATAAAGGAAGAGTACATAAGGACCGGATACGCTCAGGGTAATAGTACGTAGGGTACTATGCCCGAGCTATCTGGTAAAACATGATAGATGCTAGGAAATGCGTACTAAGACAAATATAAGAAACGGTCGTCCATTACACTTCCCCAATTAAAAGGATTTCCTACTCTTGTTGTCTTGCCCAAGCTGAAGGTAGTCCGAAATAACAAGTGCAAGCACGACACTTATGAGAGTAGCAATCTTCGCAATGAACAGTAGGAGACCAACGTAACTTCAAAATCATCCATAGTAAACATTCATGGCATAAGGAACAATGAAAACATCCGATAGATACCTTGTTTGCCATGCCTTCTTCCATTGTCAACTCAGAACGACAATTAAAACAACAAGAAGGGACTCGGGATTGCCAGGTTAATTCAACCGGCGCGAATCAGTACTTTAGGAAAACATTAAAGATATCTTCTGCAAGGTTGGTAGCAGTGGATGTGAGGTCTTGATCGTCAGATCTGAGAGTGAGAACTCTTTCTCGTTCAGTTTGAACAATTGCCTTAGGGTTTTCTCGAGTGTGACGCTTCTTGTGTTTCTTGGAGGATCTTCATTGTTTGAAGTTGTTGGAATAGTTTCACCTTGACCAAAAATCTTGAACGATTTCAAGACTGATGTCTTGGAAGTTGATCCACTCATCGTCATCACTTCCGTACCCTTTCCAACGTACCAGGTATTGGCTTTGGCCAGTACGAGGAGCGGTACGAAGTTCGAGTACTCGTTCGACTTCCCATCTGCCTTCCCTTACCTCACCAGGTTGTTCCTCGTGACGACCTGGGAAGTTAGTTGAATTGTTTTCAATATAAGGTTTGATCTTGCTGATGTGAAAGGTGTTGTGGATGAGAGAAAGTCGACTGTCCATTGACAGGTCGAGTATATAGTTGTTCCGCTTCCTGTTGACCTGTTGGATGCGGAAAGGTACGACTCATCTAGTTTTGAGTTTCCTAGATGTGTTCAAGAGGTTGAGGTTCTCCGTGGAGAGTATAACCTTTTTGACCGGCTGATAGAAGTGGTGGAACAGATAGCTTCTTGTTGGCTTGTTTTGCCTGCTTGACTTTGGAGGAGTATAGGTTGCGAGAGGTATCAAGATGATGTTCCTCTGCAGGGGTATAAGGATTAACTGGGTAGGGGAAGGAAGAAGGGCCTACCTTTGCCTCAAAGCCTAGGAGTGAAAACAATGGACTGTGTTGTCTTCCGGTGTTGTCTCGAGAGTTCAACTTGACCTGAATCTTGGAGAGTTTGTGTAGCCGATCATTTCCTTTGACCTTGCATGCTCGTGCGGCTTGGAGGATTGCCTTGTGGGCAATTTCTGATGACCGTATGTCTGAGGGTGGTATGCGGTGGATGGTTCCAACTTGATTCCCTTTCTTCCTGCCCAATCCTTGAAATGGTCTGACATAAAGAGAGTGTCTCGATCAAAAACAATATAATAGGGATAACTAATAACGGAAGCAACGTGCTTATCAATGGTATCAGTGCACTTCTCTGCCGTGAGGTTATCAGAAACTGGAATGAGAAACATAAATCTTCCTTGTCTACAAACAATGGCCCAAAGTCTCGAAAAGCAAATCATATGCTCGTCTTCCAAAGGCATGTTCGGGTATAAAGTAGAGCATTAAGTGAATAGAGGAGACATCTTAAGAAAATCCATAGTAATATCTGTCCAGGCCCTTGCAGGAACATGTAACATAGCTACTTGTCCTAATGGTAGCTTGTTGCTATACTTCCTTCATTGACAGGTATCGCAACTCTTCACGCATTTCTTAACGAGCCTTGAAAATGGCTGGCAAATGAACTTATCAGTCAACCATTGAAACGTTTTCTCAATTCTGCCATCTGCCGTAGCATCATGAGCTTCTTGGATGGCATCTTCGCGGTAGTTCTTATCGTTCATATTAAACGTTCTTGGTAAAACCAGCCTCCATTCTCCTTTCTCATTCTTGTTGTACAAGAACCCGTTGTCCTTGCTTACTCCTTTCTTCCTTTCTAGAGTGTTGTAGAGCTGGCTCCACATGGGGCATATCCTGATGCATACGATATAGGCGTCCCTCATTGTATCATATTTGTCGACATGAGCAATGAGATAGAAGTCAGGGTCATCTTTGAGGCCGTCGTCGATATCGAGGTATATCTTTGCTATATTGGTTGCTGGCACGATCCTATACCTAAGGTCTGAGTCTGCCTTGCGTTTTGCCTCGCATGTTGATGCATAGTGTCCCTCGCCTTTGCAGAAGTTGCATCGACGAGTGGCAGTGGGAGTAGGAAGAATTGACGTCTTCTCGTGTGCTTGAGGATCTTGAATATGGTTGTTCTCCTCATTAGATGTGTGATGTTGTTGGTGCATAAATCCCACTTCTGGTACATATCTCATTGGATTAGTGGGGGATAGGAGGCTATTATGACCTTGGTTTGATCCACTAGCTTCTCCGGAAGCTGCATTGCGTTGAGATCTGGTGCTAACTGCGGCAGAGAGGAAGGAGGGTCTCACCTCATCTGGTACGATCTTGATGTTGTAGTCCCATGCGGTTTTTTGTTCGGTTTGTTGACCCCATGGTTCGTGGCGAGCAATAGGGGCATTCCTGATTGCCCATTCTTCTGCAGACCACATGTGGGTACGGTTAGGAGCTTCTTTGATATTAAGCTTGGGAATGTTAATATCGTGATTCTCAGAGGAGGGGGTGTTGTTAGGAGAGATAGTGGTATCGTTCATTTTCCATGAGTCTAGCTGAATCGACTGGAATTCCTTCTCCTTCTGATAAACTGCCTCCGCTAGAGTGCAATCCAAACATCCATGTCCGTAGTTTCCGCAAATTGAACATCTAGTAGTGGGAAAGTAATGATTCCCATTCTGGTGCGAGCTACCATCCGAGCGGCAGTAGTAGGCATGACAGTCCGTATGGTGTTGCTTTCTGTGTTGCTTGTACTATTGCTACGGTTCATTGATGACGTCCGTAATGATGGCAGGAATATTATCGTCATTGGTATCTGAAGAGGTATCACCTGCGGGAGAGCTGATGTGATAATAACCATTTAATTGATCATGTCCAACAACGTCGGGGTGAGGATCGAAATCATACCCGTCATTGATTTCTTCTGGGACGGTGGAGAGGGTATCCTTATCTGATTGCATTTCTTCCTCCTTAATAATGTCGTAATCTTCATTGTCCCTATCGTTTTCGTCGTCGAGATAGGGACAAGAGGGGTGGTGACCGAGGCTCTCATGGCGGCCTGCGCACTTGTTGTAGTCGCAGTCCATGTGCTTAAAGTTGATACAGCCGCAGGAAAACATTGTGATTTTTTTTGGTATGGGAGTGAGAGAAAGGTTGTTGGTAGTGATAGAAGTGTCTTGAAGGTTGCTGTTGTCTTCAGTAGGATCGATGCTCTAAGGGATAACGTCTTGTTCCTCAGTAGGATCGAGGGAGTATTTATCCTTCCTTGATAGAGCGTCTGCCAATAGGTTTTCCTTTCCAGCTGTATGTTCAATAACCAAGTCGAATTCTTGCATGTAAGCTTGCCATCGGGCTAGCTTCTGAGAGCTTTGTCGAGGTCGGGGGAAACAGAGTAGTGGTTGGTGATCCATGAGAACCGTGAATTTGTGGTCTCGTAGTTGAGCCTCAAAGAACTTCAAGGAGTCAACAATAGCGAGTAACTCCTTTTGGTAGGTGGCGTGCTTCAGCTATGCGGGGCTGAATTTCCGATAGTGAAATCGACAGGGTCGAATTGATCCTAGTTCTCCTTGTCCTATCCATGATACAAGTCCAATATCACTAGTATCACTTACTAGGTATTTTGGCGCTTCCGAGAAATGGTCCCAAGGTTTGAGTATCTGTAGAGAATTCACAAGTTCCTTGATTTTCTCGAGTGCCCTAGTATAGGTGTCCGTCCATCTCCAGGGTGCATTTTCGCCTTGCAGTTCTGACCGGGTGATTGACCAGGAGGCCAATTCCGGACAAAACTTGCTTAGAAATATGACAACAGCGAGTATTTCTCTTAATTCCTGGTGGTTGCTGGGAACCTTGAAGTCCAATACTTTCTTGTGCTTCTTAGGATCCATATGTAATGCATCCGGAGTTAATATATGTGCCAAACTATCTAGACGTTTAGTGAAGAACTTGCATTTGCTAGCCTTCAACCAAAACTTCTCGTCTAGCAGTCATTGTGGAACCTTCCGTAAGGTAGCTAAATGTTCGTCGTAAGTATCTGAAAATACAATAATATCGTCAATGTAGATGACAAGGTTCTTAAAGACCATGTCCTTAAAGATTTCGTACATGGCTCGTACCATGGTGGAAGGAGCATTGCGATCACCTTGTGAATAATAAGACTGTGGAAATATCCCATGTGTGTGAGGAAACTGGAGTGTTGTTCCTCGTCTTCTTCGAATCTGATGTTGTGGTACCCATCTGCCAGGTCAATCTTGCTCCAATATTTCCGAGCAGCGACTAGCTCCATGAGTTTCTCGATGCTTGGGGGGGGTTTGTGAGTGGGATCAACCGCTTCATTCCGATCCCTGGCGTCTAGGATGCGCCGTGGTTTGGTGGGATCATCTCGTTTGGCTTGTGCGAACAGAACTAGCGCGTTGGTATCATGTTCCGCACAATAAATCCGTCCTGAGGCTTCTTCTTCGGTAAGCTGTCTCGTGAGCTCTGCATAAAATTTGGAGGGTGAGGGTCGCCATTTTGGTACCCATGTAGAACTGGGTTTCGGGCAGATTCGGTGGTTGATAGTCCTGAGAGGTGGCAACTCGTTGGGTATGGTTGCCGGAAATAACTGGGCAAATAAAACGAAAGGGTTGAATTCCCGATTTTCTCTGAGACTCATAGCTAAAACCATGAATTCGAAAAGTGGTAGAAGATAGCCTGGTGCTTCGTCTTCTATGAAGAGTGCAGCAGATGTGACTTGCCCTGTAGCAAACCCTGCTTTTGTCCATTCCTTGAGAACAAAGCGTGCCATCCCATCATGTTCGATGATAACAGGCTTTGGTCCTGCTAGGATTAAAGCGATCAGGGCTGTAAGCTCTTGTTTGCCTAGGATCATATTCCAGCCTCCAAGATGCGCTACATAGAGCGTTCTTGTTTCCGTATATCCTCCGTAGTCCCTTTGGACATCACATGCCTTTTCTATCACACCCTTTGATCCTTTGATAGCGGTATTGAGTAACTTATTATCGATTCCGTAGGTGGGTAGGCCATAGAGGTGCACGAATTGTGCGTTGATGAGATCTCCGCCATTCATCTGTAAATCCACAAGGGCTAATTCAGGGTGGCCGTTAATCTTGACCCGAACCCTGCTGTAGTCTAATTCTTCGGTAGACTGGGGTTTTGCCTTGGTTTTGCCCTTGTTGTTATTCTTGGCGATAACTGGTTTGTTGGTGTGTTGCAGGTATAGGACTTGTGCAACAGTGCGCATGGGTATTTTGGATATTCGCTTCTTGCATTCCTTCAATGTGTGACCAGGTGCATGCCACCATAGGCACTTCCGGTTCCTGATCAACTTCATTTAGTCTTGTGATGTTAATGTCTTGTTAACCACTTCCCAGTCCGGATCCTTGGTGGTAGTTGTTTTCGCGGCAGGGGTTGTTCCAGGATTAGAACTTGTTTTCTTGTTGTCTATCTTCCGATCCCTGCGGTGATTGCAACTAGGGTTCGGAGCTGGTTGCGTAGCATACTGAATAGCAGGTTTGGGTATAGTTGAGATACGCCCATGCTTTCGTGCAGCCTCATATGATTCCGCCTTCTTGACAAGGTCGTTGAACGACCATAAATCAAGTATTTGGGGAACAAGGGTGGTTTCCATGTAATCCGGTAGGTGGTTGAGAAATTTCCTGCGTTTAACTTCTTCCGAGATGTATTGATTTCCATCCTTGTCGATAAGCTTAATCTGAAATTCCTCCAGCCAGTTGGCAAAGGTTTTGATACCCATATGTCGTCCATCCTTGTGGGGTGATGCAGCCTCCTATTCCTTCCATAGGAGGTCCTTGCTAGTGGAGGGAATAAGGAATTCCTGAAGGACAAGCATGAAGCTGAAAAAGGATGCCTTGTCCTTTTCCTTGATGAGATGGCGGTTATAAGTAGTGATTGCGCTGCGTTACAGTTTGAATCCAATAAACTCCAGTGCTTCCTTAGATTCCAATCTTATACCTTTCATACTTAACCATCTCTGAATCGCGTTGACCCAAGTGTCTAGATACTGTGAGTCTCGCCATTTCTTATCTCTACTGTTGACATTTTCTGGAGCATCAATTTTGATACCCTTCATTCGTTTGGACATTTTTGATGACGTTTCAGGTGTCACAATTCCTGTCGTCGTTTCCCATTGCTGTTGTTCTGGTGTCTTACCACGATCTATTCGTTTCTTGATCTTCTTGACCTTCATCTTTGGTTTGCGTATGCTTCTGTGACTGTGAACTGACGATCCGCTGCTAGAGCTTCCACTGCTAGAGCTACTATCGTATCCATCGTCGTCTCCTCCACTTGCAGTTGTACCCTGTCCTAAGGTAGGGTATTGGTCCTCATCGTCTTCTCCATTGTTAGGGTTGCCAGTATCGGAGGTACATCCCACAATGTCATCTTCTGCCACGACACCAGTTTGAGATCCTGTGCTGACTTCTGGTGCGGAGCGTTGTTTGGTTGGCGTTTCAGGAGGGTCCCTTCTGACTTGTCCTTTTGGTCGTTTGCCTATAGGTGGGTCCTCGAACTGACCTGGTACAACAGGTAGAAGGAGGTGCTGACCACATAGCATGAAGGACACAATATCATACATTTCTTTCAGAACCCATTGAAGTTCTGTGAGTTGTGGAATCTTGGGGCGTTTCAGGCGCTATGCAAGCACCGTGGTAAGCTCCAAGTCTTTACTTTCAAATGGGATGGTTGTATGCCAAAGATAGTGTTTCGTTGTTGCTTCGAGGAGCAGTTGGATGTCTTTTGGATGAAAGCAGGGTAGATACCCAAGCGTTTGTAAAAAGGCGAGCATATCATGTATTTGAGGTTGTACTATCTTCTAGTTTGTTTCTGTTATTGGAGGTGACTCAAATTCCCATGTTGTGAGGGGAGAGTCTTCATCTGGTTTTCCGACATCGACAGTGTAGACGGTGAGAGGAGGTGGTTTGACTGATTCCCCAAAGGTTTGTGGTTCAGGATTGTCTCTTTTCTTTCGTGGTGTGTCGGAGATTAACTTCTTGATGTCCTCAGGAATCATAGCTAATCTTCGCGACTTGTGGTAGGTGTACGGCTTGTCCGTCTTGGAGGCCATAATGTCAGTTACTCGTTCAGATATTACTAGTTATTTTTCCTCCTTGTCCGTAGATTGTGGGGACAAGTATGTCACTCGGGACGTGAGTGATTTCCGATCGACTTCGGATGACTGTGGCTGGGCTGCCTGTTTGATATGTAGGCAGGATAGTGGGAACGAGGAGAGCACAGATGCTAGTCCGTAGTTTTCTTCCGCTCGTACGATGGTAGGTACTCCAGAGGTGTGGGTTATACCAACGTCACCAAAGATGACCTTCCCGATGGAAGGTTTTGGAGATTGTGAGGGTGGCGGCAAGAAGACTGTAAGGTGGACTCCTTATATGGAAGAATTAGATAGCTCAAACTCCTCGAGTTTTGAGCGGATGCCAACTGAAAATGCTTCAGTTGGGAAGGAGGGTAGATGTGCCTCGCCTGTAAGGGATCTAGTGTTGGCTGGAACAGGAAGTAGCTATGTAGTTCGTGCTGTACTTTCGTATGTTTCTTCTAATGGTGATAAGAACGAGGGTAAGCCATGGGATAATGATGCGTATCTGTACGCTGCCATTATTCCTGGAACGTATTTTACCGCGATGTCTTATACTCTCTGGTATAAGAAGGTAAATGTAGATTGTAGTTGCCAGGAATGCAAGAGGTGGTGTCGATATTGGTGTGGTAAGGTGATGGAACGAGGGTGGAATTGTTTAATGGTGTATACCACTGCCCGTTAGAGCTCTGCCTTGTCTTGCACAAGGTCTTCTGTTGACTGCAGGTTGAGAATATCTCGGTCTCGGTGTTGGAATGTTGTTGCTAGCATTTGTTGAATGTAATGTGTTAACGTCCGATAGAGGTCATAGCTGAAAAGGTATTGTAAAGATACCAATGGGTGATCAGTCCGTGACAGTAGGTTTTAGA
>Ga0307511_10004951_pt1 | contig 13586 bp, 11 predicted proteins | sample 13_EM_MG_FD_200266 | JGI IMG/M metagenome (GOLD analysis project Ga0307511, IMG submission 200266) | Populus trichocarpa ectomycorrhiza microbial communities from riparian zone in the Pacific Northwest, United States - 13_EM | ecosystem: Host-associated > Plants > Roots > Unclassified | place...
CGACTCCAAGGGTGGAGCATTCAGGTCGTACGAGTACAACAGCACGGGGAACATCCTGAAGATGACTGCCGGGAATGTCACCTGGTGGTATACCTACGATACGAAATTCCCCGACAAGGTTATCTCGATCATCCCGAAGGACGCCTACGGCAATCCCAGGACGGATTGGGCGGGCTGGTCGTATCAATACAACTCCCCGGGAACGACCGCTGCCGGAGCACTGGCTAATGTCAATCGCATCCGCTCCGACACAGCTACGACAACTATGATTCCGCCTCCGGTCTCGTATTCACAATGGTCACCGATCCAAACGGGCGAGTACAAAAACTGGATACGATGCGCTCGGCCACCTCGTGCAAGCAATTGATGCCGCCGGCAACATCACCACATTCACGTATCAAAACAATCTCCTGAAGACGATTACCGACGCCAACGGCAACGCGACCACATACCTATACAATGCGAACCGTGAATTGAGCGGGACGACCTTTCCCGTGGCCTCTTCTTCCAGCGCTAGGGGCGGCAATGGCTGTTGACAATTTCGTGCGCACTTGCCGCGCGGTCACGAAAGCGGTGGAGGACGCCGGACAATCGGCCTCGTGTGGTTGCGGAGCACATTAGCCATGAAACACTTCTTGGTTTCGCTGGATGTCATGTCGAGTTCGTTAAGCTTGAACGAACTCACGCAGGCGTTTGGGAGTTCCTCGTCGCCGGATTCGTTTAATTTGGGCGATACTGACAACGTGGGTAGGATACGGAAATACAGCTTGTTGCGCTTCGAGTCATCAGCCGATGAGAGCGCGCTCTGCGAAGAGCACATCGCTACTCTGAAAACAGACATCGAGCGTATCGACGCGCACCTCGAGCAAGCGGGGAAGATCGACATCAGCCTGCTCTTGAATATCGGCTGTTTTTTTACCACAGCCAACGGCTCCGCAGAATTCACAGCGGTCACTCTTCGAAACTCGACGACGCCTCTTCGGATATCGGTAACTGCTTATCCGCTGGAGGACTCTTGCAGCGATTAGAGTGACTGTCAAAAGTCTGTAACATGAAGTACGTCGCTAACGCAGGCGTATGTCGAGCTATCGAGAACTCTCGACGTCACGCGCCGCCCGGCGAGCCAGGTGGAGAGCGCCTACGATTCTCAGTAGCCCCACCCGACGTAGCGATTACGTTCGCGCGGCTGGCTTTTGCAGCCAGCATCGCCAGAGCGATACTTCTTTGATGCACCCCCCCGCGCATGTAGGCGCGAGGGGTACCGCATTTGGCTGGACCGACCCGAAGCTTGGGGCTTCCCTGCGGTCGCTTTTTTTCGCCGGACGTCATGTCCTATAGTGAATTTCCACGATTAGTGAGAGAGAGCGCCCCTCCTATCGCGGACCCTTGGATTTCTCAGAGGGGAGCATGAGGACGCCGAACTCCACATACAGACCGAAATAGTCGAGCGGCGAGCGATCCCTTGCGACTGGAAGCGCGAATACGAGGCTCTCTGAGTCGCGCAAACAGAGCAGCACGCGCCGCGCCCCAATCGGACGGAGTTCCCAGAATTGGACAATCGCGAGATCAGGATCTTTCAAAGTACGCCACTGCCAGGCGGCGATGAGATCGATGAGCCATGAGAGCCCGCAGCTTTCAGCTAAGAACTTGACCCCGCGGTGTAACAGAGCGTTCCCGAAGCATGCTGGCGGACTTCGTCCGATCTGCGGAACCGCGCGAGCTGCTGTCGAAAGACATCCTCCTCCGTTAGGTCCATCACGCCGCACTTTCCAAGAATCCCGCGAGTTTGGCTGTTGCCTTGAAGCGTGGTACTGGGTCGAGATCCTTGAAGGCCGAGGTAAAGGCGTTCGAGAGGCTCCACATCGTGCGGGGCTGGAATTCTTCGTACTCGGGTTCGAAATAGTGACGGTGCACCTCCTTTGCGAGGTGCTTCGGTACCGGCAGATTGTCCTCGATGAAGGCGCGGTAGATGACGAGCGTCGCCGCGGCATCGGGCAATTCGTAGCCTTTCCAAGCATTGACCTGGTTCAACATCGGGGCGAAGTTCCGGTGCATGCGGTCGATGCGACCGCGAAGACATTTTCGACAATGAGATTCTTGGAATGCTTGCGGGTCAGGGTCTGGAAATCGCCATGGAAGGCGAGGTTGTCGCAGACGAAGACCTTGTAGCCGATCGTGATACCGACCGAGCAGGACTTGTCGTGCGAGTTCCTGATCCCGATCGTGACTCATTCGCCGCCTTTGGCGGCGTTTTGCATTTCTGCGACTCACGAGAGTTAGGCGATACCGTTGCCGTTTGAGTCCGTCTGCATCTTTTGTACTTTGAAGTGGACGAGAAACGCCATCAGCTCCCCTCCCACCTTCTGCATGATGACGGCGCCGTCCTGCCAGATTCCATTTAGCAGCGCAAATGGATTTCCGACTAGGTTGCCCTGATTCATGTGCACGTCGTGCATGCCGACGTGGCCGGGATTGTCGAACCGTGCGCCGAAAACATAGACACGCTCCGATCCTTCGACCAGATTTGCAAGTTGCGTCGCCGCGTCGGTGCCGCTCGTCTCAGTCCACGGATGATCGCGGTCGATGAGCGCATAGATCCAGGTCAGCAGCGCATCGGAAATCAGATCGGCGAGGGTGAGGATCGGCCCGAAGAGACAGCCGCCGGTCCCGCGTAGGAGTGGATCGCGAAGATAGTCGAGGGCGCCGGACGACGAGTTGCGGTCGAGAAAATAGTGGCCGTTCTCCCGCGACGAGATCGGCGCAAAGCGGTTGCGGTCGAGACTCGGCAGGATGCGGTACCAGATCGTTTGTCCCTCTGGAGCGAAGACATCGACGGCGCAATCCCACGTGGAACCGGAAGCATTCACGAACATGTGGGCGTGGAAGAATTGGCCGAAGTCGGCCGGGTTGTCGAAGTTCACGTGGTCGAGCGTTCCGATTAGAACTCCATAATTCTCGATAGGCATGTTGAGTAGTGCCGCGGCCACCGACTTCGTTTCATGTTCAAACGGTTTTCCACTGCAAACGCCCCGACATTCGCCCATCCGTAACGTCAGTGCCTGCGAATCGGTCATAGCGGGCATGAGTTCTGCGTCTCGCTGAGGCGGCTATGTTGTTCTGACCATCGTTGTGGACGGCTCGGAGTCTTGCAGAGCTATTGCTGAGACCGGCCAGTCCAATCGCGAACTGCAATGCAGTGGGTATGTGGCGGAGCTGTGGTCAAAGGAATGGGAAATGCCGGCTGTTGAAAGGATTCGTCGAAACATCGTTGCCGCGGCGTTGCTTTGTTTGATCTGCTTGCCGGTCGCGGCAGAAAAAATTGATCCGAACCCTCCCAGCAGACGGAGGGCGCAGGTGGCGCCGGTCAACGACTGGACCAAGTACTGCGCATCGTTGTCGATGAATGGCGTCGCCAGTGGCGAGCGCATTCTTTCTACGACTTCCGTTCCCCATATCCAGCTTCTTTGGTGGCGGAAGCTCAGCGGTCCCATCGGTTCAGCGCCGTCGGTTGCTCGGGGCAGGGTTTACGTTGGCGATTGGGGTGGCAAGGAATGGGCGCTCGAGGCATCCACGGGAGACCTTGTCGCGTCGATTGATCTCGGCACGACGAATATCGCGCACTGCAATCCCTCCTCGCTCGGCATCACATCTTCCCCTGCCATCGTCGGAAGCATCATCTACCTTGCCGGCGGGGACGACGGCTTCTACGCGCTCGACTCCGAGACGCTGCAGGTCATCTGGCGGCGTTCGCTCGGTGACAACTCCGTTGACGGCGGTTACTACGGCTGGTGCTCGCCGGCGGTGGCGGGCGGCAAAGTGATTCAGGGCATTGCCAGCAATTGCGACGACCCATTCCCGCGCGGCGCGCTGGTGGCGCTCGATCCGGCTACGGGGGAATCGATGGAGACGGCCTATTTTGTCCCCGAGGGTGAGGTGGGAGGGGGAGTATGGACATCGCCGGCCGTTGACAATGAACGTCGGAAAATCTTCGTCACTACCGGATCGGCGCATGACTTCGCAGACGGTGACGCCTTTTCCATTTTGCGCATCGACCTCGACACACTCCTCATCGAAGATCGCTGGAAGCTGCCGAACAGTCAGGACGAAACGTGGGATGCCGATTGGGGCTCCTCGCCCACTCTCTTCACGGATTCAGCCGGGCGAGAGCTCGTCGGCGCTGGTCAGAAAGACGGTGGCTACTACGTTTTCGATCGCAACGATCTGGCGTCCGGTCCGGTCTGGGTTGCTCCGATCGCCATCCTCGGCGAGGTCCCACAGGCAGGCCAGGGAACGCTCTCGACCGCGGCATTCGATGGAAAGACGCTGTACGTCGGAGGGGGAACTCCGCGCGATGTCGCCGATCCCGCAGTGCTGGGCGCGGTGAGCGCGGTGTCGCCGGATGACGGCAGGATCCTCTGGCGGCACACGTTCCCAGGCCCTGTCATCGCCCCGGTCACGTTTGCGAACGGCGTGGTCTTCGCCGTGGGTGGCAAATCGGTTGTGGCAGTCAACGCCGCGACCGGCGAAGTGCTCTGGTCCTATGACATGGCCGCCTGGGGCTTCGGCGGCATCGCCGTCGCCCGCGGCGTCGTCTACTTTGGTGATCTGTTCGGAAACCTCTACGCGTTCGGACTCCGCTAGCGACTCACGATTTTTCATCGACGACTGATCTCAAAGCCATCAGCCTGGGCTACAATTCGCCCGTCCCACCACCCGTGACTTCCTCGAAAGACAGAAGGAGCGGGTCTGCCTGTCGCTTGGCGGGACCCTTTCAAATAAACAGCCGATCATCCCCTGATCGCGCGATCGCTGCTGATTCCGAACGACGAAGGAGCGGGTATGCGTGTCACTTGGCTGGACCCTCTCAGACAAACTGTCGGTCATCCGCTGATCGCGCTATCGCTGCTGATCTTCGTTGGGATCCCCTTGTTTTTGGGCTGGATGCATGAGGGCAGATTCTTCGGCGAGTGTTTTTTCGTCGGTGTCCGCTTCTTCAAACACGAGGTGCTGGCTTGGGTGGACCTTCTGCGACGGCTGAAGCGCGAGCTGACCACCTGGAAGTCCGAACCCAGACAGGAAAGCCTCGGGCTTCGGCGACATCGCCGTCGCTGAAGCGTCGTCTACTTTGGTGACCTGTTCGGAAACCTCTACGCGTTCGGACTCCGATAGCGCACCTGACGATTATTTCATCGACGACTGATCGCAAACCCACCAGCCTGGGCTACAATCCGCCCGTCCAATTTTCCTAAATCGGTCGGAAGGGTCCCGGGCTCATGGGCGTTCTGCGTTCGTCTATCCGGCGAGTCATACTCGCGCTCGCTGCACTGCTGCTGCTTCCGCTTTCGACTCTCGACGCGGAGACTGTTCACGAGGCTTCGGTCGGGATCACGATGACCGTCGAGCACGACGGCCGTTATTCGATCCAGTCAGCCGATCCGAATCTGGTCTTCACGGGAAAGCTTCCGACGCCAGCTTCTGCGCTCGCGACCAGCGATGGGCACGACGGGATCGGCGACTATCGCGAGATCTCCTTCACGTTCGGCGCAGGGCGCGAGGGCTCGATTCGGACATACGAAGGGCGCGCCGCCGTTCTCTTCACCGACCGCCATACCGCCGCGTCCGCGAACGACGGCGGATTCCCGAAACTTTCCGCATCGCCTGCCGCGCCGTGGCACCTTTCATTTCTCGGAAAATGGGCTGCGTTCAATTTTGACTTGTCCGGCCCTGAGGGACCGTGGGTGAATTTCGACGACGCGGGGCATGCGTTCATCCTCTCCCCGGCCTCGGATTTTATGGTCGCGAATCTCAATCACACGGCAGACGGCGCGTTCGAAAGCCGTGTCGATCCGCGCATCTCCAGAATCCCCGAAGGATTCGCGCATCGGACTCTTCTGGTCGTTGCAAACGGCATCAATCACGCGTTCGACACGTGGGGGCGCGCGCTGACCGATCTGAACGGCAAGAAACGTCCCACCAATGATTACGATCCGACGCTCGAATCCCTCGGATACTGGACGGACAACGGCGCCGGTTATTACTACGACTACGAGTCGGAGCTGGGCTACACGGGCACGCTGCTGGCCATGAAAGACGAGTTTGCGAAGGCCGGCGTCTCGCTCGGCTATATGCAAATGGACAGTTGGTGGTATCCAAAGGGCGAAACGGGCGAATGGAATCATTTCTATCCATGGACGCCTGTTGGAATCACGCGGTATGAAGCGCACCCGGCCCTCTTTCCCAATGGCCTTGGAGGTTTCCAAAAAGACCTCGGGTTGCCGCTCATCACGCACGCCCGCTGGATCGATTCTAAGAGTCCGTACCGTCAGAAGTACAAGATGTCGAACAACGTCATTGTCGATCCCGCCTATTGGATGAGCGTCGGCAACTACTTACGCGATGCCGGCGTTTTCGCATACGAACAGGACTGGCTCGACGAGCAGGCTACGGCCAATTACACGATCGACGATCAGAACGCGTTCATGGACGACATGGCGCTGCTGGGAGAAAAATTCGGGCTGTCGATGCAGTACTGCATGGCCACGCCGCGGCATTTTCTTCAGAGCACCAAATACGACACTCTGACGACGATCCGCGTGAGCGAGGATCGATTTACGCGCGATAAGTGGGATCAGTTTTTCTATAGCTCACGGCTTGCGTCTGCTGTCGGTGTTTATCCATTCACGGACGTATTCCGCAGCACTGAGAAGAACCATCTGCTCATCGCCACGCTTTCCGCTGGAATCGTCGGAATCGGCGATCGGATCGGCGAGGTCAATGGCGACAATCTCTTGTATGCAGTGCGTCCAGACGGCGTCATCGTCAAACCGGATGTTCCGGCTGTGCCTACAGATGAGAGCATCCTGAACGATGCCCACAATGCCGGCGAGCCGCTGGTTTCGTTCACATACACCGATCATGGCCCGATGCGCGCACTGTACGTTTTCGCGCACCCACGCACGGAGGATCGCACGGCAACCTTCACGCCGGCCTCACTGGGGCTGGGCGGAAATGTCTATGTCTACGATTGGTTTGCCGGCCGCGGCTTCCGAATCTCCGGCGACGATCCGTGGACGAAGCCTATTCATGGCAACCCGGCGTATCTCGTGGTCGTTCCGGTGGGCAAGTCGGGAATCGCGCTTCTCGGCGACCTCGGCAAGTTCGTTCCTCTTGGCAAGAAGCGTGTTTCGGAGCTCTCGGATAACGGCGTTCTCGACGCCACGCTCGCCTTCGCCGCGGGCGAGCATTCGATCACGATTGAAGGCTGGGCAAAGTCAAAGCCCTTTGCAATTGCCGTCCAGGGAAAGCTTGGACCGCTCACTTTCGACGAAGATTCGGGACGCTTCCAGGTCGAAATCTTCCCAGGGAAGTCAGGCACCGCCCGAATTCGCGCAATCGTTCCCGATCCTGACACCGGCATCCGGAAACGGCGAGAGTAGCCGGCGCCGGCCATGAGAGAATCGGCGCATGCCGCGTCGGATCGTCTACAACGTTCTCGGGGCATTCGTCGTCAGCCGGTCTCTCGTCGTCCTTCTTCTCGTTATCGGCTCCCAGATCGCCTTTGTAGCCAAAGACTACGGAACGATCTGGCGGACTGAGATCTCGCTCTCAGCCGTACGAATCATCCCGAGTTGTCCCGCGTGGCGATGGTCGGCGACGTCTGGTTCTATCGCCAGATCGCCATCAGCGGCTACGAGAGACCGACGCCCGACGGCGCGCCGAAAAACACATGGGCGTTTTTCCCGCTGTACCCACTGTTGATTCGCGCACTGGGCGGAGGCGGCTCGAGTTTCCCAATCGTCGCGCTGCTCACGTCGAACGTCGCTTTTCTTATCGCGCTCTTCGCCGTGGCAGCCGCAGGCCACGAGCTCGGATCTCCTGACGACGTCGTAGAACGCGCCACGTGGTATGTAGCCCTCTTTCCGACGAGCTATTTCTTTTCACTCCCAATGACGGAGTCCGTCTTCCTTCTCCTCTCGGCCGCCTCATTGCTCGCTGCGGCTCGACAACGATGGTGGGCTGCAGGACTGGCCGGTGGACTGGCCGCCGTCACGAGAGTGATCGGGATCTGTCTATTGCCCGTGCTCCTGCTGCTCCCGTTTCAACGCCGCCAACGTCCAATACGACACCAGTTATGGCTGCTGGTCATTCCCCTCAGCGTCGCAGCCTTTATCGGCTTTCTCTACCTGCGCACGGGAGATCCGCTCGCATTCGTCCACGCGCAGACATTGTGGGGACGCGGACACATCGACGTATCCCTTCCAAGCGGTGTCGTCATCAGCAAGCCATGGAACTTCGTCGCACTGAATATCGCCGCAGGATTGCTGATGACGGCGGCCGCTATTTCATTCCTCATACGCCGCCAGTGGTCATACGCCGCCTACACGCTTCTGTCTGTAGCGATACCACTAAGCTCAGGCTCACTGCAATCACTTGCTCGCTACGCGTTAGTCGATTTCCCACTTTTCTATTGGCTGGCGACGGTCTGTCGTACACCCACCCGCGATCGTGCCCTAATCGCAACCTTCGTAATCATTCTGGGGTGGTTGGTGGCGCTGTTCACCCTGCGCCTCGATTTCGCGCTGGCGTAGAAACTACAACATCGTTGTGATGATCCAGCCAGTCAACGCGAAAATCGCGATCAGCACGCCGATTGTGCCCGCGACAAAAATCAACTGAGCCGGTCCTGATCGCGACTTGAGGTGCGTATAACGCATGCTCAGCACCCATCCAACCAGCATCGGCATGATTGAGAATGAGTCGACATACGCGTTCCCATGAGTCCTCACGTGCAGCCACATCCAGACCAGCGTCAGGACGAGGGTCGTGCTCAGCATCAGGGCCACGCTCTTCCATTGATCGGCCTTCGTAATTGCCGGTCCATATCCAGCACAGCGAAACTTCATTGTTCTCTCAGACATCGTCGTTTCTCCTTCCGCAGCGCGTGCGGATTGCACGGCTACATTCATCTGTGGATTGATCCAGGCGTCGATCGCGCCGGCGATCACGTCGACCGTGTTGCCGATCGAAAAGGGCTGCGACCCGATCAGTGAGCGGAATTCCGCGCCATACCGGCGCCGCCATCGCGGCGGATAGAGTCCGAGCAGCCAGGTCATGCGCTCGCCAACCTTCGCTGCCCGATCCGCGCGACGTTCTGAATCGTGGCCAGCCGGGCGCGAAGCGCCTTTTCCCCCAGCGCCGTGATCCGATACGGATTGCGCCGGTCTTCCGCACCTACCGGCTCGATCATCCCCCGCGACTCCAGCCGCGCGATGGCCCCATAAAGCGTCCCCGGCCCAAGCCGCAGATCGGCAATCCCGGCGATGTCTTCCGTCATCGCATACCCATGCTTCGGACCCTCAGCAAGACTGATGAGAATCATGAGAGCCGGATCCGAAAACCGCCCGAAATCATCCAGCTCGCGATCGATGTCAGCTTTCTTCATATTCCGTCTCACGTATTACGTAGGACGGAATAGTACGCCGGACGTAGTAGTGATGTCAACAGCTCATTCGCGCGGATTCGTAGCACCGCCGGGCGAGGACGCCCGGCGGTAGCAGGTGGGACACCCGCTCTACGAACTCGCAGACGCGCTTAATGCCTCACTGCCCGATGTCTTGCCGGCGGCGGCGAGATGACAGTCACCGTTGCCGAGGCGCTCGTGCTTCCCGCCGCATTCGTCGCTGTGAGGTGGTACGTCGTCGTTTGGGTTGGCGACACTCGCAGCGATCCGCTGCCGCTGGTCAGGCCGATGCCTTGATCGATCGTCACCGTGTCGGCGCCGGAGACGGTCCAGGTGAGGAAGGAGAAGCCGCCGGAGTTGATCGAGGTTGGGTCGGCGGAGAAGGTGACGATCGTTGGTGGCTGGACGACGGTCACGATCGCCTGAGCGGTCGACGTTCCGCCCGGGCCGTTCGCGGTGAGCGTGTAGGTCGTGGTGATCGTCGGCGCGACGACGGTCGAGCCGCTGGTCGGTTTCGCGCCTACGCCGTTATCGATTGACACCGAGGTGGCGTTTGTCGTCGACCAGGTCAGCGTTGAGGGCTGGCCGGCGCCAATGAACGTGGGAGCGGCGTTGAACGTGATGCTGGGACCGGCGCTCACGGTCACTGTGGTCTGGCTCGTATTCGTGCCTCCGGGTCCGGTCGCGGTCAGCGTGTAGGTCGTCGTCGTTGTGGGATGGACGATCGTATTGCCCGACACCGGCTGCGAGCCGACGCCGTTGTCGATCGTCACCGAGGTCGCGTTGGTTGTGCTCCAGACCAGCGTCGAGTTCTGGCCGGAGGCGATCGTGCTTGGTGTGGCGGAGAACGCGATCGTCGGCGCAGGCACATTCACAGTGACGGTGGCTGTCTTTGTGACCGTTCCGCCGGGACCGGTCGCGGTCAGCGTGTAGGTCGTCGTCGACGTCGGACTGACATTCGTCGATCCCGACGTTGCCTGGCTGCCCACTCCGTTGTCGATCGACACTGAGGTGGCGTTCGTCGACGTCCAGGAGAGGCTTGAAGACTGGCCGAGGTTGATCGTAGTAGGTGTGGCCGAGAACGTAGCGGTGGGGGCGGCTGCACCGACGGTGACGGTTACCTGCGCCGTCGGAGGCGATGAGTTCGCGGTGCTGAACGCGCTGAGCGTGTACGTCGTCGTCGATGCCGGACTGACGTTCGCCGATCCGTTGGCCGGTTTCGAGCCTACGCCGTTGTCGATGTTGACGCTCGACACCGATCCGCCGCCGGTGGTCCAGGAGAGCGTCGATGGGTTCCCTGACGCGATCGTGGTGGGATTAGCGGTGAACGAGGTGATGCAGCCGTTTCCGATGTCGAACTTCAGCGAGAAGTTGCCGTAGTCACGCTCCGTCCAGGTGCCGCTGACGTTCTCCTCGAGCACCAGCGCCACGCTGTAGCAACCGGTGGGCGGGATCGTGAACGGAACGCCGGTGTTGCCGCCATTCACGGGACTGATGGACTGCCCGGCCGCCAGCGACGACGTGATGTCGTAGCTGCCGGTGACGTACCCGGCGGACGGATAGGACGTCGGAGTGAACCAAAGGCTGAAGCGCAGCGGTCCGCTGGCAGAGCCATTCGGATTGGTGACGTTGTCGGCCTTCAGCACCGTCTGTCCGCCGCCGATCGAGTAGCTGAAGCTGCCGCTGAAGAAGATTCCGGCGGCGAGAGGACGGATCGATTTCGATCCGACGCTGAGTCCATGGGGTGAGCTGAATCGAAGGTTGGAAGCTAAGGAGGGAACCGCCAGGAACGCAATGAGACAGATGACAAACGTCGGGACGCCACGACGCGCGTAGGACATACCTTCATCTCCTGTTCTGCACCTTGCCGGGTGAGTGGCAGACCGATGGCCTGCCAGAAGAGATGACGGACGGATTATGGAAATTCACGCGTGCGTTCTTCGAGGCCGGCGCGCCGCGCTACAATCCCTCCCCTTTCGCGATGAGCAAGTTCTACATCACCACCGCCATTCACTACGTCAACGACGATCCGCATATCGGACACATGTACGAGAACGTCGTGGCCGACGTCATCGCCCGGCACCGGCGCCGGATGGGGGACGACGTCTGGTTCCTCACCGGCGCGGACGAGCACGGCCAGAAGATCGAGCGGGCCGCGGCGAAGGAAGGGATCCAGCCGATCGAGCTGGCCGATCGCGTCGTGGCCAAGCACCACGAAATGTGGCGCAAGCTCGACATCAGCTACGACGATTTCATCCGCACCACCGAGCAGCGCCATCGCATCGGCGTTCTGGAGCTGATCCGCCGCATTCAGGAGCGGATGCCGGATGACATCTACTTCGGCGAGCACGCCGGCTGGTACTGCCAGAGCGAAGAGACGTTCATCCCCGAGAACCAGGTGCACGACGGGAAGGACGACAGCGGGCACGCAGTGGAGTGGACGAGGGAGCAGAACTACTTTTTCAAGCTCTCGCGCTTCGCCGAGCCGCTGCTCGAGCACTATCGCCGGAATCCCAGCTTCGTCTATCCCCCCACTCGCATGAACGAGGTCGTTTCGTTCGTCGAACAGGGGCTGCGGGATCTCTCCATCTCCCGGACGTCGGTCTCATGGGGCATTCCTTTTCCGGGCAATCCCGATCACGTCATCTATGTCTGGATGGAGGCGCTGACGAATTACATCTCGGCCCTCGGGTTCGGCAGCGCGGAGCACGGGCGCTTCGATCACGATTGGCCGGCCGACATTCATCTCATCGGCAAGGACATCATCCGCTTCCACGCCGTCTACTGGCCGGCCTTCCTGCTGGCTGCCGGTCTGCCGCTGCCGAAGCGCGTGGTGGGCCACGGCTGGTGGCTTCGCGACAATCAGAAGATCTCGAAGTCGCTCGGCAATGTGGTGCGGCCGTACAACATCCTCGACGAGTTCGGCGCCGATCCGTTTCGCTACTTCCTGCTGCGCGAGATGGTGTTCGGGCAGGATCAGAACTACTCAGACGAGGCGTTCCTCGGGCGCTACAACGCCGACCTGGCCAACGATCTCGGCAACACGCTGTCGCGCTCGATCAAGATGACTGACACCTATTTCGGCGGCAAGACTCCGCCGACGTCGTGTCCGGCGAATGAATTGATACGAGTGGCGGAACAGCTCGTACCCGAGTATCTGCAGTCGATGGACGACTTGGCCTTCCAGCGCGCGCTCGACGCGGCCTGGAAGCTGCTCGTGGCCGTCAACGGCTACATCGTCGCGCGCGAGCCGTGGAAGAAATTCAAGGAGAGCGGCGCGGACGAAACGCTGTCGCGCATTCTCTGGAACACACTGGAAGCGCAACGAATCGTCTGGGTAATGATGGCGCCGTTCATGCCGTCAACGACGCGCGAGGCCCTTACCCGCCTCGGCGCCGATCCCGATTTCATCAGCCGCGATGCACTGGCCTGGGGCAGCCTGCCTACGAACGCGCCGGTACGCGCCACCGATGCGATTTTTCCGCGCATCGATATCGAAGCGTACGTCGGCGCAGTTCGCGCAGGAGGAGAGACAAAGGTGGACGAACCAAAACCCGAAGCCCCCGCGCCGGCCGAGCCCGCACACGCCGGCCCGCCGATCGAAACTACGCAAGCCGCCCCGCCGGACGCAGCAAAGATCAGCATCGATCAATTCATGGAGATCGACCTTCGCGTGGCCGAAGTCCGCGCCGCCGAGCGCGTCCCGAAGTCGAAGAAGCTGATGAAGATGACCGTCTCCACCGGCGACGAAGAGCGCACCATCGTGGCCGGCATCGCCGCGAAGTACACACCAGAGGAGCTGGTCGGACGCAAGATCGTCATCGTCGCCAACCTGCAGCCGGCGAAGTTGATGGGGATCGAATCAAACGGCATGGTGCTGGCCGCCTCGATCGACGGCGAGCCGTCGCTGCTGAGCGTCGACGCAGGAGTTCCGGCGGGAACGAAGGTCAAGTAGCTGCGTAGTCGCATCGAAGCACGCTAAAACGTCGGAGGAATCGTGAGAAAGCTCAAGCTCCAGATGCAGATTACCGCCGACGGCTTTGTGGCAGGGCCTCAGGGTGAGCTCGACTGGATGACCTGGGAGATGGACGAGAAGCTCATTTCCTTCATCAACGATCTGACATCC
>Ga0307511_10004952_pt1 | contig 13585 bp, 9 predicted proteins | sample 13_EM_MG_FD_200266 | JGI IMG/M metagenome (GOLD analysis project Ga0307511, IMG submission 200266) | Populus trichocarpa ectomycorrhiza microbial communities from riparian zone in the Pacific Northwest, United States - 13_EM | ecosystem: Host-associated > Plants > Roots > Unclassified | place...
GCGTCCGCAATCTTGAGCAACATCGAATGCTGTATACCGAGAAAGGGTAGATACCCAATGTGAGGCCGCCAGTCACGATCGAGGATTTTCCGGTGGGAGGTGACCGTGATCGCGGCCAAATCACCCCGCGCCCAGCGTGCCTCCTCATGCTGAAGAAACGCATCAAACACCGCCCCGCAGGACCTCATCTTCAACGGACGCGAGAGTTTGCGAAGGCCCCGATAGTTCGGAAACTCGTCGGCGAAACAGAATGTGCCGGCGGTGATCTGTGTTTTGATGCGTGCCAGGTAAGCCTGGGCGTGACGGAGGTTCGCCTCATGCGGGATCCAGGGGAGCGTGGGCCGGAAACGCACGCCATCGATGAAAAAGGTTAACTGGATTCGGGCAGGACCGGCGGGCATGACTCCGCCCGTGATCGATTTGCGACCCATCTCGAACCTCCCAACCTTGTTGAGTTCAATGTGTGTACCGGCTATATATCTGTCTGAGCAGTCGTACCAGCACGCCGTCACGACCCAACCAGAAACACACCTCCAGAGGTGGCCAATGCGCGTCTCGGCCTATTCGTATGCGATGGGTTTTTGCGTAGCCTGCCTCCTGGTACTACTGCCCGCCGAGTCATCGACCACCAATCAACCGCGATGCCAGAGGCGCTCATTGGCGGCTGCTCACGATCGAGTATTCAGGCCCGGTCGGCCCCTTACCCGATCCGCTGTTCTGGACCGGCTCGCAAGGCCTCATCATGTACGATCGCAGCGGGCGAGCGTTCAGATCTACGCGCCGAACCGGCCGCCAGCGAAGGGCCCTCCGAGGACCTCCGGCGCAAAACTCTCAGTTGAGGACGCCGGCCTCAAGGCGGCCGGCTTTGACACCTACTACACGTATTTGGGCACTTGGGACTTTGACGCGCAGGCATTTGCCATCACGCACCACGTCAAATCGTCCTGCTGCCGGAGGAAATAGGTAAAGACCTTCGACGCGACGTTGCCTTCGACGATCAGCATCTGAAATTGACTGTCCATCTGAAGCAAGGTCATCAGCCGACACAACGGGCGCTGACGTGGGAGCGGGCTTTACCCCGATGTGTGCTCAGCGGTTGATGACACTCGCTTTTCGCAATTTCAGCCTGCGTTCGAACCTCCCGGCGCGCAAGTCAGGCCTTGGGCGGCCATATGGATGGTGTTTTTAGTTCGGCGTACTAAAGGGCGATCAGCTAGTTGTCACCTGAGGACAGTGCCTGTCCTGTCAGTTAAGCAACCCGACACGCCGTTCTGGGTGAGATAGAGTAGTGGCCCCAGACAGTAAGTAGATATAAATCTAAAGATGGCGAGAACTGTCGTGCTGCGGCGCAATACTCCAATGAAGTCATACGTCCGAAAACCAGTCGTGGCTTTCGAGTTGTCCCGCAACCAAGGTGTTCGCCTCTCTCCAGACTGAGTACCCAGGCAATGTCCACCGGCTCGACCGTTCCGAGCAGTACTGTGCCGATCCCTGAGGGTGTTGCCCGATGGTGTTGGGGCGCCTTTCTCCTACACGGAGTGTGGGCCATAAGAAACCGCGTGTGGCTCGGGCTACTAGCCTTCCTCCCGTTCGTGGGCATCTTTGTGGCCTTGCTTCTGGGTTTTAAAGGCAGAACATGGGCCTGGCGAAAAGGGGGGTGGACAGACTTAAACGCGTTCAACCGTCTGCAGCGTAGATGGTCGATTTGGGGTACCGGCATTTTTGTCGCTTTCTTTCTTTCGCTTTTCATCCTGTACGGGTAAGGCACAACGCCGCACGTGATTCCATCGCCGACGGGCATCGGAGCGGTTGTCCCGAGCGGAGGATCACCTCAAGGGAGCTTGGGCAGTATGACTTTCTCAAAAAAGAGTGTTGTCTTTACCGCAGTCCTGTTCTTGGCCGCTGCGCTCGCACAGAAACATGCCGATGCCCAGACCATAACTTTTCTCGCCCTCAAAGGGGACGGTAATGCGACGGTGACCATCGATGGTCCCGTTGCTTATATCGCCGACGGTGGCCGTAAGGGACAGCGCGGCATTGGCGGAGCAACTGTCGACGGCCAATCAATTCCTGATTACCTGCGCAAATCGCATGTAACGACTGTAGTGATCAGCTGTTCTCATCCGCACGACGACCATATGGCGGGGCTCAGCGACCTTATCAAAGGATCGGGACTCGACGGTTTTGACGTGCACTTAATCGATTCGCTTCCCATACAGTCCGACGGCCAATATGACAAACGTTCACTGGCCACGGAAGCGAAGGATGCTCAGAAGTCTTTCAACTATCACTCTGCCCTCGACAAGGACGCATTCGCCTCACTGCCCCGGGGGTCTCATCTGCTCGTTCGAAATTTCGTCTATGATCCCAAAGACGTTGGGGAATCCGAGCACGATGCTGCGACCATCCTCGAATACGAGTTCCCGCGGCCCGGGAAAACTCGCCGCATCGTAGATTTCGACGACGCCTCCAAAGAGCTCCTGTCCAAGTGGAAAATCGAGACGCACGATGCCAAAGCAGCTGAATACGTCCTGGTTGCTGCGCACCACGGCTCTAAATACAACAGCCTCGACGACATTCTAGGCAGCAGCGAGCTATTTGCCGTAACCGACATCATCATTTCCGCCAACGTAAATAATCAATATGGCCATCCCGACCCGGGCGAGCTATTGAAGGCCATCAATAGAGTTGGCCCCGATCACCTCTTCATCACGCAATCCGATAGCGGAACGAACATTGAGATCGACAGCACTGGAGAAATAGCACCGGCAGTCCGAGGAAACGCCAGAGCAAGGCTCGCAGCATACCTTGCGAATCGTCGCCGGTTCATGGAAAGCAAAGTCGCTTCTCTTCTCGAGCAAGCGCAAAAAGGCGCATCCCGCGGTCCTGTTGAAGCATTGGATGCTGGTCGCACCGCAACGAGCCGCGAGCGCCTTGTCCACTATGTACGGCAATCACCGTCCTTGACGAAGTACGAAAAGGATCAATTCGGCAGGCTTGTCGGCCAGCTTGAACAAATTAGTCAGGCGCAGGCAGTCGTGGGCGGCGGCGACCATGACGCGATCGATGCCTTCTTTGCTTTACACCTGAACGGCCTATTAGCCCGTAGCACACGAGGGGGCGATGATCGCCGGCGGGAAGCTGTACCGGCTTTCACTGGTTCGCAATCTGACCATGATGGGACTACCGGTGGCAGCCAGCCCCCGAAGGGCGGCCCCGACAACTCAGGCCTTTCAACCATGCGGCCCCCACCGGATAACCCAAGCGGCCCGGATAGTTCCGGAGCCGCAGCGACTGCCTCGTCTTACACACCGCCAGATGCGCAGTCGCCGACATCAGGTTCGGCTCCCAATGATCTGCCTCCGTCGGGTGGACCACCGCGCCCAGATGGCCGGGCTTTCAACAACAGCGCGACAACAGCCTTTTTCGATCAGGCAACCGAAACCAGGCAAGACCTCGACAGGCGCTTTCCGGGAGTGCGCTCGTCCGGCTCGTTAGCCCAAGTCCGAATGGCCACCTATACGGCCTCCGTTCGAACTACGTCAGTCAGATTCGGCGGCGTCATCGTTGGTAACCGCGTCACGGGTCCGGCAGGTGCTGCCCAGCTCGAATTTGTGCCGATTACCGATGACGACAGTCCCAATTCGATCGCGAGTTCGAAAACATACGTGTTACGCGTTCACTTCAAAGACAACACCACAGCGGACTACAGCGGCTTCACCGTTCAGGACCTGTGGGCAGCGGTGAATTTTGTCCAACCTACTTCATTTCTCCTCAAAAGCCTCAGGGCAGCGGGGCGTTCAGATCCCTTCCTGGGCACTGATGTTGGCGTGGTCGGCATCCGTCGCAGAAAGCTGCTATCCCACTATTTCCCGAGTCATGGGGGCTGGTACTTTGCCGTCAATCCAGCCGTGGCGCATACGAGGCTGGCTTTCGACACCATGCGATTGGACATGCTCATCGCCACCCTGCGGCTGTTAGGCTCGCAAACGACAGCCAACCTGGTTCCAGTGTTTAGAGAATTCGACCTGAAAGCAACAAAATTTGATACATATCAGTGGCACGACGTTCCGACGCAAATCGACCTCCAGGACGGTGTAGGGTTCCCCCGGTTTGGTGGACAGTCTTGAGTTTGAGTTCTGGGCTTGATCTTGGTCTATGGTTTACCTCCTCTTCTCTAATTGTTGTATTCTCGTTGGTTTCACCACAGGTGAGCCTGACGCGGATGCGGCCGAAGGACGACGCCGAGTCGCGGAACGGCTTTCAAACTCCTGCGGCGACAGGTAGTCAACACCAGAATGTCTTCTCCGGGTATTATACCACCCCGCCAGCCAGGAGAAGATCGCTCCACGGGCTTCCTCGCGGGTCCTGAAGCGATTCCGATCCAACACCTCGGCCTCCAGGCTGGAAAAAAATGATTCCATCATGGCGTTGTCGTAACAATCCCCCACGCTGCCCATGGATAAGCGGATACCGAGTTGCACGCAGCGGGTGCCGAAGGCAATCGCGGTGTATTCGGTGCCGTGATCGCAATGATAGATAACCTTGCGTGGGCGACGGCGCTGAGCGTAGGCCATCTCCAGCGCCACCAACACGAGCCGGCTCCCCAACCGGTTGTCCATGGCCCATCCAACGACCAGCCGCGAGAACACGTCCAGCACTACCGCGACATACAGAAACCCCTCGGCAGTGGCGACATAGGTCACGTCGGCGAGCCAGAGCGCGTTAGGTCTGTCTGCCGCAAAGTGCCGTTGGACCAGATCCGGCGCAAAGTGTTCGGGCGCGCCGCTGCGGGTGGTGCATCTGAACCGACGCTTTTGTACACCCTGCAGTCCGGCCCGTCGCATCAGGCGCTCCACACGCTTGCGTCCGATACGAATTCCGTACGTCTCGCGCAACTCAATGTGGATGCGCGGCGCACCGTAGGTACCCTGATAGGAGCGCTCGTGGATCTGGTGAATGAGTGCCATCAACTCCGCATCCCGGCGCGCACGGTCCGACATCGGACGATCTTGCCAGGCGTAAAATCCGCTCCTGGAGACCGACAGCAACCGGCACATCACACCGACCGGAAGGGTGTCCTGATTCGTGTTCACGAATCCGAAGACCGCTTCGGATTGCGCGTGGTCTCCTGAGTTGCGAACCAGGTGGTGGCTTTTGCGAGTATCTCCCGCTCGATCTTTAGCTGCCGAATTTCACGGCGCAACCGTACCAACTCCTCACGCTCGGCGGTCGTTAGGCCGCCGTCACCCCGGCCAGCGTCGCGATCGGCTTGCTTGACCCAACGAGTGATCGCCCATTCGGACACACCGAACTCACGCGACAGCTCTGAGATCCTGCGGCCCGCTCGATGCAATTCTACGAGCTGGCGGTGAAACTCTGGCGGGTACCGCTTCGCTCGGTTTGGTGACTTTGACTTGACCATGGCAGACACCTCGTACACAAAGTATCGGATGTCCACGAAACCGGGGGAAGATCAGTGCGATCTTTGCGCACCCAGAAGGGGACCCCCGATCGACCTGCCTGATGCGGGTTCGACTAATCAATCACTCGCAGCAGCCCAAATACCCATCCTGGTACAACGACTTGAGCGAAACCGCCGCCGCCGATAGCGTGGTCCTTGAAGCGAAGAGACGGCTAAACGCAGGAGAGACATCCGGCACCGTTGAAAAAGTCTCGGCAAACATCTGGCGCGAGATCGACCAGATTGACCTGAGTGCGCGGGAGAGTACGAAGCTGGACAAGATTGCGCCCGATCTCTGCAGTCAAGTCGACTCTCTCATGCACGTGAATAGATTTGCTGCGCTTGTTGCGGTTCTGACGTGGTTTAAGCATTCTTCTGGAATGCTCTTACCAGAGCTTGCTTTCTCCCCTGTCATGTCTGATAGCGCGCTTCCGGAGGGTTACGCCGCTTATAACGATGTCCTGCCTGCGCATGTCCGATCGGTCAGGGTTGACGCGATCGCTTCATCCGCTTGGGATGTGCTTTCCGTCTGGGCTGTTACGCTCCGCGTTGTTGGGCTCTTTTTTGTAGTCGCCTTGGTCGTGCGATTTCTGTGGAGAAGACTGGTCCGCCGATTTGGGAGAAGCGGAACCACCTAGCGATCTCGCCGCGCCCTTCTATCGGGTTGTTGACTCTCTGCCGCGCGCGTTCCGTTACGCGGCGGCACTTATTGCTAAGATATTCATGCCGGTGTCGTCGCGGAATCGAATGTGAGCCAGGACGGAAAGGTACAAATGGGCGAAAACGGACGAAACCGTTTCTTTCAGGCCGCTGCGCCACCGGATGAGCCGCGGTCCGGTAGAGTTTACGCTGCGTACGAGGTTCCGGAGCCGGGTGGTGAGGCAGAGGCGCGCAGCTCTAAGCGTCCGGATGCAAGTGTCTCAGACTTTGATAGCGAGCCTGTGCTCCTGGAGTGCATGGACACTAACTGGGTTCATGCGCTCTCCGGAACCAAGTCGTTCCTGGAGAACTTTCGTGACGTGCCACTTTCTGTCCTGGAGCTCAGGGGCTATCCGCTCTACCCCCTCCCCCACCCGAACTCGCGCCAGGGCAGATCGCGTGGTACGAGTTCGGCTATTCACCCGCCGTTGGCGCCGAAGCGGATGCTGTGATTTACAACAATCTGTACTCCTCTGGCGCGCCCGTGAAGATCAGTTTTCATGAGCCCCGGCCGGCAAGTTGGGCGCATCAGGGTCCCTTCAGCGTGACGAGTGGTTCGATGACGTGGGAGATGCCACTAGACCCGGCAAGCACTATCGAGAGGCTACTCTCACTCATTACAGGCGCGAACGCAGGGGTGGCGCTCTACGATGTAGGACAAGGCTCGTGTCAGGCGGTTGTGGGAACATCACCATGGCGCGTCCCAAGTCTTTACGTGGATTTCGGCGGCCGCGTTCTTGGAAATGCGAAGACGTTTCCCGCTGCCTATCACGGATTCTGCTTTTCTACATCTCCAGCGGTCATTCTCTCTCATTGGGATTGGGATCACTGGTCGTCCGCATACCGATTTCCGAGCGCGCTGGCAATGGAATGGATCGCCCCGGAGGTACCGCCCAAGCCGATCCAACTGGCTTTCGCCGCTGATTTGTATACGCGCGGGCACTTACATATCTGGAACAAGGTGGGACCCTCCGAGTTACGCACTGGCGGCGTACGCCTCGAACGGTGTACCGGACGCACCGCAAACGATTCGGGTATCGCGGTGAGCGTATTCCCAAATAAGCGCAGTAAGAAGAGTTGCCTTCTGCCCGGGGATGCAGATTATCGCCACATTCCGTCGGTTCAGGCTGGTAGGGCGTTTGACGCAATTTGCATCACCCATCACGGAGGACGTCTGCATTCGGCCGTGATCCCTAAGGCGAAGCGCCGCCGCGCAAAGTGCGCGTGCTCGGTCGGCGCGGGGAACTCGTACCATCACCACCCCTTCCTCGAGACTTACGAAGCGCATTCAGAGGCCGGGTGGCCCATGCCTCTGACCACGGGTTTCACCGGCCGCAGGCCCAGTCATGTCTTTCTTCCCTGGGAAGACAACCCGCGAGTGTTCACGGGCAGGTGTCTTTCCAACGGAATACCCAAATGCAGTGTTGCGCTTCCCTGAGGCATTCCCGCCTTTGCGTCAGAACGCGTTCTTGGGATACGGAAACTGTCCACACGAAACCTGTGGATCCACATGAGTGCGAATGGCCGCATCAGCAAGCGCGTATCCCCAGTTGATGAGTTTATCCTGCGTCCACACATCGAGGGCCTTGAGGCGGGTACTGATTCGCGCAAGCGACTGAGTCGTTTCACAGTCCGCGCACAGCGTTGGTGTGGCTGTATAGTCCCCGATTCGCGTGTTGATCCCCCAATAAACTCCGGAATAATGCTTCGTCTGGAGGTCTCTGATGAGCATCCGTTTGCGCAGAGCGCGAGTCTGCTCGATGAGAATGTCACGGACCCTGCCGAGTTGGCTCGGCCAGTTCGTCCACGGCCGCGGCACAAATGCAAACGGCGCACCGGCATCACTCACCAGCACACGGTCCATGCTCTTCCAGAGTGCCTCGATTCCCATATTGTCATAGATGCCGCCATCACTGAGGCGCAATCGCGAGCAGATTCGGTCGGCGTTCGCGAAGTCCCTGATGTGTGGCCGGCCGATCCACTGAGTTGGATCCGTGCGTAACCGCAGCGGCGAGAGAAAAGGTGGAAAGGCCGCCGAAGCCGCGAGCGCAGTTCCCAGACTGATGTCAAGTCGGGCTAGCCGTCCCAGTTTCCAGTCGTAGAGACCCTCGCCGCTGAAACGAAAGCTCGAACCGGTCTGAAGGCATGTTGCGTAGAACACGAAATCCGGACCTGTCCCTGCTGCTGGGAGGTCCCCAAGCCGTGCCGCGCGACCATCAGCAAGCTTCACAAGTCTGCGTTCATAGGCTCGGCGCGCCACCTGCGCAGCGGAGACGAATGGAATGAGCCCGCATAGGATTGCCTTCCGGTCAATAGTCTTCGAACAGAACGCGCGCAAGCGGCCAACGATGACTTCCTCGAAGTTCGTCGCACGTCCCGCGCTGTCGAAACGTAGCTCGCCCCAACGTGTGGCAAGAACACCCGCCGTGAGCGACCCACCGGAGACGCTTGCGATTCTGCGCAACGACTTGAGCCAGCCCAGGTCATTTAAGCGCCATAAGCTTCCGAGCCCGAACAATGACGCCCGGAAGCCACCGCCCGACAGTGCGAGGCCGATGCCGCTGCGCGGAGCGAACCACTCACTCCGAGGGCCACTAATCGTGCTCAGCGCCCGGGCTTCTTCGACGGATGCCGCGTCCGGCGAGCCTTCCGACGCAACCGAATGCTCATCGAATGTGTTGGACGCGGTCGGCTCGTGTGTCTCGCTCATGAAAGTTACGTCGGTTAGCGCTCGGCGAACCTTCCGATTGCCTCACGACTCCCCTCTCTCCACGTGTAACGATGCTCGTCCTACTGCTGTTGCGTCAACTTAAGTTCTATTTGATCGGATATGAAGGTCCGTTCTCCGACTACGGTGCCGAGAGCTGGCCGACGAAGCAATATCCTTTGCCTCGAGCCGGCGCGGCCGAATAGTAACGGTTCACGTGAGTAAGGCGACCGAGTTTGCCCGCCGACGGTTGCTTGCTCTCGCATCGTTCATCCACGGTCGCGGCCACTCCTTTGTCAGAATTGGCCAATCAGCGCAGAACGCACGTAGCAGACGAACTTCTCGCGCACGTAGAGCCTTCACAGTGACTCGGCCAAGGAACAACCGATGCGGTGCATCACCGAGTCGCGAAAATACTGTATAGTTAAGTCTGCATTGGAGAATTATTCAAAGGAACGGCGCAGTAAGCCACTGCTTCTGAAGCCCGACGGATTGCTGCGGTGAAACAGAATCGACCCAGTCATGCCTCAGACTCCGATGCCTGCGCGTAGGTCCTTTGTTACTGCCGCCGAACGGTGACGCACTGTGCGCGTGGAGGACTTGCACGTCGAAATCCGCCGGCTCCTGGTGCAGTTCTCACAAGAAGTCAAAGCCGCCAGCGCCATGGGGCAGACGGATATCAGCGACGCCTCCGATATGCTGTTGGTGGAGTTGCTTCAGGAGACATTCAACCTCCCCAATCTACGAAGCTTAAATGCCGAGAAGGCGAATTTCCCTGGCCTTGATCTGGCGGATGACGCAGCAGGCCGGGCGTTCCAGGTTACCGCCGACCGCAAGCTGGCGAAAATCCTGCGCACATTGTCGAAGTCACTCAAGCATAGCCTTCAGACAAAATATCCAAAAATACAGGTCTTCGTAACCACTGAGCGGCAACGCAGTTACAAACAGTCGACAATCGATGGTGTAGTTGGTAACTCACTGAAATTCGATGGGTCGAAGGATATTCTCGATTACAAAGACCTCCTGAAGTTATACAAGACCTTCGGGCTAGATCAACTAGATAAGATCGCGTCCATTCTGCGCAAGCATTTGCTTCCCAAACACAGTGAATATTCTGCCGGTCTGGCGGAAGCATTGGAGCGCGACGTCGCAAACCGCTTTGAGCAGGCCATAGAGCGATGCCTCTTCCCGGAAGTGACGATGCAGGAGCCATTTCGCCCTCTTGCAGAACAACTGCTCTCCGAGTATGGCGGTAAGATCTCCGAGCCGTTGCGCCGGAGCATCCTTCTTAGGGCGGCGCGATTCGCCGCCCTGCGTCAGCGAGTCAATGACGCCGTCCGCTTTTATGAACAGGGCGCAAAGCTCACCGGTCCAGAACCAGGCGAGCCAATACTCGCTCTCTTGACGGAAACCCGTGGAGATCCAGACGCTGCCATACAGATTCTACGCGACCGGCGGGACGTCGAATCCGTTTCCACCATGATCGGAGTTCTCGCGCGCTCAAAGGGAGACGAGGCGGCGTTGAACTGGATTGTCACAGAACGCATAGATGTTCACGATCTCACCGTCGTCGGGTACGTCGCGCTCAGTCAGGTGTACATTCGTCTACAGAGGATTGACGAAGCGAGGCATTTACTGGATGGTGTCAGCCAAGTGCAACTTGATGCCGCACCCTACCTGGTATACCTACGCGGCGTCGTTCGGTTGGTTTCAGTGTTTCCAAGACCCGACCAGATGACCGGGTTGGGTGGCATCCTACTCAGTGTCGCTTTTGCAGACCCGATTCTCGAAGAGGCAGATCTCGCCACCAGACTTGAGGGTGCAATTGAGGACCTGCAACGCAGCGTCGCTGCCACGCAAGTCCTCAATCTACCGGTGTCGGCGGCTAACGCTGACTGGTACTTGATGTGGGCTTTGCTCATGCACCCATCTAAGCGACAGGGTGCGAGGATCCGCTTGCAATTAGAAATGAATGACCCTCTGCAAGCGGTCAAGAGAATTCAATTCGCGTTCAAGTTCCTAGATAAGTTTGATCCTATACCTTTGGAGGACTACCTCAAACGCCGCGATAGCCTTGGTGGACTGGATGATAACGATTTGATGGCAGCACTCAGTTTGCGGGTGCATGCGAATGATCATCTCGGGGTCGCGGCACTTATCGCCAAGCATAGGGAGCGTGTTAAGGATAGACTCGGCGCCGCAATGACCCTCTTTTTGGAGGTACAAGCGCTCGCTTATGCAAAAGACGCAATGGCTGCCAAACAGGTGTTGGAGAGCCAGAAATCACTTCTCACTGCTCCAACGATCGCCGCGCTCGAGGCCGAAATTGCCCGCGCTGCGGGGTCAGATCCAATTGCAGAATACCTGCGGGTATATGAGCAGCATGGGACGATTGCATCCTTACGCGTACTCGTAGAGACGCTAAAGCGCACGGGCAATCATCGCATGCTGGGTCCTTACGCGGAGAAGCTGTACGCGCAGACACAGGACCCCGAAGACATTACGGACGCCGCGCGCGCCTGTATTGCCGCGCAGGATGACTCCAACTTTCTGCGCGTTGTGGAAGCCTTCCCTTTCACAATGTCGCGCAGCGTCGGTATCAAACGACACTATGCTTGGTTACTGCTGCAACTCGGACGCATTCGAGACGCAAGTAAGATCGCAGAGGAGTTGCGCTCAGGCGCAGGTTCACGAGACCTCAATCTAGAGATTGCATTGGCAATCGACAGCGGACAATGGGAAAGACTGAGTTCTCCGCTGGCGGCCTATCTCGAAGCCGTCGACAAGTATGACGCCCGAACGCTCATCCATGCGGCACAGCTGGCGCTAATCTCCGGCTACGGTCCCTTCCGGGAGTTGATGCGGGCCGCGGTCGCCAAATCGGACGTTGGGGCGGAAGTGCTTCTGGGGGCATATACCATCGCCATTGAAGGTGGCCTCGAAGACCATGAACCGTCTCCGTACGAGTGGTTTACACGAGCGCTGGCCCTTTCGGGCCCCGACGGTCTTGTTCAAAGAATGGAGATAAAGGACCTGCTCGACAAACAGATCGAATGGACAAAGTATTCGCGAACGGTAAATGACGCAATCATCGGGGGCGATGTGCCACTGGTGGCTGCTGTTCCGGCACTGCGGATGACACTGGTGGATGTCCTGCTGGGCAACTTCATACGCAACCTGGAGCAGAAGGATGCTCGCAAGCGCACGCTGGTTCCACTGTTTTCAGGTCGTCGCGTTCCGATGCCATTGGGGGAAGTGAGCCGCTTGGCATTGGACGCTACGTCCGCGATGGTGTTGAACTTCCTAGGTTTGCTGCCGAAGGTGTTGAGCGCCTTCAACAATGTTGTCATTCCCGCCGGCATGATGCGTGAACTCTTTGAGGGGCAGCGCAAAATTCGCGGGTTTCAACGATCGCAGTTCACGCGCGCCTCGCAGATCATGAATCTTCTATCTCAACGACTCAAGGTACTTGAGACACCCGATACCCCTCCGAAGGACTTACTCGAGCTGGTCGGCATTGATTTGGCAACATTGCTCCACAATGCGCGCCGCGTCAAAGGTATCGTGGTTCGGCCCGCACCGGTGTATCAATTGGCCTCGCAGGGTCGAGAGATAGCAGACTTGTCAGCCTACTCGGATTGCTTAACAGACACCCATGCCTTACTCAAGGTTCTGAGAGCCGCAGGCGCGGTGGATCAGGAGAGCGCAGAGACTGCTGACCGCTACTTCAAGCTTCAGGATGCGGGTTGGACATCGCCCGCCTTGCCAGACGTGCACCGGCCTCTCTATCTCGACGACGTAGCAGTCAGTTATCTACAAACGACGAACTTGCTGAGCACCGTTGTGGAGGTATTCGATGAGGTATACATCCACTCAGGTGCCGAAGAAGAGGCTTCGGCACTCATGAATAGAGAACGTCAGTCAGAGCAAGTAGTCCAGCACATCCAGCAAATCCGTGAAGCCATATCGGCCTCGGATCGAGAGGGGAGGATTGTCTTCGGGCCCCGACGAACGAGGCAAGAAGATGATGATACCGAGTTGTCCACTCTGCATTTGTTGTCGGACTGGGTGGGCGCCCAAGCGGTGGTTATCGATGACCGTGTCCTTAACAAAGAGCCATTCGTTATCGGACCGAAAGGAGAGCAAGCCCGAACCGCCACAACGCTGGATATCATCGAGGACCTGCGATTCAGGTCGATCATCTCCGAGGAGCAGCGCTTAGAGCTTCGCTATCGCCTGCGTGCCGCAGGGGCGGCACTAGTGCCCGTGGACTCCTGTGAGGTACGCATCGCTGCGCATAGAAGTAGTGATGTTGAGTCCGCCGAATTCCGGGCATTTAGCGAGAGCGTCTCCCTTGCGAGGATCAGGAACGCCGCTCGCTTCCCCGCGGAGATACCCTGGTTGATATCCGTCATGAATGCCGTCCGCAGTGCCACAAAGGAGACATGGCTACATGAGAAGGACAAGCTCCGGGCTGAGAGGCTCGCCGATTTAATTGTATCGGAGCTCCCCAACGCTGCGGATTGGGTTCCCTTGTGGGGAGGTGCAGAACCACCTGGGTGGGTGGAGGCGGTCGCTGCAGCAATGACGTAAGCGTGCCGCCGTGGCCCATGGCGGGGCCCTCGCGCGAGGCAGAAGATGCCCTCGTCATAGCGAACACACCGCAAGGGTGTACAGGCGGAGCAGATGGACGGGGCACGGGCGAGAGATGAGGT